>Ga0180434_10005535_pt1 | contig 14827 bp, 18 predicted proteins | sample SS_ome_7_FD_132453 | JGI IMG/M metagenome (GOLD analysis project Ga0180434, IMG submission 132453) | Hypersaline lake sediment archaeal communities from the Salton Sea, California, USA - SS_1_D_2 metaG | ecosystem: Environmental > Aquatic > Non-marine Saline and Alkaline > Hypersaline >...
AACCAAAGCAAGGTCCTTCGGAGGCAGAGGGATGCGACGAAACGACGTGAGCAACAGAATCAGGTCCTGGAAGGGTTGATCGGCCAACTGGCCCACCTGAAACTGTGATGCACCAACCACATGCGCCCACTGAATCTAGCTCAGAACGGATCGGACTTCCTCCGGGGAGAATGCACTGCCGCGGAGGCAGTGGGCGACCCGGTCTACATTTCAGGCGATAGGACTGGTGACGTCTACCCTGTCCGCAAGGCAGACGCAGACGACGAAGACAAGATGCCGGCCGTCGGCATCATTATTCAAAAGCTCACAGCCACAGACTGCGTCGTGCAGATGCAGGGGCCGGTCTATGGCATCTTTTCAGGGCTCGACAGCAAAATCCCGTACAAGGTCGGTAACGGTGGTGGACTCAGCAGAACCGCGCCCGTTCCCGGCGTAAACGGGTATGCCTACATTCAATTCATGGGGAAGCCCCTCTCGGACGATGTTTTCTTCGTGAGACCGGACAATCTGATCACAATCAGGCGCTCCTAGTTGAGAACGGAGCGCCGAGCGAGTAGAATGTTTCACAGATCCACCACAGATTAACGCCCACAAGGCAGATTGGAGATGTGTCATGGCAGAGCAGAAGACGAAAAAGAAGGCCGTCAAGCGCACGACGAAGAAGAAGGTCGCCAAGAAGAAGGTCGCCAAGAAGAAGGCCGTCTCTCCGTCGCTGAAAAGCGCCAGTGATTCTGGGGTGGTGGATCTCAACGAGATCAAGCTCCCGGAGAAAACCTTCCTGTACTGGAATTGGAAGGACTCCGAGAAGAGGGGTTGGGAAGCCAATTACGGCAAGGCCCAGCTAGAGCTTCAGGTCTACATGGCCAACCACCTGAACACGAAGCGTGACCTCCAGAACAGGATCGCCAACGCCAACGCACAGGTCGCGGCATGCAAGAACCAGCTTGCCGTGTTCTGCCAGCAAGAGATCGAGGCCGAATACGGAATCAAGTTGGAGAATTACTCCGTGACCGATGATGGAGTGCTCCACTACAACGGCCACCCTGACAAGATCAACGAGCAAGTTTCACCAGAGGAGCTTGCTGAGATGCGCGAGGATCGAGAGAGAGCCCGCGCCGAGAAGAAGAAGGTTCAAAAGGCACTGGATGCCGCGGAGAACGCCGAGACAAGTGCCGACGTGAGCGAAGCGGCATTCATGGCCCAGAGGTCAATCACATAGGGGCACACAGGAGACCGCACCATGACCCAGATCAGGATTCTGAGAATCTCTCCAGATTACGGGTTCCACGACGAACACGACCCGACCGATTCGGAAATCACCGTCGCCGGACTGGCGATGAACGGCGACATTGTGATGGGAGGCAACGAAGTCACCGGCCTCCCAGCAACACCGAGCGCCACGGGCGCTGCGTCGAAGGAATACGTCGACAACCTGATCTCAGGCATGCAGTGGAGGGACCCGGTCGAGGTGCGGACGATGATCGACGACGCCTCCAGCGGCCCGCCCGTGTCCCCTGCCGCAGGCGACGCCTACGTGGTGGACAGCGCGACCGGTGCGTGGTCATCGTTCGACGTGGGCGACATTGTCGAGTACGACGGATCTGCCTGGAACCTGATCGTGGCCGACTCCGGCAACGAGCCGCCCGACGGCACCAGGGTGCTGGTTGGTCCGTCTCCGGGTGCCGGTGGGTCCTTCAACGGACACGCGAACGAGATCGCGACCTACGACGCAACGGGTGACACCTGGAGCTTCGAGTCACCATCCAATGGTTGGGCTACCCTGATCGTCGGTGACGGCAGTTTCTGGGAGAACACCGGTTGGGTGTACGACTCGACCCCCGGCGGCTGGATCCAATTCTCTGGGGCCGGTCAGATCAACGCTGGTGTCGGTCTGGAGAAGGACGGGAACACCCTCAACGTCAAGCTGGGTGATGGCATCACTGAGCTTCCTTCGGACTACGTCGGAATCGACCTCACGGCTACCACGCCTGGGCTTGAGCTTACCGGCACGAGTCCCGACAAGACCCTCCAGGTCCAGGCTGATGGTGCCCACGGCATCATCCGCGGCGCTACCGGCCTCGAGATCGAGATCGACGACACGCCCGACACCCTGGACGTGGATTCCGATGGCCTCAAGGTCGTGGGTGTGCCGTCGTTGTTCAAGATCAACGACTCCGCTGTCTCGGCCAATGTGACGGCCACCAACCTGAACACGCTCACGGCGGGTCCGACGTCGAATGCTGACTCGCTGCATACGCATGCCATTTCCGCAGTGACCGCTGCCGAGAAGGTGCTCGACACGCACCTGAACAACAGCGCGGTCACGGCTGGCCGTGCAGTGCGCTGGAGCGGCACCAACAACGAGGTGCAACACGCGGACAACCAGGGAGGCACTCTCGCCCAGGAGGCTGCGAACAGCCGCTGTATCGGTGTGGCCCAATCGGGCGGCGCTGCGAACCCCGGCACTTCGGACGTGGTGAAGCACGGCCTCTGCACGAGCGTGCTCACCGGCAAGACCGTGAACACCCCCATCTTCCTGGGGAACACGGGCAACCTGGTCGAGTGGGCTTCCATCCCCGTGCCCGGTCGCGTCATCCGTCTCGGGTTCATGGCCAACGGAACCGACCTCGACGTCCAGATCATGGACCTCGGTCGTCGCCGCATCTAGTAACCACCATGGCCCCCGGGGAGGTACTGTCCCCGGGGGCATAGCAGATGCGGCCCAGACCGCACCCCGGAGGCCAGAATGGGCACCGATGGCGATGCGGTAACCCCAGTCAAGTGGGAGTCTCCGACCCAGGGCGGGACCGAAGAGAACACGGTTCCCAGCGAGGCCGACCCCTGGGAAGATGTTCTTGCCATCCGTGGCATCTACCCACAGCGACCGGCCCCAGACACCACCATTCGCAAGGTTGCCAAGATCTCGCAGGATGGCTCTGACAACCTCACGTTTGAGGATTCCGAGAACACGACTCCGCTGAAGCTGTCAGACCTCCTTGCGGGTGGTGGGCTCACGCCTGCGACCCATAGGGTGCTAGATCAGCTAGTACATGATGTGGCCGAGGACTACTACCTGGAGAACACCTGGAGCGGTGCCAGGCTCACCAACATGACCTACTGGACGGACATTACCAAGACGGTCAAGGTGCGGGAGTACCAGTACACGTACAGCGGGAGCCGGGTGGCCACTGAGGTGATCATTCAGTACGATGGTTCGGGGACAGCCGTGGAGACACTGACGATCACCAATACCTGGAGCGGTGGCAAACTGGCCAGCCAGACGGCGGTGCTTACATGAGCGGAGCAACGATTGTCGTCATTGACGACTCCACTTCCAAGGTCATCGCAGGGGTGTATGAATTCGATCGGGACGATGGTGGGATCTTGATTGTTCCCTCTGGGAGCACCCTGCCTGCGAGCCCTGAGCCGAAGGAGTTGTTCTGGCGCACCACGGACTCCAAGCTATACCGTCGCAATGATGGCAACACGGCGTGGGATGCGATCACGGCTGCGGTGGAGGCTCACCTGATCGGTGGCTCAGAGCACCTGGCCGACACGCTGGCCAACCTCAACAGTAAGATCTCCGATGCCACCCTGGACGATGCGAGCAGTCCCCGTGACCCTAACGCGCACGCAGCAAGTCACCAGAACGGCGGCAGCGACGAGATCAGTGTGGCTGGCCTATCCGGCACCCTGGCCGACCCGCAGACACCTTCGGGCCACGGCTCGACGCATGAGGATGGAGGCAGCGACGAAATCAGCGTGACCGGCCTATCTGGGACGCTGGCCGACCCGCAGACGCCATCCAACCATGGATCTACGCATCAGGACGGTGGTGCGGACGAGATCAGTGTAGCTGGTCTGAACGGCGTTCTGGCCGACAAGCAAGACGCAGACAAGTTGCAGGGCCGGAACGTAGCTGCGACTGCGCCCACGACGAATCAAGTGCTCGCATGGAGCGGGTCTGCGTGGTCACCATCTGACCCGAGTAGCGGCATTTTCGGCACGCAGTTTCAGGAGTCGGCCAGCGACAGCGAATCAAGCACCACCAGCACGGCGTGGCAACAGAAGCTCAAGATGACTACCCCGTCGCTACCGGCTGGCACGTACCGAATCGGGTGGTCCTATGAGTGGAGGTACAGTCTAGCCAGCCAGGACTTCCGTGGTCGTGTTCAGGTTGACGACACCACCACTGTTGCAGAGCAGCGCCAGGAGCCAAAGGATCCAAACAGCAACCAGTCGCATCCGGCCTCTGGCTTCGGCTACGTGAACCTGGGGGCCGGGTCGCATGAAATCGACATTGACTACTGCGCGAGCAGTGGCGGAAACACGGCGTCAATCAAGCGTGCTCGTTTGGAAATCTGGAGGGTCAGCTAATGGCGGACACCAAGTACACCTACAGCGTCAGCGAGGACTTCCCGAACGGGAAAGTTGCGCCCGACCGGCTCACCCAGGAGATTCAGGCGAGCACCATCACGGTCGCGTTGGACTGCATCAACGTCAACGGTGACGACTGCGACATTTGGTTCAAGGCAGAGCTTTCGGCCGGGGAGCAGACGACACTGGATGGCATTGTGGCAGCCCACAGTGGCGAGCCCCTGCCGAACCCCACGGCGCAACTGGATTCACAGAACCGCATGGTCACGGTGAAGGAGCCACAGCACGATGGAGAGGCGCGTCTGATCGTGACGCATCTATGGACTGACCCATGTACCTGGTATGGTGACAGCGAGCGTGTGGAAGGTGGATCGCTCACCGATTCCGGTGACGGGCTCACGTTCAACAGCCCGCACGACAACTGGATCGATCTGGCTCACGGCCGGGTATTCCGTGAGGACCGGGTGAGCGCACCGTATCTGGCCAAGGTCTACGTGGACGGGGTGGAAAAGACCGAACGGCCCGCGTTCAAGGACGAGGGCGGCGACTACACCATCGACTATGAGAGCGGCACGGTGACGTTCGCTGAGTCGCAGGCAGGCAAGACGGTCACAGCCGACTACAGCTACGAGAATGGGTCCACGTTCTACATGCGGCCGAACGAAGGCAAGAAGCTCTGGATCGAGAAGTCGGAGGCGCAATTCACCACCGACATTACGATGAACGACACCTTCAAGTACCAGCCGGCCGTCATTGGTGGTCCGACGATTCTACTCGGGCACATCTACAAGACGTGGTTTGACCTAGTCCAAGAAGCGAACGGAGTGTACCCGATCACGCCGGCACTCGGAGGCGTCAAGCGTGGGCTCCAGCACGACGTGGTGAACATCCCGTTCGACTTCGGGCCGGTCCGTGAGTTGATCGACGGGCAGGGCATCGAGATCCGTATCTGGCTGGAGGAGCACAACGCCTTCGATGGAGAGGTGGTGTCGGTCACGTTCTACTGCATGGAATACGACAAGTGATTTTACCCGGGGCAACCGACTGGTTGCTCGACGGTCTATGGAGGTTTCTCATGAGCACCAGCTACGATTACAGCATCGCGGACGACTTCCCGAATGGCCAAGTGAATCCCTCTGTGCTGTACGCAGAGATCAACGCCGAATCGGCCATCACCGTCCCCATGGAGGCGATCAACGTGGACGGCGATGTGTGCAGCATCGTCTTCGAGGGGCCGCTTTCGCCCGCCGAGAAGACGGCACTGGACAACCTGGTGGCCGACCACACCGGAGAGCAGACAACGAGCGATGTGCAGTATGCCTACTCGGAGAACGAGCAAGGCACCACTGGGCAAACCTGGATGGAGAAGCTGGAGCTTCAGTCTGCCCCGCTGAGTGGTGGTGAGTACCTGATCACATGGTACTGCGAGATCAAGCTCCTGAGCGGCACGCCCAATACCGGGGCATTCGCGCAGATGACCCTCAACGGCACGGAGCGCGGCACGGACGTGACCGACTTGAACCAGTGGCGTGCGTTCAGTGGTTCGGCAATCGCCCCGTTCCCTGCCGGTGGTGAGCCGGTGCTGGCTCTCAACTGGCGTCGTCTGGGTGGTTCCGACGAGGCTCTGATCCGTCGCGCGAGGCTGTCTATCAGCCCAGTCGAGAAGGGGAATGGCGAGTAGCATCGACAAGCGGGTGTGGGTCGGATGCAGCACGACGGCCACATGGCTTGCGTGGATCATCAGGTGGTTCACCAAGCAGAAGCCCAGTCACTCATGGATCAGCTACTGGGACGAAAGCCTCGGCATGCGCGTCGTCATGGAGGCAGAGACCAGGATGCGGATTGTGCCGTGGGAATGGTGGCTCAAGGCTGACCCGGGCAAGCGCATGTGGGTCTTCTCGTGCAACATGGCCCTCATGCCAGGCATCCGAAGGTACGCTCGATTGGTGGGAACGAAGTACGACTACAAAAACCTCGTTTGGCATGCGCTTCGGCGCGTCTTCGGCAAGCTGATGCGCCGGCCATGGAGAAGCCCCCGGCGACTACTGTGCTCCGAGCTACTCGTTGAGATCATGCGGACCGCGGAGGTCCCAGGTATCGAGCGACTTGACCCGGAGGCGTCTACCCCAGGTGACCTGGTGGAGTTTTGGAAGAAGTCGTGGGTGTTCAAGTCAGTGGAGGTGTGACATGACTTCGTTCGCTATCCTGGCAGCGATGATTGCCGTTTTCTCTGCCGCGCTCTACATCCATCAGTGGATCGTCAAACGCAGGCAAAGGCACATGACGACGGACAGGACGGCAGCAATGATCGCCGTCGCCACCAAGCCACCGCTTGCAACGATCATCACGGCCATTGGACTCACGGTTGCCTCTGGGCTCGCTGTCGTGACGTTTGCGTTCAGGAGCAAACATGGACACAGGGTATCGATCAGCGTGGACACACCACAGCGCGATCCTGCCGCGATGAATTTTCATCCGGCATTCCCCGATGCAAGCGTGCCGTCCAGCCCTGTGCAACGCATGAAGACTATCGTTTTCGAGGACGCAGATAGGATCAATCCATTCACGCTGGAGAAGTGCCCCGACTACAAAATCACGTATGTCACCAGGCGGGGCGACGTCCAGTGCCTGGACGAAGACGAGATCGCAGGAGACCCAAGGTTCGACCTGAACGCGAAGAACAGGCTCAACCCCGTCCGATGGCCGATGGCACCACAGATGGCTCCTCCGGCCATGCAGTCATTCGCTCCGGCTGCGAAGAAGAACACCCCACCGGACGAACGACCGTTGAAGGACCGCTACGCAGAGATCATCTATTTCTTCGCCCTGGTGCTAGGCGTCCTTGGCAAGTACTACTGGGATCACAACGAGTGCAAGCAACGCGGAGAGCACAGCGAATTTCATCCAAACAAGATCATCCTTGCGCTGATCGTTGCCGCGCTGATCTACTTCCTCGTGCAGCAAGGACTCGAGGGAGAGGGCGACAAATTCAGTACCCGTGGTGCAATGTTCGCCTTCACAAACGGCTTCACCTGGCAGACACTGATCAAGCCGGGCATCTTCTCCACTCCGAAGAAGCCAGCGGAAGGGTGATCCATGAGTTACCTTGTCCCCGTCAACATCCAGGTCAGTGACGTATTTTCCGTCATCGGATTCGATGGGTACACCAAGGTCCCAGGAGTCACGTTCCCTGAATTCGGCGCGCGAGTCTGGAAGGATGGAACGGAACAGGTCGGCTACACCTATGCCATCGCAGAGATCGGCGGAATCGGGGCCAGTGGAGACTACCGCTTCGTCTTTACACCAGATGACATTGGGCTCTGGAGGGCAGAGGTCTGGCTCGACTCGTACCGAAACCGCTGGTTCGGTGAGTATGACGTGAACACGTCGTCCATGGACGAGATCTACGACCTGGTGAAGCGTGCCCTCGGACTCATTCACGAGAACATCTTCATCGACGAAACCGTTTACGACGCGAACGGACAGATGACCTCTGGGCGAGTCAGGCTGTTCAACTCCAAGACCGACGTGGACGCAGCGACCGACGGCGGCAGCCCGCCCCCTGGTGGAACGGACCCGGAGCACTTCGCCGCGTACCTGATCACGGTCGTGTGGGAAGGTCTGAACCAGTACAAGATCTTCAAGCAAACCCTGGAGCCATAGATGGGGATTGCACTATCTACACACGGCATCCTCTGGCCACATGCGGCGATCCTGCGCGAGCAGTTTCAGGGTATGGACGTTGACGTCGAGGACACCACCACGCTTGAGGTCTCATACGATGGGGAGTTGAGCGATGTTCTGGAGATCTCCGTCGATCCGACGACGATTGAAGTCCAGGTAGAAGTGCTGGACAGCGTCACCGGGGAGATTGTGGACGATTCCATCGACGTGACTATTGAGTGTACCTAGCAGCCGCGGTAGCATGGTGTGTACCGCTTAGAGGACCCCGCAGATGGCAGACCTGTATCAACCAGAATGCGTGTGTAGCAAGGCCGAGGTTGACATCTACCGCATGCGGGATCGAACCCTCCAGGTCACGATCACCACAGACGTCGGGGACATCACAGACTCGCTCCTGTGGCTCACGGTCAAGAGGGAGCTAGGCGACGTAGACGCAGACGCAGTGATCACGAAACTGTCCGCAAACAACGGTGGGTCTGACTCGCAGGCGAAGGTGACCGACGGTATCAACCGGATCATCGAATTCTACATCGACCGGACCGACACAGAGGACCTGAACGCTGGTGATTACTGGATGGACGCAGTGATTCAACTTCCGAGCGGAAGGCGATTGCAGTTGATCCCTCCGACTCGGTTCACGATTCATCAGCCTACGACGCTGACGACCTAGCAGGGAGGCAACATGCCCACTGGGGATGGTGGCAAGCTCGCTTTGTCTGAAAGAGACCTCGACAACCTGGGCACGGCAAAGGCTGCTGGCCTTGGCATAGCCGTTGAGCTTGCCGAGCTAGAGGTCAACATAGCGAGGCTCGAGAAGCGCAGGGCAGAGTTGGTGAAGATGTACTCCGACCGCATGTTCACCTATGAAACGCTTGTGTCCAGCACGGTCTCGGCTAACGGGTTCGACCCTGAAAAGCACACGGTTGACTTCGAGCGAGGGGAAATCGTGCCCACCTTGGGAGGCATTTTCGATGACGAAGAAGTGACTGTCCCTGCGACACCACACTCGATCATGGAAATGGACCGCAGGCGCGGGGAATGCGTCACACCGAGGGGCGGGATGGAAGGCGTCACGATTAGGAGGATTGACGATGAAGAGGGATGACTGGCTCAGGCCTGCCGCGTTGCTCACCCTGGTGGTCTTCTGCATCAGCGTCACCGGGTGCGCGAAGGCTGCATCACAGTACAAGCGCAAACCGATCTACGATGACCTGTCGGTCGTCGATATTCCGCCGAAGCTGAAGAAGGAAGAGTGGCCGAAGGAGCACAAGATCCTGCCGGTCACCAAGGGTGACCCAGCGCCGGTCTCTGGGTTCTTGTTCACGGAGAAGCGGGCGAAGTCACTCGCTGACCTCCGCATCGAGTATGACCGGCTGTATGACGTTGCCAGTATCAACCGGAAATTCACTCTCGCCGTGCTGAAGGAAGCGGACAACCAACTCCAGAAGGCCGACGCAAAAATCCAACGGCTCGAATCAGAGAAGAACACATGGTGGAACCGGAACAGGACGTGGGTCTTGCTGCTCGCCGGCAGCGTGACGACCCTTGTCCTCGGAGGGTTCGCCGTGTGGGGGGTCTCAGAGCTTCGGGACAAGTAGCCCCGGAAGGGGCGGGGGAGCACACATGCTGTTCACGAAGGAGTTTTTGGCAGATCACACCAACCCAGCACAGTACCTCTTTATGGCCCTCTCGGCCCGTGGCCCCGTTCACCTCCTGGTGGACACGGGCGACGCGAAGTACTTCGGCACGAAGCTGCCCGATCACGCCCTGGAGCAATCCTGCGTGACGGTCGAGTTTCACGACGCAGGGGATCAGATCCTAGGACAGAAGGCAATCACAGGCTGGGCGACAATCGATGGTGAGGAGCATCGAGTCCAGGTGCCCTGGAACGCCGTCACCTACATGCTCTCACCGACAGATAGCGTGTGGGTCAGTTGGGAGCGCGAGCGCCCAACCTTCAAGCTCAACCTCGGGGTCATTGACGGCGATGGTGAATCTGCTACAAAGGCCCCATCGGAACGGCCGAAGCTGAAGATCGCAGAGGGTTGACACCTCTCATAAGCACGGCTAAACTGATGTAGCTTTGGTGGAAGACATGGAACGTCAACCAGCCCATATCGTGGCCACGAATTGGTCGCAGACCTATCTGAGCGCGATGCCGTGTTCAGAGACAGGGATCTTTGCGTCTGATCTCGGTTTGGCACGGATAGAGGGCGGCTGACGACCCAACCACCAAGAAAAGGAACCTCAAGCCGCCCTCGCAAGAAGGCGGCTTTTTTTGTCTCTGGGCTCGTCCCCGGTGACAGGCATCGACGGAGGTTGGAGGCGTGAGAAGACGGATGCCTGGGCAGGGCGATGGGTGGTGAACCTGGAGTTGGGCTGTGGCTCGACACCTGGCCCCTGGAAGCGGCGAGCGGCAGAGACAGATCTTTGACAACTGAACATCTTGTGGGCGGGTAGCTCAATTGGGAGAGCACCTGGTTTGCACCCAGGAGGTTGCGGGTTCGAGGCCCGTCCTGTCCACCATTATGGGCGCGTAGCTCAGCAGGTAGAGCATACGCCTGATAAGCGTAAGGCCGTTGGTTCAAGTCCATCCGTGCCCATTCGACAACCCCGACCGGTAGTGACTGCGGGTGGCTCCGCAGTTGCGGGTCCTCGTCGGTCCCCAGCAGTGGTGGTGAGCCTGGACAGTGCAAACGCCGTGAGCACTCGGCGGGTCCGTGCAATCTGCAACGCCTGGGAGCCGAGGACTAGACGGCTTAACCAACCGCCGATCAGGAGGAGTTGCCAACCACCTGGCCGGTTCGGGTTGCCGAGTTTCACCAGGAAGTATGACCGAGCGGTAAGGTACCCGGCTGCTACCCGGGAGTCGGCTTGACGGCCGCGCAGGTTCGATCCCTGCTACTTCCGATCTGGAAGGTTGCCCGAGCGGTAAGGGGCCCGGCCGGAAACCGGAGGCCAGCGATAGCTGCACAGGTTCGATCCCTGTACCTTCCGTTGGTGGAAGCGTGCCCGAGCGGTAAGGGGCCCGGTTTGAACCCGGAGGCCGGCGATAGCCGCGCAGGTTCGATCCCTGCCGCTTCCGTGGAAGGTTGGCAGAGTGGGAATGCACCCGGCTCGAACCCGGAGGTCATCCACCAGGATGCACAGGTTCAATCCCTGTACCTTCCGTTCACGCAGTAAACGGCCCCATCGTTCAGCGGTAGGACGCTGGCCTTTCACGCCGGTAACGCGGGGTTCGAATCCCCCTGGGGTCATCTGCTGGTGTAGCTCAATAGGTAGAGCACCTGATTTGTAATCAGGGGGTTGTGGGTTCGATTCCTATCACCAGCTTCATGCGGCCATGGCCAAGCGGTAAGGCATCGGGCCTCCACCCCGAGATCGTCGGTTCGAATCCGACTGGCTGCTCGCGCGGCGGTAGCTCAACGGTAGAGCGTCGGCTTGCCAAGCCGAAGGCTACGGGTTCAAGTCCCGTTCGCTGCTCAAGGTCCCGTGGTGCAGTTGGTTAGCACGCCAGACTCTCAATCTGGAAATCAGGGGTTCAAGTCCCCTCGGGATCATCATGGCGGGGTGTCCGAATTGGGTGAAGGAGCCTGGCTGTAAACCAGGTGCCACAGGCTAAACGTTGCAGGTTCGAGTCCTGCCCCCGTCAATTTGAGCCGGTGGCCGAGAGGCAAGGCAGTGGCCTGCAAAGCCATGTACGTCGGTTCAAGTCCGACCCGGTTCTCACGGGTGTGTGGTGCAGTTGGCCAGCACGTCGGACTGTCTATCCGAAGGTCGAGGGTTCGAGTCCCTTCACACCCGCATGGAGCCCGGAGGCAGCGGCCGGGCAATCCCCACACACCACGGATGGGCCCGTCCGTGGGACGCTGCAACCTCCGGGTAGCGCAGTGGTAGCGCGGGTGCCTTGGGAGCATCAGGTCGCCGGTTCGATCCCGGCTCCGGAGAATCGGGCATCGTCCAGTGGTAGGACATTGGGTTTTGGCTCCAACAACGTAGGTTCGATTCCTGCTGCCCGAAATGCTACAATGGTGGCACCGCAGGGAGATTGAAATGATTGAAGACCTCAACGTCCTTTTTCTCGTCATCTGCATCGTGTTCGGGCTTTTGACTCTCTTCGGAATCGTTGTTGTGGTGAAGCTGTTCGAGGCAGTGTCATCGCTTCGCAAGACCGAGGACCACGTTCGCAGGATCAGGGTCATGGAAGAAGCCAGGGCAAGACAGAGGGCCAGTGAGAAGAGGCCTGTAGCTAGCTAGGACTTGCCCCTGTAGCTCAGGCGGACAGAGCATCGGTTTCCTAAACCGGGTGTCGCAGGTTCGAGTCCTGCCAGGGGCGCTTCGGGCGATTGGCGCAGTTGGTAGCGCGTCTGCCTTACAAGCAGAATGTCGGAGGTTCGAGCCCTCCATCGCCCACTCTCACCACGGGTCGGTGGCCAAGCGGTAAGGCACTGGACTTTTAATCCTGCGACCGCGGGCTCGAATCCCGCTTGACCCACACAACGACATAGGCCTCGGAGGTCTGGTGATCCAGGCGGTCTCCAAAACCGCCCGCGCATGGGTTCGATCCCCTGGGGGCCTGTACGGCTTGGTAGCTCAGCGGCAGAGCGTTCGCCTGTTAAGCGAATGCGCGCGGGTTCGAGTCCCGCCCGAGCCTCATGGTGCGGTAGCTCAGCAGGTAGAGCGCGGGACTGAAAATCCCAAGGCCGGGGGTTCGATTCCCTCCCGTACCGTCCGATGCTACAATTCTGGCATCCCACCACATCGGAGGAATGCCAGATGCGATTCTGGATTTACATAATCGGGGCACTCTTGTTCATCGCTGCCGCTATCTCAGAGCTAGGTTGCAGCGAGTGCCCGATGGGCAGTCAAAAACGAAAGGCGTTCTCACGGAAGGGAACGCGAATCCTCGCAGAGAAGCCGTACCGCGGAGCAGAGACCGCAATCTCACCACAGTGGAAGGAGTCTAGGCCGGAATCAGGGTACATCGACAGGAGCGAGTGCCCAGGCGGCTCCGACTGCAAGTACTCAGTCCTGGCTCGCGTAGAGCTTCACAACCCCGCTGCACACCCAGATACGCTTGCCGAGGTGTCGTGCGAATGGTGGCTGGACAACGCAATCCTGGCAACGAACACGATCAAGCGGGTCAGAGTCCGGGCCGGGAAGACCGTTGTTGTCGAGCTACAGCAAGTCATCCAAGCCAAGGAAGGCCAGATCGGCCGCGTCGTCCGCAAGATCAAGGTGACATTCACCAGCGGACTGCCCTGAAGGCCCCGCTGCTGGCTCCAATAGGCCAGGGCGTCGCTCACCTGGCCACAGAGCCGCACGCTGGCACGAAAAACACGCCCCGGGGGCATGGTGATAGCCCCAGACAGAGAAAGTCGCTCAGAACGGCTTACAGAGAGCCGCGAGCACATGAGGTAATGCCCCCGTAGCCCAACGGCAGAGGCGCAGGACTAAGGATCCTGGCGGTGGTGGTTCGAATCCACACGGGGGCAAAGGCTGGGTAGCCCAACGGCAGAGGCGCGCGGTTCAGGTCCGCGAGGTTGAGGGTTCGAATCCCTCCCCAGCTATGCTACAACCCCTCCTTTCACCAAGGAGGAGAGGCATCATGGAGTGCAACGGAAGGCCGCGATAATACAAGCGTTTTTCGCTTGACAGATGGTCATAACTACGCTATATTATTAGTGTTTCATCCTTCTGCTGCCCTCTGTGACTCCGGTTGCAGGGGGCACTTTTTTGGCCGGGTGGCGGAACGGTAGACGCGACCGGCTCAAACCCGGTTGCCGAGAGGCGTGAGGGTTCGACTCCCTCCCTGGCTATCTGAGCGGTTCAACATGGTTCAACGTGGGTCAACATGGTTCAATATGGTTCAACGCGGGCAGCTTGACACCGAATGAAACACCACCTACACTGAGGTCGTTGCCATGTGAAGGCAAGAGTGCATGACGAGAGAGAGTCAGTCCATGTGACACCCCTCCCCAGAAGTCCAAAAGACTGACTCAAAGTCGTCCCCTGTTAGGCTGCCCAGGTTCCCCCACCATCCCCCGCCTGGGCAGCCGTTTTTTTGGGAGGGTACATGCCAACCGAGATCGAATGGGCGGACGAGACCTGGAACCCGGTCACGGGATGTTCCAGCTACAGCATCGGGTGTGCTCACTGCTACGCGAAGCGCATCGCAGAGCGATTCAAACGTGACCGCAACCCGAAGTACCGCAACGGCTTCAAGGTCACCACGCATCCTGATGCCCTGGGCGATCCGCTGAAGATGAAGCGGTCGAAACTGATCTTCGTGTGCTCCATGGGCGACCTGTTCCACAACGAGGTTCCTGCGAGCTTCATCGAACAAGTCATGTCCACCATGAGGAAGGCCCACTGGCACACGTTTGTGCTGCTCACGAAGCGAGCAGATCGGCTAGCAAGCTGGCCGACGCCGTTTCCTCGGAACGTCTGGCCCGGCGTGAGCGTAGAGAGTCAGGCTCACACGAAGCGCCTGGAGAAGCTCCGGAAGGTCGATGCGAGGGTGCGCGTCGTGTCGTTCGAGCCACTGGTTGGTGAAATCTGGGAATTCGACACGAAGGGCATCGGCTGGGTCATCGTCGGCGGCGAGCAGGGCGTGGGCGCGCGGAAGATGGAGGACGAATGGGTCAACTTCATCGTCAACACCTGTCACATCGTGAAGGTGCCTATCTTCTTCAAGCAATGGGGCTCCGCGCATGGCATGCGCGATGCGCGTGTGGATGGATTCGTGGTGAAAGAGGGCCCGCAT
>Ga0180434_10005536_pt1 | contig 14827 bp, 9 predicted proteins | sample SS_ome_7_FD_132453 | JGI IMG/M metagenome (GOLD analysis project Ga0180434, IMG submission 132453) | Hypersaline lake sediment archaeal communities from the Salton Sea, California, USA - SS_1_D_2 metaG | ecosystem: Environmental > Aquatic > Non-marine Saline and Alkaline > Hypersaline > Sediment...
GCTCCTTGCCGACGTGCCCCTGCAAGATTTCAATGTCGTTCGTTCGGCAAATCTCCCGGATCAGCTCACGCAGCCGAAGGGCAATCTGCCCCGTGAGCAGTTCTTTGCGATACTTGGTCGTCCGCATGAAGTGGTACTTGACGCCAAAACGCGTATGCGAAGCCGTTCGGTAGTTCTCCATCCGGAATAGTGTACCTGAAGGTTTCGCCTGAAGGCGAGGGCTTTATTCCCTCCCATCGAGAGACAGTGAACCGTTTGGCGTTAAACAGCCCTTCAAGCCCCAGCAGTCAAGCAGAATATAAAGCGTCGACAGAGTTTGTCCAGCTTCCAAATCTTTCCTATTTGTCCACGTGTCAGATCGGCACGTGGTTTTCTGCGCATACGGGCGATATGGATTCGTGCTCCAAGTTTCTATGGGTCTTCGCCCCTGACCAATTGGCGGTACCGAGGCAAGAAGCTACAATCGTGGCCATGATGCTACAGAAAAGGTCCATCGCATGACAGCTGAGTCAAAGCGTCCTTGGTCAGTATGGGTACGGTACGGCATCTGCATTGCCGCCGTCACTTGGCTCGTGACCCATACGGAATGGGCAAAGCTGAGAGAGGTGTGGCTGACGGCCGACACGAGACTCCTGCTTGCCGGGATACTGGCGTTCGGTCCAGCACCACTCCTCATTGCCATCCGACTCAAATGGTTGCTGGCCGTTCATGACATCCACTTGAGCGCATGGCAAGCGATCAAGGTCACATTTGCTGGCAATTTCGTGATCAACGCGTTACCGGTCGGCACGACGGGCGGCGATTCGGTCAAAGCCTATTACATCGCAAGGGATACGCCTTACAAGCACGAAGCCGTCACCACCGTTTTCTTCGATCGTGTTATCGGTGTCTTAGGACTCGTTCTGCTATCAGGGATTGCCGTCCTGGCCAACTGGAAGAACCCTTCTTTTGCCGGATGGGGAAGAATCATCGGGGTTTTGGTTGTCCTGTTGATGGTCGGATCAGGCATTTACTTTTCGCGCCGGATGCGGCACCTGTTTCGGATTGACCAGATCGTCGCTCGATTGCCGTTGGCCTCCCATTTTCAGCGGATTGACCGGGCGGTGTTCGCTTTTCGTGGATCATACCGGCGGGTCGTGGCTTGCCTTGGACTAAGCATTCTGCTCCAAGTGATCGCGATTATCTCGCTCTTCCTTGCCGGCTGGGCACTTGGCATGGTGGGTGACCAACCGATAAAGAGCGCTGCGGTCTATCTCGGCTACACACCGATTTGCCTACTGACTGGGGTGCTCCCTATTGGTGTGATGGAAGAAACCTTCAACCAACTCCTTGTCAAGACAGCCGGCCTTGGCACGCGCGAGGGAGCCTACTCTCTATCGTTGTTTGGCCGAGTGATTCAGTTGGTCTGGGCTCTTCCCGGTGGCTTCCTAGTTTTGAGGGGCCAATCCTTCCTCAAAGCGAAGGAGTCGCTCAAGGACCCCGAAACCGGCGTACCAGCCACCTCCAACACATCTCCCTGAGTGCAGTTTTAATTTGTCCGCTGGCGAATGCGCGCGAGCCCGGGTCCCTTACGTTAACCGCTCTTCAAATCGCACAATAATTAATGGCTAAACGTAAACCCTTCTTTTATTTCAAATAAAACAAACCTATAATTAGTGACTTCTGTACGAATCCATTACCGGTCCTTGGTTGACAAAATAGAAGTCTGTACGAGGAAAGACCCGGGAATTCGGTGATTTCGGGGGCGTCCAAATGAATACGAGTAAGCTTTTTGCCGGTTGCCTTGTCGCGGTGTTGGCTTGCTTTTCGATGCCTTCAAGTCTTGGGGCCGCATGGTATTCGGATTCGACTAAGATTGCGGTTGAGCTCGATGGTGCGCTCGTTGACCAGTTATCGTGCAACCGTGTTGATCTGACTCCGTTCTATCCTGAATTGGATCATCGGGCGGAAGCGTTCGCTGCGCTTGATGCGAGCGGCAACATTTGGGCTGCGATCGCATTTGCAGAGGCTAACTTCTGTGAAAGGCTTTTTAAGTCGACCAATGGCGGCATGAATTGGACGTCCGGTGTGGTTAGCCCAAGCTGTTACCGCAATATCAACGGGTTCACCATCTTAGACAATGGCAACATGGTGATGGCGCTGCATCTTGGCGCCACCGAGCGCCCGTATGGCGTAACCATAGTGCGGTCCACGGACAGTGGCGTCACGTGGCAACAATCAACCGTTATTGGCCCCGCCCCCTATGACTACATCGGCGAAGGTACGATGAGTGTCTCCAAGTTTAGCGATGGACGCGTAGTCTTGGCGGCCGCGCGTTGGAACGGCGAAGAGTTCGGCATGACGCACTTCACCACGCTCATGCATTATATTTTCGTGTCCAACGATGGCGGACTCACGTTTTCGACGGCCTATGCCACCTTTGAACATTGTTACGAAGGCCATGTGATTGAGTTGCAATCGGGCAAGATTCTCGGCGTGTTTCGTTATCAGCGTTATCGTGAACCCGGCGAGACGGATGCGGAAGTACTTGCCCTCGGCGGCGATCCCACTCTGGATGCAGAGAACTATGGCCAAGAGTCCCTTTTCAAGAATGTGTTTATCGGTGAGTCGTTTGATGGTGGTGTAACCTGGGAAAACCTTCATCCACTTCGCGATGCAGAGGGCAATGTTCTCATCCATTATGGCGAAGCCCACGGGCAACTGGTGCAGGTGCCGGATGGCCGCGTGGTCTTGTTGCACGATTATCGCGCATGCGAAGACTATGAAGTTCGTGCCCGGGTGAGCTGGGACGATGGCCAGACGTGGGAACCGGAAATCTATCACGTCAGTTTTGGCATGGGTTATCCCTCCAGCGTAGCCTTAGCCGATGGTACCATCGTCACCGTGACCGGCGATGCACCGGTTCCCGCCTCCTGTGCCTGGCCGACGACTTACTATGTCCAGTCGATTCGTTGGCAGTTGCCCTTACGTAGCGAGCTTGATGCCGACACGGACGGAATCTCTGCCTACCGCGATAACTGCCCGCAACACTACAACCCCGGCCAAGAAGATTGCGATGGCGACGGCACCGGCGACGTGTGTGCGATCGCTACCGGTATCAGCAACGATTGCAACACGAACGCTATACCCGACGAATGTGACCTTAGCGCAGGCACCAGCACAGACTGCGACGGCAGCCATGTACCCGACGAGTGCGAAGGCCCCTTTGACGATTGTGATAGCAACGGCATTCCTGACCTATGCCAGGTAGCTCCTTGTTTTGAATCGATATCTGAGAACAAGTCGCCATTCGGCTCTGGCTCACCTCAAAGTTTCACCACATATTCGCCTCCTTTGGCAATTACAGATGTTACACTAACCTTTACCGCGATTGGCGATCTCGACAGCACCTCCGAATATGCCACCATCTACGTCAACTCCACGCCGGTCGGACAGGTGTTTGTGAATGGCGCACATCAGTGTAGTTCAACCCCCGACACAGACACGCTTGTGGTACCGGCTGCCACCTATAATGCCGCAGCAGCGGTTGGCGTCGTGACCATCAATATGTTTGCCAGTACATCTGTAAACTCGAGTTTATGCGACAGCTCTGGCTTGTCGTCATACATCCAAGTAACCGTTTCCTATCACATGCGGGGACCGGAGGACTGCAATAACAATGGCATTCCTGATGCCTGTGATCCGGATGCGGATAGCGATGGCGTTCCAGATGACTGCGACGCTTGCCCAGCCACACCAGCCGGTATTCTCGTGGACGATCAAGGCTGTCGGTTGCCGATCCCGGGAGATTTCGATGGTGATCTCGACGTGGACCTCAGCGACTTTGGCTATCTGCAGAAATGCTTGAGCGGCAGCGGTGTACCGCAAAATGAGTCCAATTGCCAAAATGCTAAGCTGGACGGCGACAACGATGTCGACGGGGACGATGTCGCCCTGTTTCTTCAATGCGCCAGTGGACCCAACATCGAAGGTGACCAGCGATGCGCGGACTAACCTCGTTTTCCGGGGCTTTCAAAACCGCCGATCAGCCATAATTTATCGTTTTTTACTTCTATCGACGTCCGCGCCGCCCTGTCACGATTCCAAAATGTAGATCGTGGGCATCATTTGCATAAATCCGTCCAACGACTCGCCAAACATTGAAAAACGATCATTCAAAATGAAACAAATTTATGGTCCAAGCGTCTATAAAAATAACGGTCTTGTGTGTATATTAAAATTGAAAGAATTCCCTCCGAGGGGGAGACAACCCGACATCGATTGAGGGGCAATTAAAATGTGGATAAATAGGTACCTTGCCGGCTACCTGACCGCAATGTCGGTTTGCTTTTTCATGCCGTCAAATGTTCTTGCCTGGTATTACAACCCCACAATAATCTACATGGAAATCGATGGTGCATTCATTGATTACTTGTCATGCGAGCGGGTTGATCTGACCGGGTTGTATCCTGAGTTGATCAAACGGGCAGAGGCTTATACCGCTCTGGCGCCGAACGGTGACGTGTGGTCCGCTATCGCGTACGGGACGGTAGAGAGCGTGGAGCGGCTTTTTCATTCGACCAATGGCGGCTCAAGCTGGACGTCCAAAACCCTCAGTCCCATAACATATTATCGTAACATCAACGGGCTTACCATCCTGGATAATGGCACGATGGTCATGGCTCTGCATCTCGGCTTGGAAGATCGTGACTACGGTGTCACGATTGCAAGATCGACCGACAACGGCGACACATGGACGGAATCCACACTCGTTGAACCTGCTCCCTACGACTACATCGGTGAAGGGGCGATGAGTGTTTCCAAATTCAGCGATGGACGTGTCGTCTTATCCGCAGCTCGTTGGGACGGCGATGAGTTCGGCGACACGCATTGGACCACACTCATGCATTATATTTTCGTGTCCAACGATGGCGGGCTGACGTTCCCGACCGCTTATGCCACCTTTGAACATTGTTACGAAGCCCATGTCCTCGAGCTGCAATCGGGCAAAATCCTCGGCGCGTTTCGTTATCAACGTTATCGCGAACCCGGTGAGATGGATGCGGAAGTACTCGCCCTCGGCGGCGATCCCACTCGAGATGCGGGCGTAGATGACGATGGCATAAGTAATTATGGTAGAGTATCCCTTTTTAAGAATGTGTTCATTGGTGAGTCATTCGATGGCGGTGCCACCTGGGAGAACCTTCGTCCGCTTCGTGATGCCGAAGGCAACGCCCTCCTCCATTACGGCGAAGCCCACGGGCAATTGGTGCAGGTGCCGGATGGTCGCGTGGTCTTAGTACACGATTATCGCTACCCCTGCGAAGACTACGAGGTTCGTGCCCGAGTCAGCTGGGATGATGGCCAGACGTGGGAACCGGAAATCTATCACGTCAGTTTTGGCATGGGCTATCCTTCCAGCGTCGCCTTGGCCGACGGCACCATCGTCACGGTAACCGGCGACGCACCGGTTGACGCATCATGTGCCTGGCCGACGACTTATTATGCTCAGTCGATCCGTTGGCAATTGAAGCCGCGCAGCGAACTTGATGCCGACACCGACGGTATCCCTATCTACCGCGACAACTGCCCAAGCACTTATAACCCCGGCCAGGAAGATGTAGATGAGATCAATGCCGGCAACGCAGCCGATGGCGTGGGCGACGCGTGCGACAACTGCCCGCAGCATGCCAATCCCGATCAAGCCGATTGCGACGGAGACGGCACCGGCAACGCATGCGTTATTGCCACCGGCCTCGCAAGTGACTGCAACAGTAACACGGTTCCAGATACATGCGATCTGAGTTCCGGCACCAGTAACGATTGCAACACCAACAACATCCTTGACGAATGCGACATCGCCGTAGGCACCAGCACCGATTGCAACACCAACAACGTCCCGGATGCGTGCGAACTCAGCTCCGGCGCCGGCACCGACTGCAACACCAACACGATCCTTGATGATTGCGACATCGCAGGCACCAGCACCGACTGCGACAACAACCACGTGCCCGACGAATGCGAAGGCCCCTTCGACGATTGTGACAGCAACAGCATTCCTGACTTATGCCAGGTAACGACTCATTTTGAGTCGGTATCGCCGGAGCACTCGCCGATGGGAACCGGTTCTCCCCAAGGTCACACTATGTCTACACCGCCGTTCGCCATGACCGATGTGACGCTAACCTTTACTGCGAGGGGTGACTTAGACGGCCCGTACGAATATGTCGATATCTATGTCAATTCCACGCCAGTCGGACAGGTGTTTGTCAATGGTGCACATCAATGCTATTCGACCCCGGACACCGACACGCTCGTTGTACCGGCGGCCACATTTAACGCCGCAGCAGCAAGTGGGAACGTGGTTATCTACATGCTCGCTTGCGAAGAGGTAAATCCCACTCTTTGCGACTTTCCATCGTACATCAGCGTAGCCGTCTCCTATCTCGCTACGACGCCGGAAGATTGCAATGGCAACTCGATCCCCGATGCCTGTGATCCCGATGCCGACGGCGACGGTGTGACGGATGCCTGTGACGATTGCCCAGCCACCCCAGCCGGCATTCTCGTGGACGACCAAGGTTGTCGGCTGCCGATCCCGGGAGATTTTGATGGTGATCTCGACGTGGACCTCAACGACTTTGGCTATCTTCAGAAATGCTTGAGCGGCAGCGGCATCTCGCAAAATGAGTCCAATTGTCAGGACACGAAACTGGACGGCGACATCGATGTTGACAAAGACGATGTCATGATTTTTCTTGGATGCATGAGCGGGCCCAACACCGAAGGCAATCAACGCTGCGCGGACTAAACGTACCTTCTGAGAGTTCCCCCAAACCGTCGATCGACGCCTCAGCACGTTCCTGAAACGCAAATAGAGGCACCGCGAACACCCGGCCGCATCGGCCTCAGCTCTGGTCGAGGCTCAGTCATTCCGATATGCTGGTGTGACTCGATTTGTTTAGCCAGCAAGAACCGGAGCTGTTTTGTGTCTGTCGATCTTCACAAAGTCCGAAATATTGGTATCGCGGCCCACATTGATGCGGGCAAGACGACCACTACCGAGCGCGTTCTCTACTACACGGGCAAGACGCACCGCATGGGCGAGGTCGACGACGGCACAACCGTGACCGATTTCGATCAGGAAGAGCAGCAGCGGGGTATTACCATTTACTCCGCAGCCGTCAGTTGCCCCTGGCGCGAGCACACGCTCAATTTGATTGATACGCCCGGACATGTGGACTTCACCGCCGAGGTCGAACGTTCCCTACGTGTTCTTGACGGCGCGATTGCCGTTTTCGACGCCAAGGAGGGCGTGGAAGCTCAATCGGAAACGGTCTGGCGGCAAGCCACCAAATACCGCGTTCCCCGCATCTGTTTCATCAACAAAATGGACAAGGTGGGCGCAGACTTTGCCGCCTCTTTCGCCTCCATTCGCGATCGTTTGGGAGCCAACCCCGCCGCCGTCCAAATACCCATTGGAGCTGAAGCATTCTTTGAGGGGCTCATGGACCTGGTAACCATGCAAGCCGTCTACTACTACCCTGATGAAATCGGGACCCGTTTCGAAGAACGGCCCATTCCGGCTGAGCTGGAAGAAGTCGCCCGACGCGCTCGACACCGCCTGGAAGAGCAGGTCGCTGAGACGTCCGATGCACTGATGGAAAAGTTCATCCACGACGAACCGCTCACCGCAGACGAACTTCGTGCCGGCTTGCGAGCAGCCACGATTGCCAACAAACTTCAGCCCGTATTCTGTGGCTCAGCCCTCGACTACATTGGCATTCAACGGCTATTGGATGGTGTCGTGGACTATCTGCCCAATCCCCTCGATCTTCCGCCCGTGATAGGACGTCGTCTCGATACCGGCAACGAGAAAGCGGACGTGGAATGCCATTGCGATCCCAACGCGCCGCTCGTCGCGTATGTGTTCAAGATCATTGCCGGTAAACCGATGGACTTGTATTTCTTGCGCATCTATTCCGGAACGCTCAAATCAAACGCCCGGATCTACAACCCGAGGCGCGATCGCAAAGAAAATATCAGTCGAATATTTCGTGTTTTCGCCAAAAAACGCGAACAAATCGACCAGGCCGAGGCCGGCGATATCGTGGCCGTCATGGGGCTCAAGGAATCGCTGACCGGCGATACCCTATGCAATCCCAAGAACCCCATTTTACTCGAGAAGATCGAGTTTCCCGAAACGGTCATCAGTATGTCGATCGAGCCGGAATCATCCGCGGATCGTGACAAGCTGGTTGAGACTTTGGTGGCATTGACACGCGAGAATCCAACGTTCCGATACGCGGTCAACCCGGAAACAGGCCAAACGATCATCAGCGGCATGGGCGAACTGCACCTCGAAGTGCTGGTCAGGCGTATCCGGCGCGACCACAACGTGAATGTCCGGGTCAGCAAACCCCAGGTCTCGTATCGCGAAACGATTAGCGCCACTGCAGAAGCCGAAGACGAGTTTAAGCAGCAAATCGGTGGCCGTGGGCAATATGCCAAGATCAAACTTCGCGTTGAGCCTTTTCAGCCCGAAGCCGAACAAGAAGCGATTCAAGTCGCGAATGAGATTCCCCCAGACGCCCTGGGAAAGGAATACGTCAAAGCCGCTGAAGAAGCAGCCCTCGATGCCGCACGGACAGGCGAGTTGGCCGGGTATCCGATGATCAACATCAAGGTGACGCTGCTGGCCGGACAAGAGCACGAAGTCGACAGCTCGGAGCCCGCCTTTGAGGCCGCGACCCGCAGAGCGTGCGACAAAGCCGTTAAACGCGCCCAACCCACCCTGATGGAACCGATCATGAAAGTGCAGATCGTCGCTCCAGATGCTTATTTTGGCTCCATTAGCGGTGATCTGTCACGGCGCCGTGGCATCGTTCACGAATCGGTTCTCCGTGGTGATCAGCGGGTGATTAATGCCCTCGTTCCTCTCAAGGAGATGTTTGGTTACGCCACCGATCTGCGGAGCCTGACCCAGGGACGTGGAACGTGGACCATGGAACCTTCCCACTATGAGGTATTGCCTCGCCAGCTGGCTGACGCCATTCTTTGTTTTGCGTAGACGGCCATCCAATCGACATGCCGTTCAGCCGGAAGGTCCGGCCGATACCCCTTCCCGAATTCCCCACCGCAAAACGTTGAGCCGTCGGATTGCACCCCCGCTGAATATCGCACTCTGCAATTAAACTGTAGCGTCGAAAAGGGACATTTTATCACCACAGACCCAAACAAGTTCACCTTGCCATACCGCCGTTGTCTTGTAAAAACGCCCGCCCTGATCGCTGTTTTCTTCATCCCAAAGTCGCCATCCGCTCGATAAAAACAGATACGGATGACCTAGAATCCGGGGCACACGTGAATATCCAGATGCTCGGTGACGCTCACCCATCCAGCGTTGTGGCAACATGGGGAGAATGATTTTGTGGCAAGCCGACGACCTGGATAAACCTGGCCCCGAAACACAAAAGTGAGGTCGGCAACGCTTATTGGGGTTTGTTGGTGCCGGCCTGATGAGCTAAGATAGTGGGCCGTCGGAAACGGTCACCGAAAACGAGAACCCGTCGTGATCCGGCGCGGATTGCGCAAGGGGCATGATTGGAGATGGTCCCAGGGTTGCTCGATTGGTAAGACGCATGAAGAAGCATCATCGTACGAAGTTCATTCATTGCACCGTAGCCCTGTTTCTAGCCGCCATGTTCGCCGGCGCGAGCGGATGTGCGGTCCCCCAAAAGCCGGGCAAGGGTCGGTGTACACGCGAGGTTGAGCCCGAAACCCAAACCGGTTACTGGCTCTACTTGCCTGAAGACTATGTCAAGAACAACGGCCAACATTCGGACAAACAGCTCTGGCCCGTCGTGGTGACATTTCACGGGCTCAAGCCCTATGACAACGCGAACCCGCAAATCCGCGAGTGGCAGGAGGAAGCCGACCGCTACGGGTTTATCGCAATCGCGCCTGAACTTCGAACCTGCGACAGCCTCACCATGCAGTTTCCCCTCCGCGATACATCGCTTCCCTACGTCCAGAAGGATGCGAAAGCCTTCTTGGCCATCATGGACGAGGTGTGCCGACGCACCAACGCCGACCCCCACCGCGTACTCGCAACCAGTTTTTCGTCGGGAGGGTACATGGCTCACTATCTAGTGAACCGCTTCCCGGAACGATTCAGTTGTATCGCGGTTCGAGGCTCCAACTTCAACGAGCAAATGCTCAATCCTTCCCAGGTCCCCAAATATCGCAGTATGGAAGTGGGTATTTTCTTCGGCGAAAACGACTTCAAGGTGTGCCAGGATGAAAGTATGGATGCCATCGATTGGTATCGACGAAGGCACTTCAAAGTCACCGCCAAGAAGGTCAGTGGCCTCGGACACGAGCGAAGACCTCAAACCGCCGCCGCCTTTTTCGCTTCAACCATCGGTGCCACGCCAAAGACCCCGCCGCAGCTCGGTTCGCTTGTGATGCAGGACGTTTACCCTGCCGGCGACATTCGACCGGTGCAGCGTCGGCGATCTATCTATCGGCCACCTCCGATTCCCCCATCGCCACGATCAGAGCCAACCGGAGCATGGGCCCGCCGACAGCCACCAAGTCGAAACTTGGTGTTCAATTCCAGCGGGTCAAGCTCGCTATCCCCGACACGTTCAGCCCACGCCTCCGCTGCCGGTAATACGAGCCGCAAACCGTCCGTCCAAACCGGCTCAACCGCCAATACCGCAAGCGGCAACGCGCCGGCGCAAGTAGCTCCCACGAAAACAACCAAGCGGGCTCCTGCACCGGTACGCTACACACCGCGTCGATCCCAGACACCGAAACGACGGATTCGCCAACCCTATAGCACAACCCCAACGCCGGCACCTCGCTCCCTGGAGCGCAAGACAAACGTCACACCGCCCCTTCGTGAGCAGAGTCGGACCACATACATACCCGCCCGAATTCGCGTGCACGGCGAAACCGTCGGTCGAGCCCCCATGTGGATAACGCTCAGTGTGGAAATGCCGGACACGCTTCGCCAAGGAGCAAGCGTGCTCTGGACCGATAACATGACACCGATCGGAAGCAACGCATTTCAAACCCAAGGCCTGCTCCGCGATGCCGGCGACCATCGCATCCGGGCCCGCATCATCACCGCCGATGACCGAAAGATCATCCTCGAGGAAACCATCAAAGTCCTCAATCCCACAAGCCAACCAGCCGAATCCTAACACGTCCGACAAAGCCCAATACAAACCATCATAAAACCAACGACCACCAAACCATGCACCCGGGTCCACTACCAGCGTCATCGCATGGATCAGGAGACGCTGTTGGTTCTGCCACAGCCAAATTCTGCGCCCACCAGATTGGGGGAACAGGCTGACACGATGTTCGGTGCGACCGGAAACCGAGCCCACTGGGATTGTGCGGGTGTAGCAAAAGCCTATGGAGCGATGCCATTTTAACAGGCACACTACGGAGATGGTTTTGGTTTTTCAACTCATTTGCGTAGGAGGCGTACCATGTCCATCGATTACCGCACGGAGGAAGAACGTCTGGTGGCTGAGCAAGCGATTGCGTGGTGGATGTCTTTCATGTGAGCGAACACTTGCATGCTTGCGGACGGAGCCTTTACGGAGATCAAACCGTGGAGGCCCCGCCAGTGGGCCGACGATCGTTTGCATACGCTGCTGGCGTCAGGCCCCATGGCGTTGCTGCGTGAACTGGACAAGATCCGGACGGCGATACCCGATGAAGCAAAGCAAGAAGCGGTGGAAAGTCTGATGACCTATCTGAAGCCGAACATCGATGGTCTGTGGTATCGGGATCGGCTGCGCCGTGGCCTGCCGATCGGTAGCGGGATGGTGGAAGGCGCCTGCAAGACGGTGGTCGGTCGGTGACTCAAATGCAACGGTGCCCGTTGGGAAACCCCCAACGCAAACCGGATGGCTGCCCTTTGCTGCCTACTCTACCGCGACCAATGGCAAACCTACTGAGCAGAACAAGCCGCCTGATCACCATAATCGGTTGCTGGACCCGTCCGATCGTAAGCGCGGCTAGTTGCGGAACTAAGCGACATCCTGATAAAATACGCAAACCAGTTGCGGGCGTAGCTCAATTGGTAGAGCATCAGCCTTCCAAGCTGAATGTCGCGAGTTCGAACCTCGTCGCCCGCTTTTGCCCGGAAGTATGCCAACCAACGCCTTCGCGTGACAATCGTCGCCCGAAGGCGTCTGTCTTTCGCCCACGTCGCGAGTTACGTGCCAGTCGCACTTACCGGGCCACCTTCCGGGGGTCGCCAACACACGCCAACGTGTGCCACCAGTGGCCTACCGTCCGTGCAAGGATTCGTACAAGCGCCCGAAATCATGTGCAAGGATTCGTGCAAGGACTGGGGAAACGCTCGTGGCAACAGTGGGCGATATTCAACGCGGTCGGCTCGCGCGGGCGGCTACGACTTCACCGTCGATGTCTTCGACTGAGAGCTTGTCCTGACCCGTGGTTGCTGACTGCATCTGCAGTTTCTTCGCGGCCCGCAGAGCCCGAGCCTGTCGAATCATTGACAGCGAACGCTCGAGGCTCTGTTCGTCTGTCGCGATGACAATAGCGATAGGCTTCCCGTTGCGGGTGACGACCAGTTCCCGCTCCTTGTGCAACTCCGACCAGACTCGGGCAGACTTGGTTCGAAACTCGCCAACAGAAACAAATCGCATGGCTTGACCTCCTGACCATACAGCAGAATCGGAACGCCAATCATACACGCAGCAAGATGAGTCGAACACGACTGCGACGCGTGCTTGGGCGATCAGCCTGCTACGGCAGCAACGTGGCTGGGGCGAGAACTGAAACTCGGCAGCGACTCGACTGCACCGGCCACGTCAAGCAGTGCCGGATCGGTGTAGACGTTCATGGTGAGTTCGAGGCTGCTGTGCCGCATGGCCGCCATGGCGACGCGCGGGGCGACGCCAGCCCGGGCGAGGTGGGTGCCGAACGTGTGGCGAAGGGCGTGCAGATCAACCACCCGGTCGCGCTCGTCACGCTTGGGGATGCTGGCGGCGGCAAGGTCGCGGTCGAAGACTCGGATGATGTCCTTGGGCATCGGGAACAGGTGCGCGTCGTGCCGCAGCGTCTTTCCGCCAGCGCGTGCCTGCAGGTCGTCGATGTATGTCCGTAGCGCTGCGACCAAGTCCACCCGAAGCGGGATCATTGCGCCGCGACCCGCCTTTTCATCCTTGGCGAGTAGTTCCAGACTGGGCTGCTGGCCGGCGAGATGGGCCTGCCCCACGGTGATGCTGGCCAGTTCGCTCTTGCGCAGGCCGGTGCAGATCATCATGCGGTACATCAGCGCCCGCTGCCGACCGACGAACATCAATGTTTCGATTCGTTCAGGTTGATCGCCGAGCAGCTTCAACCCGCGCTGGTACGCCGCGTCGAGCGTGTCGAACGTCAGTTCCGCCTTGGTCCATGTGCTGCGACCCGACTTCTCCGCATCCGGCTTGGCCACGCTCACACGCCCCAGTTCGGCAATCGGTCGCAGTTCCGCCGCCCGCAGCAGACGTGCGACTTCATCTTCGGTGAGCGCTCGCCGGTTCCGCCGACGGTCGCCATGTTCATCCGCCTTGTGCAGGCGGGCCAGCGGGTTGAAGCTCAACCGCCCCGACTCGACACACCAGTTGCAGAAGGCGATGATGGCTGCGCGGTGGGTGTTGCGGGTTCGACCTGCCATGCCCTCAGCTTCGCGCCGGTTCATCCACGTTTCCATGGCCTCGCGCGAGATGTCCGCCACGCGCTTGAACCCGCACTCGGCCACGACGCATTCGAGTTGGTGTTTCACGTTGCGGCGGTGATGAGCCGACACCCGCTTGCCACGCACCGTCTTTGCCTTGAGGTGTTCCAGGTACGCGGCGATGTGCCGGGCGATGGGCTGGTCGGCAAAATCAGCCTGCCGATCCTGCTCAGCGGTGAGGATGCCGGACTTCACATGCTCGACCCGCCGCAGCAGGTCAGCCAGCACCTGTCGGGCAGCCTGTTCATCCCGGCACCCGGTTGATTCGATCCGCTCGACGCCATCAGCATCCCGATACCGGGCGAACCACGTCGGGCTTTCGCGGATGATCTTGGTCTGCCCCTCCTGGCCGGTCGTGATCTGGTCGTAATGCTTGCGCCCACGCCGATCGACCCACATCGCCACTCGCTGCCCACGCCGTTCGACGATGTCACACTGCCTGGGCAGGTGTTGAGTGTACGTCTTTCTAAAGATGTTCGCCATATCCGAATCCCTTCTTGCCCCCGGAAATTGGCCACGGCACCATCGTCGTGGCATCTTCTTCCGGGAGTGACACACTGAGCGGTCAGTCGCCCTTGAAAGCAAGGGCAATCCGGCCCCTCGCGAAAGGGGGCCACAGGTCCGCAGGTTCAAAAGGTTCAGAGGGTCGCCCCGCTGTACTTTTGGACCTTTTGAACCGCTGAACCACGGCGGCCGTCTACGGCGTCGCGGCCTCCACTTTCGGGTTGACGTGGTGGACCACCTTAGGCCGGCCCGGCGTGTTGAGCGTCTCGGCCCGCAACCAACCCAGTTCGATCAGTTCGTCCACCGCAAGCTGGACCTGCTCGGCATCGGCCAGTAGCGACCAGTGGTGGCCGTGGTATACATCGCGGATGGTGAAGCCGGTGCCCACATCGCCGTGTTCGATACGCTGGGCAAGCGCCCGCGCATGGGCCGTGGCCGGGTGGATGCCCCGCGAGTAAATGCGCCGGGCATGCGACTCAAGGTAGTCGGCCCACGCGACCGCCCGCGTTACGGCATCGAGTGTGACCGGCCCGCCATCCGACTCAGCCAAGTGGATGATCAGCGCCAGCGCTGGCA
>Ga0180434_10005541_pt1 | contig 14822 bp, 12 predicted proteins | sample SS_ome_7_FD_132453 | JGI IMG/M metagenome (GOLD analysis project Ga0180434, IMG submission 132453) | Hypersaline lake sediment archaeal communities from the Salton Sea, California, USA - SS_1_D_2 metaG | ecosystem: Environmental > Aquatic > Non-marine Saline and Alkaline > Hypersaline >...
CAGCCCCTGGCTGGACAAATACAGCGTCAATGCCGCCGTCAGCGTCGTCTTCCCGTGATCTACATGCCCGATCGTCCCCACATTTACATGCGGCTTCGTCCGTTCAAATTTTTTCTTCGACATGAGTCCTCCCTAAGTTAGTACGCGGCCTTAACTATGATGCTTTGCCGTGAATTCTTTCAACAATATCATCTTTGATGCTATTTGGTACTTCCTCGTAGTGCGAAAATTGCATGGTGAACACTGCGCGCCCCTGAGTAATCGAACGCAGGTCCGTTGCATATCCAAACATCTCCGAGAGCGGTACCGTCGCATTAATAACTTGCGCCTTATTCCGCTGGCCCATGCCCTTAATATCACCGCGACGTCCGGTGATATCTCCCATGACGTCGCCTAGATATTCATCGGGGACTACCACTTCGAGTTCCATGGTTGGCTCAAGCAAGGCCGGACTGGCCTTCCGCATGGCATCCTGCATTGCCATCGAGCCGGCAACTTTAAATGCCATCTCAGAGGAATCGACCTCATGGTAGGAGCCATCGTAGAGCGTCACCTTCACATCTTCAATAGGATATCCGGCGATCGGTCCATTCCTCATGGCTTCCTGAATCCCCTTATCTACCGATGGTATGTACTCTCTCGGGATGGAACCGCCGACAATTTTATCAACAAACTCATAGCCGGCACCTGCCTTGTTGGGTTCGACCTGTAAATAGACATGGCCGTACTGTCCACGACCACCACTTTGGCGAACGAATTTCTTCTCAACGTCGACCTCTTTACGAATGGACTCACGATATGCGACCTGAGGTTCACCAATTTTGGCATTCACCTTAAATTCCCGTTTCAGCCGGTCAATAATGACCTCTAGATGCAATTCGCCCATTCCGGCAACAATGGTCTGCCCCGTCTCCTCATCTGTGGAGATCTGGAATGTCGGATCCTCCTCGGCAAGCCTGGCCAACGCGTCAGACAACTGCTGCGAATCCGCCCGGCTTTCCGGTTCGATTGATACTTTAATCACCGGTTCCGGGAACTCCATCTGTTCCAGAATGATGGGCTTATCTTTATCGCATAAGGTGTTACCTGTTGACGTATTTTTCAATCCCACCGCAGCGGCGATGTCACCGGCTTTGACATAATCAAGCTCTTCACGCTTATTGGCGTGCATCTGGAGCAGCCGGCCGAACCGCTCACGCTTATCTGAGTTGGGATTATAAATATAGGAACCGGCTGAAATTTTTCCGGAGTAGACCCTGAAAAAAGTCAAACGACCGACATACGGGTCGGTCATTACTTTAAAGGCTAAGGCAGCAAAGGGTTCATCCTCATTTGATTTCCGGCTAATGCTCTCCTCCGTTTTCGGATGCACACCTTTAATAGCAGGCACTTCTACCGGAGAAGGCAGGAAATCAACAATAGCATCCAATAGATACTGCACGCCCTTATTTTTAAATGCGGAACCGCACATCACCGGCGTCATCGAAACATCCAGCGTGGCTTTCCGCAGAGCGGCCTTGATATCCCCAGGATCAATTTCTTCGCCCTCGAGATATTTTTCCATGAGCGTGTCGTCATACATGGAGATTTCTTCGAGCATATGAGTACGATATTCCTGGGCCTGGTCCACCATATCCTTGGGGATATCGCCATACTCAAAATGTTTACCGAGAGTCTTTTCGTTATAGATAATACTGCGGTTGTGAACAAGATCGACAATACCGTTGAACATGTCGCCATCGCCGATCGGGAGGGTAATGGGGACGACATTTGCCCCTAGTCGCTCACGCATCATTTCAATCGCATTGAAGAAATCGGCGCCGGTTCGATCCATCTTATTAACAAAAGCGATGCGCGGGATCGTGTATTTATCCGCCTGGCGCCATACCGTCTCCGATTGCGGCTCTACACCCCCGACTGCACAGAATAACGCGACTGCTCCATCCAAGACACGTAGCGAACGCTCCACCTCGACTGTGAAGTCGACGTGCCCGGGTGTATCGATAATGTTTATCCGATGATCCTGCCAGTAACAGGTTGTTGCAGCCGACGTAATCGTGATACCACGCTCCTTCTCCTGCTCCATCCAGTCCATCGTGGCAGCACCGTCATGAACTTCCCCCATACGATGCAGCCGACCGGTGTAATAAAGCATACGCTCGGTCGTAGTAGTCTTCCCGGCATCAATATGCGCCATGATGCCGATGTTTCTCGTCCTTTCTAATGAATCTGCTTTTTTCTGTGCCACTGTATTTATATAAATCTCTTTTATCTCAAGTTTATCATTTTCAATTATTTTGCTTACCTGAAATGAGCAAAAGCCCTATTCGCTTCAGCCATCCGGTGGACTTCTTCTTTCTTCCGTACGGCGCCGCCTTCGCCCTTTGACGCTGCAAGAAACTCCTCAGCAAGCCGGTCGGACATCGGCCGACCGCCCCGGCCTTTCGCACCAGCAATAAGCCACCGCATCGCCAATGCTTTTTTCCTGTCATTACTCACCTCGACAGGTACCTGATAGGTTGCTCCACCGATTCGCTTGGATTTGACCTCCAAAATAGGCGAAGCGTTCTCTATTGCTTTTTCAAAGAGTTCCAAACCATCCTTCCCGGATTGCTTTTCCATCTTTTCGAGTGCGGTATAGAAGATCCGCTCTGCTGTCCCGCGTTTGCCGCTTCGCATAATGTTGTTGATAAACTTCGCAACCAACAGACTTTCATGCACCGGGTCCGGGAGAATTTCTCGTCTTTCAGGTCGTTTACGACGCGCCATAACTTCGTTTTACCTCGTTATTAAGATTTCTTAGCACCATATCGGGAACGGCTGGTTTTTCTGTCGGTCACACCGGCAGTATCCAGTGTTCCCCGGACGATATGATAACGAACACCAGGGAGATCCTTCACACGGCCACCTTCAATCAGTACTATCGAGTGTTCCTGCAAGTTATGCCCTTCCCCGGGGATATACGCGGTGACTTCCATCCCGTTCACCAACCGAACACGAGCGACCTTCCGCAGTGCCGAGTTCGGTTTTTTCGGTGTTGTCGTGTACACCCGGGTACAAACGCCGCGTTTCTGGGGGTTTCCCTTCAGCGCTGGCGCTGACTTTTTCTTCTCTACTTTTTTCCGTCCTTTTCGGACGAGTTGGTTTATCGTTGGCATAAAATCTCCCTTATTGAAAAAGCCTCATAAATTAGGCAGATATCACAGAGCTGTCAACTCGTTTTCTTGCCTTTTTCTCTCAAGTTTCCACAGCCTCAGACGGCTCTTCAACTTCTGTTGCCTCTTCCACTTCCTCGGGCTGTTTTTTGGCCAGTCGCTCATCAACCAATATATCATTTTCTGAGTCGACTATAATGTTCTTATAATGCTTCTGACCGGTGCCCGCTGGAATCAACCGTCCCATAATCACATTCTCTTTCAACCCGCGGAGATGGTCAATCTTTGCCGAGGTAGCCGCATCAGTGAGTACCCGAGTGGTTTCCTGGAAGGAAGCCGCAGAGATGAAGCTCTCAGTGTTGAGCGAGGCCCGAGTGATTCCCAGTAACAACGGTCGGAATGTGGCCAGCCGTGCGTCACGCATAGTGGCGGGCTTACCACCCGACTCTTCCGTGTCGCTGTTCAACTGCTCCAGCCGGTTCCGCTTAATTACCCGGCCTTTCCGCAAGCCAGTATCTCCGGGTTCCTCAACCACAACCATATTTCGGATGCGCTCATTCTCCTCAAAGAATTCGTACCGGTTCACCCGATCCTTTTCCAAATACTTGGTGTCGCCGGGATCTTCGATCGCAACCTTCTGCATCATCTGGCGCACGATAACTTCAATGTGTTTGTCGTTAATACGCACACCCTGGAGACGATAGACCTCCTGGATCTCATTCACCAGGTATTCCTGTACCTTCCCGGGTCCCAGAATCCGGAGGATATCATGCGGCGCAACAGCCCCGTCACAGAGGCGGTCACCGGCCGAAATCCGGTCACCTTCGTGGACAATGACGTGCTTTCCGTACGGAATTTTATAACTCTTCTCGTCACCGGCGTCACCTTCAATAATAATCTCTCGGACACCCCGACGGATCTTTCCGAATTTCACCCGGCCGTCAATTTCGCTGACCACTGCAGGATCTTTCGGTTTCCGCGCTTCGAAGAGTTCCGCCACACGTGGCAATCCACCGGTAATATCACGAGTTTTTCCGATTTCCTTGGCGATCTTCACAAGGGTGTCACCGGCTTCTACCTCCTTGCCATCTTTCACCACAAGGTTAGCACCGACCGGTAAAATAATACCGGGTGCCACGGTTTCACCGTCTTCATCAACGATCTCGATACGCGGACTCAGATTTCGATCTTTCGATTCGATGATCGTACTCTGCTTGCGCCCGAGCTCATCGGTCTCTTCACTGTAGGTTACATCATCGATGAGATCGACGAACTTGACAAACCCGCTTTTTCGTGCCAGTATGACATCGCTGTATGGATCCCACGCAAATAATGTCTGGCCTTTTTCAACGTCTTCGCCATCTTCCACTAGCAACCTTGATCCATACGGGACGTTATAGTGTGCCAGTTCGCGGTTGTTCTCATCAATGATATCGATTCGACCGTTTCGGACAAGACAGATGCGATCACCGTCTTCCCGTTCGGACAATTCGATATTGTCCGACAAGACAACGGTCCCTGCATGCTTAGTCGCCATCTCGGAGGTTTCAACAATACGGCTTGCAGTACCACCGATGTGGAAAGTCCGCAGTGTCAGCTGCGTCCCCGGCTCACCGATACTTTGTGCCGCGATAATTCCAACAGATTCACCGATGTTTACGACCTTGTTCGTTGCCAGGTGACGTCCATAGCATTTGACACACACGCCACGCTGAGTTTCACAGGTAAGGACCGATCGGATCCGGACTTCTTCAAGCGCGGTCTCACCGATCTCCTGGGCAACATCTTCATCAATCAGTTCACCGGATTCCACGATCAGCTGATCGGTAATCGGATTATATATATCATCAACAGTAAACCGGCCGAGGATACGATCTTCCAATGGCTCAATAACTTCCTCGCCCTCTTTCAGTGCGGTAATCTGGATACCGTTAATGGTACCACAATCTTCCTCGGAGATGACCACATCCTGTGAGACATCCACGAGCCTTCGGGTCAGGTATCCGGCATCCGCTGTTTTCAATGCGGTGTCCGCCAACCCTTTCCTTGCACCGTGGGTCGAGATGAAGTATTCGAGTACCGATAACCCTTCCTTGAAATTGGAAAGGATTGGATCTTCAATAATCTCGCCGGCTTGCCCGGTCATACTCTTCTGTGGTTTTGCCATCAGTCCGCGCATACCGGCCAGCTGTTTGATCTGATCCTTGCTTCCCCGGGCGCCTGAGTCAGCCATCATGAAGACATTATTGAACCCGCTTTTATCTCTGGAGAGCTGCGTCATCATCGTATCCGCCACAGCATTTGTCGTATGGGTCCAGACATCAATGACTTTGTTATACCGCTCGCCTTCAGTCAGGATCTCATTTTGGGCTTTTTGATTGACGTCTTCAACTTCTTCCGTTGCCCGGTTAATATATTCATGCTTTTCTTCCGGGATAATCACATCATCCAGGCCAATGGATTGCCCGCTGGTCGTCGCATAATAAAACCCAAGGTTCTTCAAGTCATCGAGGAACTTTACGGTCCGGTAATTTCCGGCACGCTCAAAGCACTCCCCGACGATATTTTCCAGCGATTTTTTCGCCACCAGTTCATTTACGAATGGCATTTCCTCTGGAAGAATATCATTAAACAGAATCCGCCCGATTGTGGTATCGATCGTCTTATCCCGGCGCATTCGTAACTTAACTTTGGCGTGCAAACCAACCGCGCCGTTTTCATAGGCGATCCGGGCTTCCTCTCTGGAGGCTAGCACGGTACCCTCACCTTTGTCCCCCGGTAATGCCCGTGTCAGATAATAGACGCCGAGCACCATATCCTGGGAAGGAATGGCAATCGGAGCCCCATGCGCCGGATGAAGAATGTTATGACTTGAGAGCATCAACATCCGTGCTTCCGTTTGCGCTTCAGGTCCGAGTGGGACATGGACAGCCATTTGGTCCCCGTCGAAGTCAGCGTTGAACGCCGCACAGACCAAAGGATGGATCTTAATAGCCTTGCCATCGATGAGGACGGGCTGGAAAGCCTGAATACCCAACCGATGCAGCGTTGGCGCACGATTTAGCAGCACGGGATGATCTTTTACGACGTACTCGAGCACCTCATAAATTTCCGGCTGTTTCTCCTCTACCATCAGCTTGGCGCTGCGCGGGGTTTTGGAGTATCCCCGGGTTATCAATTGATTTATGATAAATGGCTTGAACAATTCAATGGCCATTTCTTTAGGCAGACCACACTCGTTTAATTTGAGTTCCGGGCCGACCACAATCACTGAGCGCCCACTGTAATCGACACGTTTTCCGAGCAGATTTTGACGGAATCGTCCCTGTTTCCCCTTGAGCATATCGCTCAGGCTCTTTAACGGTCGACGCGTCCCGCTCCGGACAGCAGTTCTGCGGCGGCTGTTGTCGAACAGGGAATCCACGGATTCCTGCAACATTCGTTTCTCATTCCGCAGGATAACATCGGGTGCATTGATATCGATCAGCTGTTTCAGCCGGTTGTTCCGGATAATAACGCGGCGATAGAGATCATTCAGGTCACTGGCAGCAAAGCGTCCCCCATCTAAAGGCACCAGGGGCCGCAGTTCCGGTGGTATCACAGGCAGGACACTCAGGACCATCCACTCCGGATTATTGGGTTTCTCATCTTCGTCCCGAATGAACGCCCGGACTACTTTCAGACGCTTCAGTGCATCATTTTTCCGCTGCTTTGAGGTTTCTGTATCCACAGCATGCTGAAGTTCATTGGCCAATTTCTCCAGATCCATATTTGCAAGGATCTCACGGATGGCTTCTCCCCCCATGCCAGCTCTGAAATATTCTTCGTTCGCGTTGCCGTTTCCATCGCTGGGCGGACCAAATTCCCGCTGGAGCTCGAGGTACTCTTCTTCGTTCACCAAGCTACCGACTTCGACATCTGCTCCGCCGGCAGTGATCACAATATATTCTTCGTAATAGATGACCTTTTCCAGGTCCTTGGTACTCAGTCCCATAATGTAACTGAGTTTACTCGGAATGGAACGCAGGTACCAGATATGGACGACCGGGACCGCTAAATTAATATGTCCCATACGTTCCCGGCGAACTTTCTTCCGGGTGACTTCCACACCGCAGCGATCACAGATAATTCCTTTATAGCGAATTCGCTTATACTTGCCACAGTGACATTCCCAGTCCTTCACCGGCCCAAAGATCTTTTCACAGAATAAACCATCTTTCTCTGGTTTGTATGACCGGTAATTGATGGTTTCCGGCTTGGTAACCTCACCGTAGGACTTTGACAGTATCAGTTCAGGTGACGCCAAACTGATCTGGATCGAATCAAAGTCTGATTTCGTCTGTGGTTGTTTTGGATTTAAATAAACCAAAGTATATACCTCCCCTTCAATTGAAGGTTTAATTCAATGCGATGTCAATTCCGAGCCCCTGAAGCTCGCGCAGGAGCACATTAAAGGATTCCGGCACCCCAAAAGGTGGCAGGTTCTCACCTTTTACAATCGCGTTATACACCCGTGAACGCCCTTCCACATCATCCGATTTCACGGTGAGCATTTCACGGAGCGCATGTGCCGCGCCATATGCTTCGAGTGCCCAGACTTCCATCTCACCAAATCGCTGACCACCAAACTGCGCTTTGCCGCCCAGCGGCTGCTGCGTAATCAATGAGTACGGCCCGGTTGAGCGAGAGTGCATTTTATCCTCGATCATATGTGAGAGTTTCATCATATAAATCTGCCCCACGGTCACGGGGTTACTGAAGTTTTCCCCGGAACGTCCGTCTTTCAGCGTCACTTTGCTGTTTTCCGGCAGCCCGGCTTCCCGCAGCTTCTCATGCACATCGTCGAGTGATGCACCATCAAAGACCGGAGTCGAAAAATGCACGCCAAGGGCTTTTCCAGCCCAGCCAAGCATCGTCTCATAGAGCTGTCCGAGGTTCATACGCGATGGCACACCCAGTGGATTCAGAATAATGTCCACCGGGATCCCGTCTTCCATGAACGGCATGTCTTCTTCCGGAACCACCGTCGCAATAACGCCCTTGTTTCCATGGCGACCAGCCATCTTATCGCCGACGGCGATCTTCCGTTTACTGGCAATGTAGACCTTCGCAAGCTGCAAGACACCTGGCTGGAGCTCGTCTCCAACCTTGAGTTTATATATTTCTTTTTCTACGTCTTCTTCGATACTTTCATAGGCTTCCTGATAGTTGTCGAATATCATCCGGATCTTTTTATTGGTTTTTTCATCTTCCACCCAGGGATATTCGAGTCCGACATCGTCCAGATTGAAATTGCGTAAATTATCTTCATTCAGCGTCGTACCGGCCCGCAACAGACTCTTACCGGCTTTATCCTTGACACCCACGGTCTCCTGGCCTTCCACGAGATTGAGCAATTTCGCGATCCGGCGATCCGCCAGATGTTCCTTCCGCCGTTCCCCTTCTTTCTTGATCTGGGCAACTTTCCGTTCTTCTTCTTTTCTGGATTCACTCGTACGGCGGTGGAACAGTTTGGTATCGACAACCACACCACTGACGCCGGGATCGGCTTTCTTCGAGGCATCTTTCACCTCGCCGGCCTTTTCACCAAAAATAGCCCGGAGCAATTTTTCTTCCGGTGTCGGATCCGTTTCGCCCTTTGGCGTCACTTTACCGATCAGGATATCACCTGGCTCCACTTCTGCCCCGACACGCACTAACCCGTTTTCGTCGAGATTCCGGGTGGCTTCTTCGCTGACATTCGGAATTTCACGCGTCAGTTCCTCTTCGCCTCGCTTCGTATCGCGCACTTCCATTTCCACTTCCTTGATATGGACAGAAGTGAAAACGTCATCCTTGACGCAGCGTTCGCTGATCACAATGGCATCTTCAAAGTTGTATCCGCGCCAGGGCATAAAGGCACAGAGAACATTCCGCCCCAGTGCTAATTCGCCCATTTCAGTGGCACATCCGTCAGCGATCGGGTCGCCTTCCTTCACTTTGTCACCTTCCGTAACCAACGGCTTCTGATTCACGGCGGTATCCTGATTCGTCCGTAAGAACTTATGCAGGTTATAGACACTCAAGTCATCCTGCTCGGCAAAGCTTATTTCTTCGTCCTTCCGCTGAGGACTGGTTTTACGAATAACAATCTGATTGGCGTCGACTTTGACGACTTCTCCCTTGGTGTCAGAAGTCACAACAGCCTTGGAGTCAATGGCGACGCGCTTTTCCATGCCCGTTCCGACGATCGGTGTTTCCGGCATCAGGAGCGGCACAGCCTGGCGCTGCATATTCGAACCCATCAGAGCCCGGTTCGCATCATCGTGTTCCAGGAACGGGATGAGGGCTGCAGCGGCACTGACGATCTGATTCGGCGACACATCCTGGTACCCGACTTCATCGGGTTCGATTTTGATAAACTCACCGCGGATGCGTGCACGAACCGTGTCACTCTCAAATTTTCCTTTTTTATCGACAGGCGCGTTTGCCTGTGCAATGGTGACGCGGCCTTCATCATCGGCAGAGAGATAATCGATCTGGCCGGTGACTTTAGTCGAGCCATTGTCGGACACCACTTTCCGATACGGTGTTTCAATAAAGCCCAGACGATTGACCTTGGCATAGGTTGCCAGGGAGGAAATCAGTCCAATATTGGGCCCTTCTGGCGTTTCGATCGGGCAGAGGCGTCCATAATGAGTATAATGCACATCACGGACCTCAAATCCGGCACGTTCACGTGTGAGCCCTCCAGGACCAAGCGCCGATAAACGCCGCTTATGCGTTAATTCCGCCAGCGGATTGGTTTGATCCATAAACTGGGAGAGCTGGCTTGTCCCGAAGAAAGAGTTGATCACCGAACTCACAATACGGGAGTTCACCAGATCCTTTGGTGTAAGATTTTCGGTATCCCGCATGTTCATCCGCTCTTTGATGGTCCGGCTCATCCGGGTCAGTGCGATGGTAAACTGATTGGCCATCTGTTCGCCCACCGTGCGGACCCGCCGATTTCCGAGGTGATCGATATCATCGGTTTCCGCCAATCCAAGCCGCATATCGATAAGATGTTTCAGTATAGTAATGAAGTCATCTTTCATCAGTGTGGTCTGCTCAAGCGAAATATCCTGGTCGAACTTTTTATTAATACGGTACCGGCCGACTTCTCCGAGATCATATTTTTTCTCCGAGAAAAACATCCGGTCCACAAATTTGCGCGCGGTATCGATATTCGGCGGTTCGCTGGACCGCACGTTTTGATAGATAATCTTGAGTGCGCCCTCTTCGTCGTCAGACTGATCTTTTTTCAGCGTATTCAGCAGTAATTCGACGACCAATTCATCTTTGGCCTCCAGTACCTGCACTGACTTAATTCCGGTATCAGCCCACTTTTCCACATCTTCGACATCAAACACTTTTCCCCACTCAGCGAGGACTTCACCAGTCTCGGTATCCACCACATCGGCAGCGAGGTATTTCCCGGCGGCTTCCTTGATTCCCGATTTATTTAGTTTGATCTCCCGGATGAGATCGAAAGCCTGTAAAATATCTTCATTATTCGGAAATCCGAGCGCCCGCAGCAGAGTAGTAACCGGAAATTTCCGGCGGCGGTCGATAATCACATAGAGTGCATCATAGATATCAGTGGTAAAATCAATCCATGACCCTCTGAACGGGATGATCCTGGCGGTATATAACTTCGTGCCATTCGGATGGACATTCTGATCGAAAAATACCCCGGGGGATCGCTGCAACTGACTGACGATTACACGTTCGGCTCCATTAATAATGAAGGTCCCGCGGTCAGTCATCATCGGGATATTTCCGAAGAAAATATCCTGTTCAATTGTGTCGCTGTATTCTCCCTTTTCCGCCCCCTCCTCGGCCACGTGCAGCCGCAATTTCACCTTCAGAGGTAGCTCATAACTCACACCACGTTCCACACACTCATCGACGGAATATTTGGCGGAGCCAACAGAATAGCTGACAAACTCCAGCAGGTAGTTGCCGTGACTGTCTTCAATAGGGAACAGACTGTCAAATACCTGATTCAGCCCCACATTCCGACGCTGTTCCGGGGAAAGATGAAACTGTAAAAATTCGCGAATTGATTCCAACTGGATATCCAGCAGGTTCGGCATGTCCAGCACTTGGGAAATTCGTGCGAAGGATTCCCGTTCAATTCGGTTCGATTTTAATGTACTCAAGAGGTACACCTCCTCTTTATCATATATACGACAAAACCTGAGGATACAATCCCAGGTTTCGTCATCGTCGTTCTAACGATCGCCAATAAAAGCCAGAGCCCAACTCGCGCAGTGGTATTCACTGCTATTTCAGTTCGACCGTTGCGCCTACTTCTTCCAACTGACTTTTTACATCTTCCGCTTCTTCTTTTGTCACCGCTTCCTTGATAGTATTCGGCGCGTTGTCTACAAGATCCTTGGCTTCTTTCAGTCCAAGGTTGGTCAGCGACCGGACAACCTTAATCACCTGAATTTTCTGTGAGCCGGCGCCTGCCAACACCACATCAAACTCATCTTTTTCCTCTTCGGCTTCCCCGCCGGCAGCTGCGCCTGCGGCACCTGCCATGGCAACTGGTGCGGCCGCGGTCACATCGAACTTTTCCTCGATCGCATCGATTAGTTCTGATATCTCGAGCATGTTTGCGCTTTCAAGATAGCTGAGGACATCATCGCGTGTAATATCAGCCATTCTTCAACTCCTCCTTCGGGTTCTTCTGTCTATTGATTTTTTTGTTCTTTCAATTGCGCCAAGGCAAATGTCAAATTCTGCATTGGAGCGTTTAACGTATTCACGAGACTGCGCATTGGTGATTGCAACCCGGCCAAAATTTTCTGCAAGAGTGCTTCATAAGACGGCAAATTGGCAATCGCATTTATGCGGTCCAGCTCAATACGTTCTCCTTCAAAAATGCATCCTTTTAACGAAAGTGCTTCGTTCTCCTCCGCGAAATCCGTCAATATTTTGGCTGGAGCAACCGGATCATCGCTGGTAAAAGCAATGGCAGTCGGACCTTCCAGCAAATCATCGACATTCTCGTATCCAGCCTCTTTCGCCGACAGCTTCGTCAACCGGTTCTTCACTACTTTATAGTCCACGGATGCTTTAAAAAACTGACTGCGCAAATCGTTTACCTGTGCAACATCCAGCCCCAGGAAATCTGTAAAATAGATCCCACTCGATTCAGTGAATTTTTCCTGGAGTTCCTTTACAAATTGTTCTTTTTCAGCTGTTGCCATCTGGACAACTCTCCTTTATCTATTTTACCACTGAAGATCGATCTAGCTTAATTCCGGGGCCCATGGTCGAGGAAATGGTTACCTTTCTCAGATACTGACCTTTCGCCGCTGGCGGACGCATACGCATCAGTGTGGATACAAACGCCTTTACGTTTTCCACGAGTTCCGGCGGCTCAAATGATGCTTTCCCGACGATCGAATGAATAATACCGTACCGATCGACGCGAAACTCGATTTTGCCGGCCTTCATTTCTTTCACGGTTGTCGTAACATCATTGGTCACGGTACCGCTTTTCGGATTCGGCATTAATCCTCTAGGACCGAGAAAACGCCCAAGTTTCCCGACTTCCCCCATCACATCGGGGGTAGCGATAATCACGTCGACATCGGTCCAGCCTTCCTGAATTTTCTCGATGTACTCATCGAGCCCCACATAGTCTGCACCGGCTTCTTCGGCTTCCGTTGCCGCCGGCCCTTTTGCGAGTACCAATACCCGGACATCCTGGCCGGTTCCATTGGGAAGTGTCACCGTACCACGTACAATTTGATCGGCGTGCTTGGGATCGACCCCTAAGTTCACGCTTAATTCCACTGTTTCATCAAACTTTGCAGTGGCGGTTTGCTTCAGTAACATCACACCTTCATCTACCGGATACTCCTGCTCCCGGTTAAAGGCGTCAACCGCTGTGTTATATCGTCTGCTATGCTTCATACCTTCTGCCTCAATTTGTCTCTTTTAGCCTTCAACAACGATTCCCATACTGCGGGCTGTACCTGCAATGATCTTTACAGCCTGCTCAATGGTGTGGGCATTTAAATCTTCCATTTTCGTCTCGGCGATATCTTCCAGGTCCTTCATGGTGACCGTGCCGACCTTTTCCGTATTCGGAACACCCGAACCCTTTTCAATTTTCGCCGCTTTCTTTAACAAAATTGCCGCCGGCGGTGTCTTCGTAATAAAGGAAAAGGAGCGATCAGCATACACCGTCAATTCCACCGGGATGATTAAGCCATTTTGCTCCTGGGTTTTTGCATTAAAGGCTTTACAAAACTCCATAATATTTACGCCGTGCTGCCCGAGCGCCGGCCCGACCGGAGGCGAGGGATTCGCCTGGCCTGCGGGAATCTGAAGTTTGATGTTTGCAATGATTTTCTTCGCCATATCTTGTTACCTTATTTTTCCAATTCCACTTGAAGATAATCTAATTCAACCGGGGTCGGACGCCCGAAGATGCTCACCCGCACCTTGACTTTTTGTTTCTCCTCGTTGACTTCTTCCACAAATCCGTTGAAGTCCACGAACGGGCCGTCGATCACCTTAATCGCGTCCCCGACCTTAAAGGGTGTCTCAACGACTTCCTTCCCTTCTTTTTCCTCGACTTCACCGAGAATGCGCTTCACTTCCTCGTCTCGTAATGGTTGCGGCTGCCCCTTTGGACCGACAAAATTCAATACACCGGGAGTGTTTTCAATTAAGTATTGGGTTTCTTTGGTTAATTCCATCTTCACCAATACATATCCAGGGAAGAACACTTTATCGCGCACCCGCTTCTTTCCGTCCCGCATTTCAACGACATTTTCCGACGGGACCAGAACGTCCTCAATCATATCATCAAGGTCTTCGCGTTCTGCCTCTGACAAGATCATGTCGCGGATCTTTTTTTCTTTCCCAGAATATCCTCTGATGGCAAACCAATCCATTCGATTCTCCGGTTACGCTCCTAAAATGAGACTCATTAAACGAGACAAAATGAAATCTGTGACAAATAATAAAACCGCAAAGAACGCAGTCAATGCCAAGACGACAATCGTTGAGCCTTTCAATTCTTCCCATGTGGGCCAGGAGACCTTTTTAAATTCGAAAATAACCTCCTGAATGTACGTCTGAATTTTTTCAATCATAATGCCATTCGTCCACAGTCGATTCGAGAATTTTTATTCACCCAGTATTTTCTTTGTGCAAATTGCATCCGATCGGAATGAGCGAATAACCGAACACCTGATTCAGGATAGCAGGTGAGGCAGGAATCGAACCCGCAACCGCCGGTTTTGGAGACCGGTGCTCTCCCAGTTGAGCTACTCACCTATCTTCGTCCATTCTAATCAGATGCAATTGCAATCAACTTACCTCTTACCGGGTTTCCTTGTGTATCGTGTGCTTCCGACAATAGCGGCAGTATTTTTTGTACTCTACGCGCTCCGGATGCGTTTGCTTGTTTTTATCCGTAGTATAATTACGGTTATTGCATTCAGAGCATTCAAGTGTGACTAATGTTCGCATAGATAGAACTCCGCTCTGTCGTTATTACTCGATTATCTCGGTAACCACACCGGAGGCCACCGTATGTCCCCCTTCACGGATCGCAAAGCGCAAGCCCTCTTCCATTGCGATCGGCGCAATCAGTTCCACGGCCATGTTCACGTTGTC
>Ga0180434_10005545_pt1 | contig 14818 bp, 11 predicted proteins | sample SS_ome_7_FD_132453 | JGI IMG/M metagenome (GOLD analysis project Ga0180434, IMG submission 132453) | Hypersaline lake sediment archaeal communities from the Salton Sea, California, USA - SS_1_D_2 metaG | ecosystem: Environmental > Aquatic > Non-marine Saline and Alkaline > Hypersaline >...
GGCGAGGTCGTACCCTCGACGAACGTTTCCTCGGCGTCGGGCGAGCCGTTCTCGCTCGACATTTCCCCGTCACCGCGCTCGCCCAGTTCCTCCATGATACGATCGAGTTCCTGAACCGTGCGAAAACTCTGTTGCAACGAATCATCCAGCCTGAATTCAACCGCCGGCGTCAACCGTAAGGTCAAACCCTCGGCTAAATACTTTCGCAGACGCCCGGAGGCGTGCCGCAAAGCTTTGAGAGTTAACTCCTGACGTACTTCAGGCGCCATCACGCTGATGAACACGCGCGCCAGGGACATGTCCGGGCTGATCTCCACGCGCGTGACCGAGGTCAGCGGCTCGATCCGCGGATCGCTGAGCCGGTTCTGGATGGCGTCCGCAACAATGGTACGCACCAAGCTGGCGATTCGCTCGGTCCTACGAGACACGATTCTCGCACTCCTCGTTCCTGCCGCCCTGGATAATCGGGGAACAACTCCCGACCGAATGAAAACTTCGCTCATATCAATTCTATACTGTAATCCAGCAACGACGCGCGCCCGTCGCCGCGGATCTCGTCGACGATCTTGCTCAGCGCGCTCTCCACGAAACGCGAATCGTTCGAGATCATCACGGCGCCCAACGTGGCGGATTGCCGCCGATCCAAGTCGTCGATTTCCGCTATCGAAATATTATGCTTGGCGCCAAAGCGATCTTTCAGACTCTTCACCACGCGGCGTTTATCTTTTAGAGACAACGCCTCGTATATGCCGAGCCGAAACCGCAGTACGCCGATCACCATCGCTCTCGCCGAACCGTCGCCCGCCGCGCGTCCCTCGGGCGCGCCGCCCGCAAAGCAGCTTTTTTACCGCCCGCGACGGGCGAGGCGTCCGCCGTTGCATCAAGCCTGCGTCCGATCTCGCGCCGAGTTCGGCGCGACTCTACAATGTTTGCGCTACCTCTACGATTTCGTAGGTGTCGAGAATGTCTCCCGGCTTGAGATCGTCGTAGCCTTCGATCTTCACGCCGCACTCCATCCCCGCACGAACCTCGCGCGCGTCATCCTTGAACCGTTTCAACGAGCCGATCGCCTTGTCTTCCACGACCACTCGACCGTCGCGAACCAAACGCACCCGGTGATTCCGCGCCACCGTACCGTCGACCACAAGACACCCCGCGATACGTCCGACGCGCGAAATCGAAAATACCTGGCGAACCTCGACCTTGCCGCGCCCCTCCTCGGATTGCTCGGGCACGAGCAAGCCTTCCAGGGCTTTGTACAGATCGTCATGTACGTCGTAAATCACGCGATACAGGCGAATTTCAACGCCGTATTGATCAGCCAAACCGCGCGCCCGATCATCCGCGACCACATGGAAGCCGAGCAGAAGAGCCTTGGAGGCCCGCCCCAATTCCACGTCGGCCTCGGTGATGGCGCCGACGCCGGAGTGCAACACTTGCAGACGAGCCTTGTCCGACGGGAACTTGTCCAACGAGGCCTTAAGCACGTCCACCGAACCCTGAACGTCGGCCTTGATTATCACGTTCAGCTCGGGAATTTCGTCCTCACCGGCGCCGCTGAACAACTCCTCAAGCGTCTGCGGCTTCCTGATTGACTTCAGTTGTTCTTCACGTCGCTGTGCTTTGATCTCACCGGCTATTTCCTTCGCCTGCGGCAACGAATCCACTACGTAAAGCTGCTCGCCCGCTTCCGGAATTTCGTCCAAACCCACTATTTCCACGGGCGTTCCGGGGCCGGCTTGCTTGATGCGCTTGCCGCGATGATCCAGCAAGTTGCGCACACGACCCGCCCCGGGGCCGCAAGTCACAACCTGTCCGATCTTCAAGGTCCCTTCCTGCACCAGCGTTTGCACGCCCACGCCGCGCCCCTCGTGCATCTGGGCTTCGATCACGACGCCGCGCGCCGGTATGGTGGCGTCGGCCTTCAGGTCGAGCAGTTCACTCAGCGTGCTCAAGTGCGCGATCAAATCGTCGATGCCCTCGCCCTTCGTGGCGCTGGTCTTGACAATGTCGGTGTCTCCCCCCCATTCGGCGGGAATCAACTCCTGATCGGCCAGTTGGGCATAGATTTTATTCAGATCGACGCCGGGCAGGTCGATTTTGTTCAATGCCACCACGATTTGCACTTCGGCCGCCTTGGCGTGGTTGATCGCCTCGACGGTTTGGGGCATGACCCCGTCGTCGGCCGCGATCACCAGCACCACCACGTCGGTCATGTTCGCCCCGCGCGCCCGCATGGCGGTAAAGGCTTCGTGCCCCGGCGTGTCGAGGAAGGTGACGCGCCAATCGCCGCGCTGAATCTGATAAGCCCCGATGTGCTGCGTAATCCCGCCCGCTTCGCCTGATACCACGTCTGATTTCCTGACAGCGTCGAGCAACGAGGTTTTGCCGTGATCGACGTGACCCAGCATCGCCACTACCGGCGGTCGCGGTTTAAGATTGACGCGCTCGCGCTGCTCATGCTGCTCGACGAGTTTCTCGAACTCCGTCTTCGCCTTCTTGATCTTCAGCGTGACGCCCAAGTCCAGCGCGACCAATTCCGCGGTCTCGGCATCGATCATATCCGTGATTTTACTGAGCTTCCCGGTCTGCTCGACAATCTTGGCGAACACGATGTTAAACGGCGTCCCGACCGCGGCACAGAAGTCTTTAAGCGTGAGCGGGGCCGTGATTTCGACATCGTCTTTCCGAAGCGCCGAACCAGCGCCGCCGCCCTTCCGTCTTTCGGCGGTGCGCCGAGCCTTAACCCCGTGGCCCGTGGCGCTGGCCAGCCGTTCCTTGCGATCGATCAAATCCTGATCGCGCCATTCCTTCAACCGTTCGGTATAGGTCTCGGCGCCGCCCGGACGTCGACGCGGACTTCGAGCTCGTGCCGCGGCGCCTGGAGCAGGCTGTTTCTGTCCGCCTCGGCCGCGCGCCTGCCCCGTACCAGGTTCCCAGGGGGTTTGAACGCCCGGCGCCGTGGGTGTCGTCGGCGACTGCTGTTGAGCTGTTCCCGGAGGACGCGGGCCGCGCGGTCGCGGCGCTCTGACGCGTTCGGGCGCTTCGATCCGCACAATCCGCGGACCCTTTAGTTCGGCCGCCTTGGGTACAAGCTTCGGTCCCACCGGCTCGACCGGCTCGGCTGGCTCCGCCTTGACGGGCTCTGGCACGATGATCGGCCCGGCAGGCTTCTGAGGTTCAACGATGAGCGGCTCTAACACCGCCGTGTCCGTGCTTTCCTCCACCGGCTTCTTATCCTCCATCGGCGTCGGCGTCTCTTCCACCAACGCCGCTACTTCAATGACTGGCGGTTGCACGGACGCTTCTTCCCGCTCCACAACCGTTTCCAAGCGATCCTCTTCGGCTGTGACGGCCGGTTTAGACGCGATCGGAGTCTCAACTACAGAGACGCCTGTTGATGCGGAGGCCGAGCCGGCATCCACATGGGCGGCGATCCCTTGTTCTGGCGCTTCCGTCGTCGCCGGAGACTCGATTGCTACGACCTCGGCGACCGGCTTCTGTTCATCCAGCGGCCCGGCGTCAGCCGGCTTGGCCTTCTTCCTGGACTTCTTTTTCACCTTCGACAGATCGACGCGCGAAGCTACCTCGATCGTGGTGACGTCCGCTCCTGCGCTAAACCACTCGCGAATCGACTCGGCCAAGCCAATTGCAACCGCCGCCATATGATTCTTCAGCGGCGGGGAGACTCCCTCCGCATTGCATTTAGCAACGATCTCCTTGCTGGGAACGCCTAGTTCCTTAGCCAAGTGATGGACGCGTAGTGTTTTTGCCACAAATATCTCCATAACACTCCGAGGCGGCGGAAATCATCTGTAATACCACCTGTGCATATCGCACGTACACAAGCCGCGTCAGTCCAATATCCGCCTTACGCAAGCGAACGACGGGTAACCTTCAAGGGCGTAAACAAACCCTTATACGAGCTTCTCCCGCGTAGCTCGCTAGCGTACTCGCTAGAATGTCACCCCGTAACATACCACCAAATCGTGACGTACGCCACCGCTCGACCAGTCTTTCGCCGAGAATTCCGACACTGCCAATTGCCGGACGCCGACGCCTGATCAGCGTTCTTCCGTAATCTTCCTTGAAGAGGACGTGGACCAGCGGGCTATTCACATCACAGAAAACCGCTTCCCTCGCGATGCGACGCCAGCACTTCTCGACAAGCTTCGGACAACAGAAAAGCCGTGTTGCTTCCCAGAACGTCCGGTAACGCTAAAACTTCTTCAGGCAAGCACCATCGTATCTCCGACACCTCATCGGGATTCGGCGCCAGAATTTGTTCCTCAAAGGCAGACAACCACCAATGCAGCAACAGCCGCCCGTCGGCTCGTTGAAACTCCCAAATCTTCCTGACAGGGCGAACCATCGCGCCGACTTCCTCGGCGAATTCGCGCACGACCGCCTCCGGCTGAGACTCGCCGCGTTCGATCCCCCCGCCGACAAAGCACCACGCCCCCCCTGCCAGGATCCCCGACGCCCGTCGAATCATCAAGAAGCGCCCGTCACGCAGCACGACGGCGACAACTCCCTGCCTGATCTCGTGATTGTTCGCCGCGGATGCGTGACTGTTCATGACGGTTGCTTGACTGTACGCCGCGATCCGTGCGGCACGGCCGCCCTCGGCTGTGCGTATTCCCGAATGCCGTGGAAAACGGGCGGAGCACGCCCGACGAATCAGCTCGCTCGCGCTCGGGGCTCTGATTATCCATGGCGGGCGAGGCGCTCGCCGCTGCATGGCTTCATGTCCGCGGCGACTTTCGCGGCGAACGGACGAACTCGCGAGCCGCCGCGAATTACACGATCAAATTAACCAACCGCCCCTTAACGACGATTGTACGTTTAATCTGTTTGCCGGCGACTTCGGCGGCGACGCTTTCCTCCGCCAAGGCGGCCGCGATGATCTGTTCCTCGCTCGCATCGGTCGCCACGGTGATGCGGCCGCGCAACTTGCCTTTGATTTGTACGGCCAGCTCGACGGATTCATCGATCGTCAGCGCATCATCGTAGCTCGGCCAGGGCGCCGGCACGATCGAGGCGCCTTGACCAAGGCGTTCCCAAAGCTCCTCGCAAAGATGCGGCGCGAACGGGGCGAGCAAACACAGGAAACGCTCAATCTGATCGCGGTGAATCGTCGCGGCCTTCTGAGCGGCGTTACTCCAGACGATCATTTGCGCGATCGCTGTGTTCATCGCGAAACGTTCGATGTCATGCTGAACCTTTTTTATGGTCTTGTGAAGCAGACGCTCGAGTTCGTCGTCGCGTTTGTCCGAGATCCTGGGGTTGATCTTCCAAGGGCCCCCGGGTTCTTGCCCCTCGATCTCCGCCGCCACCACGAGCCGCCAGATGCGCTGCAGGAAGCGGTGCACGCCGATTATGTCGCGCGTATTCCACGGCTTGCTGGCTTCGAGCGGCCCCATGTACATTTCGTAGAGCCGCAGCGTGTCGGCCCCGTACTCGTGGATGATCGTATCGGGATTGACCACGTTCTTAAGCGTCTTGGACATCTTCTCGACGGTTTCGGAGAGCTTCGCGCCGGTGGCTTTGTGATGAGCTCCGTCCTCGCGGAAGTCGATGTCGTCGTAGTGCACGCACACCCCGCGCTCGTCGCGATATGCATAGGCGGTAATCATGCCCTGATTGAAGAGCTTGTGGAACGGCTCAGGCGTCGAAACGTGACCGAGATCGTACAAAACTTTATGCCAGAAACGCGCGTAGAGCAGGTGCAGTACCGCGTGCTCGGCGCCGCCCATATATAGATCGACGCCGCCAATTTTCGGCTTGCCGTCCGGCGTGACGCCGCCCAGCCAGTATTTTTCCGCTTCCGGCGAAATCATTTGCCGATCGTTCGCGGCGTCGCAGAAACGCAGGTAATACCAGCACGAACCGGCCCATTGCGGCATGGTGTTGAGCTCGCGGCGCAACGATCGTTTATCGCGCTCGACATTGATCCAATCCGCCGGGCCGCGCGACAAGGGCGTTTGAGGCTCGGCCTCGGGATCGTCGCTGGCGTGCGGGCGATAGTCTTCCATCGGCGGCAACGCCACCGGCAGATTAGCTTCCTCCTCGGCCATTATGCGGCCGTCGTCTCTGTAAAGAACGGGGAATGGTTCGCCCCAGTAACGTTGCCGCGAGAAAAGCCAGTCGCGCAGTTTGTACTGGATCGTGCGCTCGCCAAGGCGAAACCGGCCGAGCCAGTCCGTAACGGCTTTCTTGGCCGCGGGCGTGTCGAGCCCGTTCAGACAACACTGGTCGGCGAACTCCGCGGCGCGCGGCGAGTTGACGTTGCGACCGTCGCCGACGAAGGCTTCGCCGGTATGGTCGAAAAACCGTCCCTTGTCAAAGCAATCGCGCATCTCCTCAAACGTCTTGAATCCGAGCGCCTCGAAAACCCGCGCCCAAGCGACGCGGGCGGCGCCGAGATCCCGCTCGACCGAGCCGGGCAATTGCTTGACTACGGCGTCCGCATGGAGCTTCACGGCCCCCCCGCTCGGCTCGAGCAGCGCCGACGCAAGGTTGTCCGCTAACTGACCGGGTTCGTCCGTTGCGGCGCTTTTGTCGAGAAAAGCGGCCAGCACGTCCCGCCATCCGTCGTCGGTTCGAACTTCCGACGGCGCGTGTTCGGCGAAGTATTTCATAGCCGAAACGATCGGCGAATAGATCACGTCGACGATCGGCAAGCCGAATTCCTTCGCGAATTCGTAGTCGCGCGTATCGTGCGCCGGCACCGACATGATCGAACCCGTGCCGTAACTGATCAGAACATAATCCGCCACCCAAATCGGCACGCGCTTACGATTTACCGGATTGATCGCGTAGGCCCCGGTAAAAACGCCGGTCTTTTCCTTGGTTTCGGCGGTGCGGTCCAACTCGGATTTCTGCCTGGCGGCGGCGACATACTCTTCCACCGCTTGACGCTGCTTCGGGCCGGTGATGATCGGCACCAGGCGATGCTCGGGAGCCAACACCAGATACGTGGCGCCGAAGAGCGTATCCGGCCGAGTCGTGAAAACGCGAATAATGTCGTCCGGGTGGCTTTCAAGCGCGAAGTCGGCGTAAGCGCCTTCGCTGCGCCCGATCCAGTTGCGCTGCATCAACTTGATCGGCTCGGGCCAGTCGAGTTCGCCCAGGTCGTCCAACAACCGGTCGGCGTATTCCGTGATTCGCAGCATCCATTGACGCATCGGGCGCCGATATACCGGATGATTGCCGCGATCGCTCTTGCCCTCGTTGGTCACTTCCTCGTTCGAAAGCACGGTGCCCAAAGCCGGGCACCAATTGACCGGAACCTCGGCTAAATAGGCCAGCCGGTGTTCGTCGCAATAATCATCGACCGCTTCGGCGCCATGCGAGGCGACTTCGGGCGGGATCGGAAGCTCCGCGATCGGCCGCGCGGCCCCGATTCGAAAACGGCCCGCGGCGTCGGTCCAACGGTGCTCCGGGTCGTACCAACTGTTGAAAATCTGGAGAAAGATCCACTGCGTCCAACGGTAATAGCTTTCGTCGCAGGTGGCCACCTCGCGGCGCCAATCGTAACCAAGACCGATCATGCCCATCTGGCGTTTATAAGTTTCGATGTTCTTCTGAGTGGTGATGCGAGGATGTACTCCGGTTTCGACCGCGTATTGCTCGGCGGGCAACCCGAATGCGTCCCAACCCATCGGGTGCAGGACGTTGTATCCGCGCATCCGCTTATAGCGACTGATGATGTCCGACGCTATGTATCCCAGCGGATGACCGACATGCAAACCCGCCCCGGATGGATAGGGGAAGAAGTCGAGGATATAGAACTTGGGCTTCTCGCCGGCGCCTTCGCCGGGATTATCCGCGCGGAACGCCTCTTGCTCCACCCATCTCTTCTGCCATTTCGGTTCAATTTCCTCGAAGACGTACGAATCGCTCATAAGATCACGGCCTTACTTTGTGAGTCGTTAATAGTGGTCGGGGCGGGGCGGCGCGCCGATGCCGTCGCTAGAGCATTTCATGTTCTTCCGTCACGGGCGACGCCCCTGCCGGCCGCGGATTGTCCGATGACGCCGCGTCCGGCATGCGGGGCGGATGCCAGACTTTTACATGTGAAAGGCGCCGGAATTCGCCGGCGGCCTATTCTTCAACCTCGGGGCTCAAACGCTCAAAGCCCGTGCGCGCCAAAATATTCTCGGCGTCGAACCATTCGCGCCAGAATTGTTGCATCCGCTGCATGGACGCTTGAGATTCCAATTGCTCGCGCTGCTCGTCAAAATCGCCCTGATAGACCGGCTTGATCTCCAACATCTCCACCACGGCCCATTTCAGGCTCCGCCCCATCGGCACGACGAGCATCGGATGCGCCGCATCTAGGTTCGGACCCCCGTCCGCGTGCGTCGCGAACACCTTTTCGTGCAGGCTCGGTGAATAACCGATGTTTTTAAGGAAACGCGGCTGGCGGCTGAACTGCTCGGGCTCGACCGGATCGAGTAACTTGAGGTAACGATCGGCGAGGTCGGCCGCGCGCTTGACCGCGGCGTCATCCGGCTCGTCCGATGCGCTTTCCTGCGCGCTCAAAAGAGCCCGTAAACTCTCCGCGCCCGCGACGGCGTCGGTCAAACCGACTTGCTCGGCCTGCTCAGCCAGCATGCGAGCTTGCTCGCCCGCGAACTCGAACGACTTGAGTTGCTTGTACTCCGCGACCATCTGTTCGCGAACCTCGTCCATGGATTCCGGCGGCCCGGCGGGTTTCACGGCGACTACGCGAAAAACATACGCCTGGTACGGCGTCGGCGGCTCGTCCTGGGCTAGCGTGCGGGTTTCCATCACCAGCGGACCGGGTTCATCGATTCGCAGAAGCGGCATTTCCACCTCTTTATCGAATTCGGCCAAGCCCTCGACATGGAAAGCCAGTTCTTTTGTCGGAACTGGTTGACTCGAAATCACGGCCGTCGCCTGCGCCAAGCCGCTCACGCGCCCCAACTCGCGCGCCGTCACCCATTCCGTCGTCCTGTTTATGACAGGATATTCATCGGTGAATTTCGCCTTCAAGGCCTCGAACGAGATCACCGAATCGGCCGGAGGAGCCATGCGCCGTTCGTCTTCGCCCATCGGAGCCGTATCCCACGCCCGCCGAGCTTCCTGATGAATACGGTTCACCAGTTTTTGTGCCTCCTCGGCCGCCTTGGCCTTGCGACGATCGGCACGGACCTGCTCCTTGACTTCCTCATAGGTCAACTGAATTTTTTGCGGCTCCGCGTCGTCTTCGAGACCAATCTGGGGACCGGCGATCTCTCGCATATATTTTTGCTGATTTTCTTCGTAATGACGCGCCGCCTCACGCGCGCTGACGCGCACGGAATCCTCTATCGCGGCGGGATCAACCGTCAGATATTCGATTTGGATGCGGTCGCCGATGCGGTAGCCGTAAATACGCTCCTCGTCCGTGTGAGCCGTATCCCGATCCTTGCACTGCTCGAAGTAAGCCAGTAATTCCTCCTCGCTCGGTCCCGGCATGGATTCGAGGAAAGCCTTGGCGTCGACGACCGAAACCTGGATATGCGCTTCCTGATTTTGATCGCGGAACAAGTGTTCCATTTCGGGCAAACTGGCGCCGGCCAACGCGGTGGCCTGGTAGCGGGCGTACTCCATCGTCGCCATCACGCGCCCCGTCGCGTCGTAGATCGAGTTGAGACTCCGGCCCCTCTGCTTGCGGATGCGATCGAGCATCATATTCATCATTTCGGGATCAACGCCCCGAAACATGTCGATGATGCGCTCCCGGCCGATGACGACCCCGGCGCGACTCGCCTCCTCCATCAGCAAGTGCATTGCGATATTGGCTTGTTGGGGATCGTCCGAAATGATCGGCGGCGTTTGCAAGCCCAACTGGCGCGTCAGGTCAAACTCATCCTCGCTCATGAGCGTCTGGTTGAGCGTGACGGCTTCCCCGAAGGCGACTCCGATGTCTATGTCGCGATCGCCCCGTGACTGAGAAGCTCGCCCGATTACGTCGCCGAGCAGGAACACGACCAGCAGCAGCGACATGAACACCAGCAACAAGACGCGGCTGTACTTACGAAAAATCCGACTGATTCTCATACGAGCATCCTCGCGCAATGCGATTAATATGCCGCGTTCCACCGGAAAGCGGCGACAGAATCCCGGATGATATTGGATGTGGTTGGGAACACAAGCCCCGCGAGCGTCGGCGGCGCGGTTTCCAGTCGCCGAACGTAAAAAATAACCTCGACGAGTGTCTGATAAGTCGTCTGATTCGACCGGCCCCGATTGGGTAAGTCCGAGGTCTCGCGGCGATTTACCGGTCGGATTTGCCCCAGGCCGTTGCGGTATCCTAAGCTTCCTTTGGAACTCATCTTTCGTTCCAGGGAGTATGCAGGTGAATCTGTTCTCCATCGGTAAAGCAATCCGCCGTTTCTCTCGCGACGAGTACGCCGCCACAGCCACCGAGTATGCGGTCATGCTGGGGCTGGTGTTGTGCGTTATCATCGCCTCCGTGACGCTGTTCGGCGCCAGCCTGGACAGCGAATACCAGGATGTCGATGCGACGCTGTTCGGGAGCTGAGCCTGTCGCCGCTGCCGCTCCTGTCCTCGCCGTCGAATCCGCTTACATTAGATCCCGTCCCCAAAGCCCCGCGGAATCGGTTGCCGCCCCCCCAAAATAAGGTGTTGGGACAGGTTCTAGAGCGTGATGATTCCAGAAGCAGCGACCTAGGCCCCTGTCGGTCGAGAGCAACAACAACCATCTAAGTCCGACACGGGCATCTTCGCTACGGCTGACTTGAATATGCTCAAAATAAATGACCTCGTCCGTCTCAGGGCGAGGTCGTTTTGCTTTTACAGGGCGCCGCGACGATTACGCTCGCGGGTGGGCCTTGTCGTATTCTTTCTTGACGCCGGCGTCGGTCAAGTGCGTGTAAATCTGCGTCGTGCTCAGGCTTTGGTGGCCGAGCATCTCCTGAACGCTGCGCAGATCGGCGCCGCGCTGCAGCATGTGCGTCGCGAAACTGTGACGCAACGTGTGCGGACTGACCGACAGGTCCAGGCCGGCCTCCAACAAATATTTGTCGAGCTTGCGGCGGACGCTGCGGGTGCTGAGCCGTTGGCCGTGCTTGTTGATGAACAGCGCTTCGAGATCCTGCTTCTCATTTTGGTTGCTGTTTCGCCGCATGTCGAGGTAGTGAATCACCGCCTTGACCGCGCCGGGGCCGATGGGGATCACGCGTTCTTTCTTGCCCTTGCCGCGCACATGGATCACGCTGCTGCCGAGATCGATGTCGTTGACGTTAAGAGCCACCAGTTCGCTTACGCGAATGCCGGTCGAATAGAGCATTTCGAGGATGGCCCGATCGCGCGCGCCGAGCAGGCTCGTCACGTCACAGTTGGAGAAAAGCCTCTCGATTTGCTCGATGTCGAGGAACTTGGGTAACCGCTTCTCCTGCTTGGGCGTTCGGATCGGCGCTACCGGATTGCTGGATACATGCTCACGCCGAACCAGGAACTTGTAGAAGCTGCGCAAGGTGGCCAGTTTCCGCGCGATGGTGCTCTTGCAGTAGTTCCGATCGCGCAGCTTGGACATGAACAAGCGCACCAAGTCCGTATCCACGCCCAACAGCCGACGATTCAGGTCGGCGACGACTTCAGCCGTTATAAGCGCGGGCGGGATCTTCTGGTTGGCGTAGCCGTTGGCGCCCCGGCCGCCGCTCTGATCCGGGCCGTTTAAAGGCTCGGCGTCCGGATCGAGCAGAAACGCGCGGAATTGCTCCAAGTCGGCGGCGTAGCAGCGAGCGGTGTGAGAGGAAAAATGCCGCTCGGCTCTCAAATAATTGATGAACTGGTCGATGATGGTTTCGTGCATGTTCATCAGATGGTCACGACCTTCTGTTTGAGGGTTTTGGTACGTGTGCAAGGCGTCATCCCACTTGTTCTTGAGGCCAATGTGGTAAAATCGCGACGCGATCTTCCGGAATATGTTCGATCCGCTTTCCCATCTGGTAACCCAGAACGGCGGCGTCGTGGTGATCGAAGTCGATCTCCGGCCGCTCGGCGAAGTCCCGCAGCCCGGCCAGCAGGGCGGACTCGCACCCCGGCGTGTATATAAACACGAATCGGCGCCGGCCTTTCGCTAAACTCAAACATCGCCGTCCTGCTTCCATGGCTTCACCTCGGCATCCTGGGACGCCTGATTTACCGTGCTTCTTCTAACTAACATCGGTTTTATAGCGGCCCAACAACAATACCGGACGAAGTGTTCTTGAGACCTTATGAAAATACGCCATCCGTGAGGGCTCTCATAGGCCCCGCGAGTTTTCGCATAGTCTCGGATATCTTTTAAAACCGCCTTTTCGGCGGCGTTAAACACATGCTGGACCTGATATGTCGGCGTCGCCCCGTCCGAAATATCCGACACCGCCGCTACGTCCGTCGCCTGCCTGGAAGCCGTCACCGGATCAAAATCCGAATTATAAGAAGGTTTTCGGCGCCCATACCATTGCATCACGATCCCTAGACGCGGAGGATCGTAGGCGTCGTATTCCGTGATCGCCGCCACCAAGGTCGCGTCGGCATTGAACTCGCCGGCAAGATCTAGCGCGTCCTCGGGAGTCTCAACACCGCATTGCCCGTGCAATGTAAGCGCGGCCAATGTTCGATTGACCGGAATCACAACAATTCCCGGGAAGCTCTGCAATTCAGAGGCCAGGATATCCGTGACTTTCAGCGGATCCCAATCAATGCTGTTGCTGAGATTGAGCACCGGAACGACAACAACCACTTGAGGAGGTTCGGGCGACGGTTCGGAATGTGCCGGCTCGTGTCGCAACGAGCAGCCGCTCAGGGTTAACGCTCCGATAATACAACTCAGTGCAAGCATTGAACCGCATACTCCTTTACGGCGTCGAACCGCTAAAAATCCTGGGTCCGGAATGCTTGAAGTGGGAGCTCGTTGATGAATTCTAGGCGCCAATCCGGTATCCGGTAAAGAGTTGTTCCCATAATTACTCGAACCGATTACCTCAAACCCCGTAGCGGCGCCATTCACGCGCCTGCTCACGCAACCGGATCCGCCTTTATGAAAATGGGATTGGATTCCTAAACCCTTCATAATGCCCTACTTAGCTTCTGCTGAAACCGGGATGTTAGCCTGCGCCCCCGTGGCTGTGGCCGGCTGAGCCTCAAGAGGCTGGGCCGTGTAAAAAGACGATTGACCAGCCTGTAAAGACCAAATGTTTTCCACTCCCTCCCGAGAAGTCACGAAATAAATCCGTCCCGAGTTGCTCCACACCGGGTTAAATGCACCAGCCGCCCCGTCCGTCAGCTTGGAGCGAACCCCGCTGCTCGCGTCAACCAGCCAGACGTCCGCTGGTATCGTGGCATATTCATGGGAAGCAGCGGCTTGTCGAACGGAACAATATGCTATGGTTTTGCCGTCCGGAGACCAACGTGGAGCGATGCAGGCGGACGAGTCAGAGTATGCCAGCTCGGTCGGATGGCGGGCTTCCTCACCCACCAGCTCAATCGACCAGACGCTGAACCAGCGCGTGCCACGCTGCCTGGCGCGCTGAAAAACGATTTTACGACCGTCAGGAGACCAATCCGGAAACATTCCGTAACAAAGAAAGCGGCGAATTCCCGGCCTATCCACGGACAGCGTCCACAATTCCCACTGTCGTGAGCGGCCGCCCCAAATCGTGAATGCTACTCGCCTGCCGTCGGGGGAGAAGCACGGCGCGACTTCGTCCACCCGGTCGTGGGTGAGCTGAATCAACTCGGCCCCGTCGCGGTTGACAAGCCAGATGTCCCAATTCCCAGATCTATTTGAGGCAAAAACGATTTTTTCGCCGTCCGGACTCCAGCGCGGTTGGATGTCGTCGGCGGGATCTGACGTAATTTGAGTAATGGCAAAGCCTTCCACATTCTTTATATATATGTCTGGATGCTTGTTGTTGCGCGTGGAAGCAAAAAGCATAGTCTCGCCATCCGAGTGCAGGTCGGGATCGAAATCTCGCCCGATGGTCGAGAATGTGTGGCGGTTCATGTTGGTGAGCATCCGGTTCGCGTAACCTTCGGGGACGCTGGCGCTGTCGGGATGCGATCCGAAAAGGGCAATCTCGTCCGGACTGGCGTGTGGCTGATCCGGCGAGTGTTGATTTACGGGCGCCGCGGTCGTAACCGGTTTCGTTTGATGGCTCGACCCCTGACAACCGGTCAGAATGGTTCCAGCAATTATTACTGCCGCTATATTCCAAATGAACGCCTGAGCGCGCTTCATTGGTCTTTCCTCAGCCAATACCGTTGAAATCACTGCACACGCTGTCCGCAGTCATACGCCATTGGTATCGGCGCGCGCGGGCCGTAAAGTCAATACGGTTGGCTTTCAGCCATGGGCAAATAAAGTTATCGGCACAAGCGGACAAGAAGTTAATTATGAGGGACGCGAAGGGATTATTTTGCGCGCGGATAGAACAATAGCAGTTAGGCGCGAGCTATGTGCGACTGGGCGTTTAACCACGCGGGCGTAAAACGTATTGCATTTCGGCGGGCTCGCTCTTCTCGGAGAACAGGTCGAAATCGAGCCGGCAGATCGGCAACAATAGTTCATGAAACAGCGCGGTCCACTCTTTTTTTATTTCCAGACGGGAGTCGGGCTTCAGTTCGTTCGCCATCCTCACCAGCATCGGCGCGATCGGGCGCAGGCCTATATCCCACATATGGGCGTGCGTGCGTGTCGCCAGCGGCAGTGCCTCGACGACTTCGAAACCCGCCGCGGCGAATCGCCGTTCCCACTGCGATCGTGACGCCAGTGAAGGCCAGGTCGATAACCGTCCCC
>Ga0180434_10005548_pt1 | contig 14810 bp, 16 predicted proteins | sample SS_ome_7_FD_132453 | JGI IMG/M metagenome (GOLD analysis project Ga0180434, IMG submission 132453) | Hypersaline lake sediment archaeal communities from the Salton Sea, California, USA - SS_1_D_2 metaG | ecosystem: Environmental > Aquatic > Non-marine Saline and Alkaline > Hypersaline >...
CAGCGCCTGCTGGATGCTCTCCCACACGTTGGACAGCGCTCGGATCGGCTGGTAGAGCAGCTCCAGGTAGAGGAAGTAGGCGACCAGATCGGCGACGGGCAGCGCGCTCTGGAGGACAAGCCGGCCGCCGAAGTAGATCAGGATGATCGTCCCCAGCGCGGCGGTGAACTCGACCGAAGGGTGGAAGACGGCCATCAGACGGAGGGCGCGCAGGAGAGAGTCCCGGTAGCGAACGATCCGGCTCCAGATCCGCTCCGCCTCGTTGTCCTCCCGGGTGAATGCCTGGATCTCGCGGATCCCGGAGATGTTGTCGTTGAGCGCCGCGTTCAGCTCGCCGAGCTCGACCTGGCGCCGACGGAACGCAGGGCGGACGTAGCGGGCGAACCCGCGCATCGCCAGCACGATCAGCGGAATCGGGAGCATGGAGAGGAGCGCGAGCTGCCAGCTCATGCTCATCAGCACCGCGGTGACGCCGATCAGCATCAGCACGTTGATCAAGACGTCGGGAATGGCGTGAGCCACGAGCTGTTCGAGGAGGTCGGAATCGTTGACCGTCCGCGACATGAGCTGTCCGGTTTGCTTGTCCTCGTAGAAGCGGAGGGAAAGGCGCTGCAGATGGCGGTAGACGTCGTTCCGGACGTCGGCGACCACGTGCCAGCCGGCGACGTGAGCGGCATAGCTTCGGACGAACTGCATCACCGCGCGGAGAACGTAGATGGCGAGGCCGATCAGGGCCAACCGAGCGACCAAATCGATCGCCGCCGCCCCTGCCTCCGGGTCGGTGACGGCGGCGATCATCGTCCGGACGAGCCAGGGAGCGACGAGCTGGATGCCCACGAGGGCGAGCATGCTGACCATCGTCAGGCCGAGCGGCAGCTTGTATCGCCCGACGTGGCGGAGCACCGCGCGCAAGGAGTTCATCTGTTCATTCCTCCGTTCCTCGTCGGGCCGGATGTATCTTCGGGCCTAGACCCCGCCCGAGCGCCTGCCCTCGCGTGCCAGGCCGCGCCTCGGCGCTCGGGGAGCCGCCGATCGGCTGGTCCTCTGCGGCAGCATCTGGGATCTTCCGGAAGGTCGGTACGATCCTGCGGATCCGCCTCATCGCCCCCGATGCACGACCCCTCGCGAGCTCGTGCACCGATTATCCGAGAGACGACGGTGCAGGGCCAGGGTCAGCCCTTCTGAGGAGGCGGCGACTCGCGTGCGGGACCGTGCAGCTTGCGAGCCCCCATCGATCGGACGGAAGAAGCGAGGTAAGCCAACACGGCGACCGGCGTTCGTGGAGCGGGCTACCGGCCTTCTTCGCGGTCCAGGTACTGGAGAATGGCGTCGACGACGAGGTAGTTCAACGATCGGTCGCGCCTCTTGGCCAGCGCGCGAAGGCGCTCGACGGCCCGCTGCTTCTGTGCCTTCTCGGGGATGTAGACGGAAATCATCGGAGTGGTCCTGTTTCGTGGCATATCCCCTCACCTCGTCTCCATTGTGACCAAATCCCGAGGGAGGTCAATAGGGGAAGGGGGGATTCGCCCTCGAGCCCTTCCGGTCGACCTCCTTGCCCCGTGCCGTTGCGCGGACTTGCCGCAGAAGCGATCCTCTGCGCGAGCCGGGCGATTTCCGAGCGGCGGAGGCAGTCGGCCGAATGAGACGTGAAGGAGGACGGGAGAAGACGTGATGCACGTGCTGTGGGCGGTCGCGGCGGCGTCGCTGCTGGCCTGGATCGGATTGCTACTCGCTCGCGGAGGGTACTGGCGCGTCTCTCCGCGGCTCGTTCCCCCGCCGGTGGACGATCCGCTCCCCCACCCTGGCGTCGTGGCGGTGATCCCGGCTCGAAACGAGGCGGACGTCCTGCCGGAGACGCTCCCGACGGTCCTCGCCCAGCGCTACCCGGGGCCGTTTCGGGTCGTCCTCCTCGACGATCGGAGTGAGGACGGGACCGCGACTGCGGCACAGGACGCCGCGGCGGCGATCCTCGCCACGGATCGACTGCAGATCGTTCCCGGCGCACCGCTCCCGAGCGGATGGTCGGGGAAGGTCTGGGCGATGCACCAAGGCGCCCTGGTGGCAGGCTGCACTGCTCCAGCCGCTCGACCGGTCGCCTTGCACCAGGCCGAGCGGCCGGAGTTCCTTTGGCTGACCGATGCCGACGTCGCACACGAACCATGGGTCCTGCAAGCGTTGGTCGATCGGGCGGAGACCGACCGGCTCGATCTGGTCTCGGCGATGGCGAGGCTACGGGTGGGCTCGGGTTGGGATCGGCTTCTCGTGCCGGCGTTCGTCTACTTCTTCGCCAAGCTGTATCCGTTCCGATTCGTCGGGGATCCCCGACGGCACGACGCCGGGGCGGCCGGGGGGTGCGTCCTGGTTCGTCGGGGAGCGCTCGAGCGGGCCGGTGGATTCGAGGCGATCCGGTCGGCACTGATCGACGACTGCGCCCTCGCGAGGCGTATCAAGCGGGCCGGCGGGCGGCTGTGGCTCGGATTCTCGCGCGGCGTGTCGAGCGTGCGCCGATACGGTCGTCTGGCGAGCGTGTGGGCGATGGTCACGCGCAGCGCGTACACGCAACTGGGGCACTCGCCGCTGATGGTCATCGGAACGGTCATCGGGATGCTCTTCCTCTACGCGCTACCGCCGGCGGCCTGCCTCGGCGGGGCGGTTGCGACCGCGTTGGCCGTCCCCGGCGCGCTCGCGCTGGCGGCGGTCGGTGGGGCGGGATGGGGCCTGATGACGGCGAGCTTCGTTCCGATCGTGCGTCACCACGGGGTCGGCCCATGGTGGGCGGGATCGCTTCCGGCCGCCGGCGTGCTGTACACGGCGATGGTGATCTCGTCGGCGTGGTGCCATGCGAGAGGCCGGGGCGGGGCGTGGAAGGGGCGAACCTATTGACCGGCGAGGTAGCCGGAGGGGCCGCATCTTGACGTGGAGGTGGGGATGGCCGATCCGTTGAACGTGCTCGTCTTCCTGCGCGGGCCCACCGAGCTGTACCGCGCTCGCCTGGCCGACTCGGGCTCCGTTCGGTACTTGTTCTGCGAGTCGGCCTCGGAGGCGGCGGCTCGGATCGGCCAGGCCGACGTCCTGCTGGCGTCTATCGGCTTCCCTCAGGAGCTGCTGGGCCGAGGCGAGCGATTGCGGTGGATCCAGGTCGCGGGGGCGGGCGCCGATGCCTTTCTGAGCGGGGGAACTCTTCCCTCGGACGTCCTGCTGACGCGGGTCAACGTCTCGTTCGGCGAGCCGATCGCCGAGTACGTGATTGCTCATCTTCTGGCCCGAACGCAGAGGATCCATGAGGTGCATCGCCTCCAGGCGGCCAGGCAGTGGAGGCCGCTGACCGTGGAGCGGCTCGCGGGTCGGACGATGGGCATCGCGGGTACGGGCTCGATCGGGGGAGCCGTGGCCCAACGAGCCCGAGGCTTCGGGTTGCGCACGATCGGCCTCTCCCGCTCTGGGTCCAAGCGCGATGGGTTCGACGCCTGTCACGCGCCGGACCGGCTGCGCGCGTTCCTCCGCGAACTGGACATCCTCGTCATCTGCTTGCCGTTGACCTCGGCGACACGCGGTCTGTTCGGCCGGGAGGAGCTGTCGTGGATGAAGCGCACGTCGATCCTCGTGAATGTCGCGCGCGGATCGATCGTCGACGAAGAGGCGTTGATCGAGGCGTTGCAGGAGCGGCGGATCGCTGCTGCGGTGCTCGACGTGTTCGAACAGGAGCCGCTGCCCGCGTCGAGCCCGCTGTGGGCGATGGAGAACGTGACCGTGACGTCGCATCACGCCGGCCTCAACGTCCCCGACGACATCGCGGACTACTTCCTGGCCAACCTCGGCCGGTTCCGCGCCGGCGGGGCGCTACACGGTCTGGTGGATCCGACGCGGGGCTACTGACGTTCGCCAGGCTGAGACGAGGCCGGTCGAAGTTGCGCTTCGATCGGGGACGGGCCATGCTTCCGGCATGGCTGACCGCATGGAGGAGATCCGGTATCGGCCGATCGGGGTCATTCGAACGCCGCACACCGACCCGGCGAGCTGCCCGATCCAGCCGCGGTATGCGACTGGGATCGAAGGGCGGATCGAGGTCGATTTGGCGTTCGAGGAGGGGCTTGCCGATCTGGACGGCTTCTCTCACATCGTGGTCTTGTTTCATCTGGACCGGTCGAAGCCGCCTCGGTTGAAGGTCGTGCCCTACCTCGACGATCGTCCCCGCGGGGTCTTCGCGACCTGCGCGCCGTCCCGACCGAACCCGATCGGACTGAGCGTCGTTCGGCTCCTCCGCCGGGACGGCTGTGTCCTTCACATCGCCGACGTCGACATGCTCGATCGAACCCCGCTCCTCGATATCAAGCCGTACATCGAGCGGTTCGGTGTCCGCGGGCCGGTCCGTTCCGGCTGGCAGCGATCGGTCGACGACGAGGTCGCCGAGCGGCGCGGTCGTCGGTTACACGATTGACGGGGCGACCGTCGCGGCGATCCGTTGGTTGATCTCGATCAGGTTCCCGTCCGGATCGTGAAGGTGCGCCGTGCGGACGTCCCAGTCCGGATGCGTGCGGGGGGCGAGGGCGAACTTGACCCCTTTGCCCTCCAACTCGCGGTGCGCCGCGTCGAGATCGTCGACCGCAAAGACGAGGGCGACGCGCCCCCGCCCCTCCCCATTCGGCTCCGGGATCCCGAGCGCCTCGGTCATCCGGGCGCGCTGGAACAGCGCCAGCCGAACGCCGGGCACCTCGAACTCGGCGTACCCGGAGTCGACGTTCCCGTGCAGGACCTTCATTTCCATGACGTCGCGATAGAAGCGGAACGAGCCTCGATAGTTGTCGACCAGAAGCCTGACGTAGTTGAATCGGTAGTTCATGCGCCTCACCTCACAGCCCAGTCTTGCATCCGGAGGCGGGCGTTTCGTGGACCGGCCGTGGGGATTCGGTGAGTGCGGTGGGCCAGCGGCCCCGTGGATCGCGCGGCGCATCACATGGCGAGCGCGCTTCGTCCGATCGGTCGCTTCACCTCACGCGATCGCGCCGAGGCCGAGCAAGACGATCGCCGCCAGACCGATGGCGATCAGCGCGAGGACGATCACCCAGGCCACGTTCGCTCCCTTCGCTGTCCGGACGGTACAGCCGCTAGTCCCAATCCCCCGAGGCGAGCTGGAATCGGAACACGATCGGGTTGTGATCCGAAAGGACCCGTACGAATCCGAGCTCCTCGTACGCCTCTTCGATCGGTTCGTCAAACGGATTCCACACCGCGGCGAGACCGTGGACCAGGTCGATCACCCGCAGGCCGAAGACGTAGTCGACCTCGACCCGCTGGGTGAACAGGATCCCATCGTACGGACGGCCGGGCGACAACGTCGCGTCGGTGGCTAGGCATTCCCCGGCATACGTGGGGTTGAGAAACTGTAGGTCGCTCGGCACGGACGAGAGGATCTCGCGGCAGTCGGCGAACTGCAGGCTCCCGAGGACGATGTACTCGGTTTCCTCGCCCGTTCGATCGTCGATCCAGGCCGCGATCTCTTCGATCTCCTCGGCCCGCCTCGCTCGGTCCGCCTCGGTCGTGCCTTCCCGCAGGTGCACCGAAATCAGGACGAAGTCGAAGTCGGTCTCAATGTGGCGCAGCGGGAACGCGTACGGCACCCGATCGTAGGCTGGGTTCGCGGTGAGGTCCTCGGCGAGGAATCCGGCGGGCAGCCCCTCGGCCGGCTTGAGCTTGCTCGGATCGTAGAACACGACGAACCACTCGGTCCACGGCTCGTTGCTGTGGTGGAGGAGCCGCCTCCCGGTGTCCTCTTCGGAGAGGATGTAGTCGTAGCCCCAGCGGTCGGTCATGTCGTCGAAGAACTGCGCGACTCCCGCGTTCGGCTTGTATGGATCTCCATTGGGAAACGTCCCTTCGTACGGCGGCGCGACGATACCCTGCACGACGACGATGTCGTAGCGGGCCAGGACGTGTGCCAACGCGCGCCCGTCCTTCTCCGCGTGAGCCCCCATCTCATGGATGTCGAAGCTACAGACGGTGAGCGTCTCGAGCGCGGCGGTCGCGACCGACGCGCCGATCAAGAGAAGCAGTGCAAATCCTATCGTTCGTCTCATGCCCCCTCCTTCCCGGTCTCGAGATCGTATCAGCAACCGCGGACGCGGCCAAGTGTCGCGGCGGGGTTCTCAACATGGGTCGCGGCGAGTATGCTGGAGGTATGGGCGAGATCCGGGTCAACCGCGCGCCGTTTCTGACCCTGTGGGCATCCGTGGTGGCGCGTCGTCTCGGGTACGGCGAGGACGAGGCGCTGACCCTCGGGCGCACGGTCGCGGGACTGATGGCGCAGTCGAAGGGACGCCGGCTCGGGATCTACACGCCGAGCTCGGAAGGGAAGCGACAGGCGCTCCGCGAGAAACGAGAGGAGATAGGTACTGAGACGGTCGAGATGATGGGCCGATCGGTCCCCTGCGTACGAACCGCGGATGGGCTGCGTGCGTTGTCCGCGGCGTCCCCGACCGATCCCGAGAGCGTCCGCAGGTACCTGAGAGAGCGGTTCAAGGACGCATTGGCTCCGGTGGAGGAGAAGCTCGTGGAGCTGGCCGAGACGTTCGAGCCGGCCGAACTCGACCGCGCGGCGATGAACGTCTACTTGCGCCTTCGTCCGAACGTCCCGAAGGGGCGCGAGGGCTGGGGGAAGGCCGGGCTGCTTGACACGGATGCGATCGATGCGTTGATCGCGTCGTGTCGGCGAAGCGGGGCAGGCCCGCGCCGACCATAGGATCGCCCTCCATGAAGCTCGCGCCGGCGGACCAGGTCCCGTCCGAAAGGAGTCGCTGATGAAGAAGATGTGGGCTGTATGGGCGGTGGGGCTGGCGTTCGCCGCCCTCCCGTCTGCCGTCTGGGCAATCCCGGATTCGACGCTCGACGACTGCGCGGAGCTCGTGGCCGGCGCGGCGGTCGGCCTCGCGGAGACGTACGTAGAGGGGCTGATCCGAGCGATGGTCGTCCTCGCGGCGACCGACCTCGTGCAAACCGGCGACTGGGACGGGATGCACGACCTACTGGAGGTGTTCGAGGAGGCGAGCCTGCCGATGGCGACTTGGTTCGCTCGGCCCGACGGTTCGTACTTCACCGTGGATGCCGGGCGGGCGAGCGCCAACCTGTTGGATCGCGACTACTTCCCGGTGGTAATGTCCGGCCGGATCGCGACCGGCTACGTTCTTGTCAGCCGGTCGACCGGTCGCGTTTCCGCGGTGACCGCCGTTCCGGTGACCGCGGACGGCACGATCGTCGGGGCTCTCGGCGTCTCTCTGTTCCTCGACGCGTTCAGCCTTGCGATCGCGGAGGACCTCGCGCTGCCCGATGGGGTGGCCTTCTACGCCGCTACCGAGGACGGGCGGATTGCCCTGCACTCGGACCCGAATCGTCTGCTGGCGGACGTCTCCGAGGCCGGTGTCCTCGTCGAGGACACCGCGACGGCGGAATCGCCCCTGCTAGGGTGGATGTTCGGCGTCGGGCCGACCGAGTAGAGGGACTCCGGGATTCCGAGCCCCCGGAGCAGGGGCTCGACGAACGCGCTGATCCGTCCTCCGGCGAGTCCCCCGAGCAGCCCCCCCGGGCTTCCCTCGACGTTCACGATGTTGGTGGCCGCCAAGAACGCCGGCGGCTCCTCAGTCGGGGAGAGGGCGCCTCGTTCGAGCGGTTTGGATTGAACCGTCGCACGGTCTACGATGGCGGGATGTGCGTTTCCCGGAAGGAGGAACGATGAGGCGGCCGGGCGCGCTGCGGAGGGAGCCGCCTATCTCGATGCGGTTTGTGCTCTCCCGTTTCGGGGACGCACGGTCGGGGCCGAGGGGGAGGTGAGCGGCGGATGAGCGGAACGTTCTGGATCAGCACGGGCGTCGCGGTGGTGCTGATGCTGGTTGCGGCGTTGTTGTTCCCCGAGCAGATCACGAGGGAGGCCCCGCTCGATCTGGAGCCGTCGGGACCGGTGGCTTCAGAGGACGGGGCCGTCGTAGAGGCGCCGGACGAGGAGTTGAGCAGGCCGATCGAGCCGGCTCCGGTCCTTCCGGTCGCGATCGATGGGGTCGTCTTCGCCGGCGAATATCCGCACCGCACGGAGGCGGGCGGCTTCCAGGTCCATTGGAAGAGCGACATGAATACCCTGCGCGTCGGGCTGGTGAGCCCCGGGACGGGGTACGTTGCGATCGGATTCGATCCCGAGTACCGGATGAAAGGGGCGAACTTCATCATCGCCGCCGTGCACGACGGGGGACTGGCGATTCGTGACGACTACGGGGACGGCTCGGTGAGCCACACAGCGGATACGTTGCTCGGCGGGACCGACGACATCCTCGAGGCGGCGGGTCGCGAGGAGAATGGCCGAACGACGGTCGAGTTCGTGATCCCGCTGCGCACGCGCGACGAGAACGACAAGACGCTCGTCCCCGGAGAGACCTATCGGATCCTCATCGCGTACCACCACTCGAGCGACAGCTTCGCGGTCAGGCACAGCCGTCGGGGCTCGGGGACCCTGCGTCTCGATGCGTCTCCCTAGGGGATGGAGGATGCGCTCCGCGGCGAACGGCCGGGATTCCCGACCTTGCCCATCGGTAGGCGATGCCCTACAGTCCTGAGATCGAAGGGAAGAGAGGAGGGGAATCATGAACAACACGTGGCTGATCATTCTAGGGATCCTCGCGGCGGGACTCGCCGCATTCCTTCTGTTGCCGCAGATCCTTCCGGAGCGCGGGGCAGCGCCCGAGATCCCGGCGGTGGTCGAGGTCGAGACGACCGAGGAGGACGCGGAGACGGATGAGACAGATGAGGTGGAGAGCGCCCCCGCCCCAGAGCCGGAGCCCGAAGCGGCGCCCCCCGTCGCCGGGTACTCGATCGACGGCGAGATCGCTGTCGCGGAGTACGCCCACACGACTCGAATCGCCGGGGTCGAGGTCCATTGGTCCAATGACGCGACCTACCTTCGCGTCGGGCTCGTCGCGTTGGGAACGGGGTACGTATCGATCGGCTTCGATGCGGAGCGCCAGATGGAGGGGGCGAACCTCATCCTCGGCTACGTTCGGGACGGAAAGGCGTACTTCCGGGACGACTTTGGGACCGAGCCGACCGTCCACATGGCGGACACCGACCGCGGTGGAACGAACGACATCGTCGCCTCAGCCGGCGCCGAGTGGGCCGATCGAACGATCCTCGAATTCATCATCCCCCTCGATTCGGGCGACGAGATGGACAAGCGGTTGGTTCCCGGGAACGCGTACCCGGTGATCGTCGCGTACCACGATCTCCAGGACGGCTTCACCGTGCGGCACAGCGGTCGCGGATCCGGGGAGATCGAACTCGATCCGTAGGTTGTGGCAGCGTCTTCGGAACGGGACGACGAGTCCGTCGCGTCCTGGGATCGACGCGCGCCCCGCTCGCCGTGCCTCCACCGTCCCGCTACGGGAGGTACCGGAGGTACGCGGAGTAGGTCGGGAGGATCAGAAGGTCGTCGCTGATCCGGCCTACCGGGTCCACGAACTGCGTCGTGTCGACGATGACCGGCTGAAGCGTGACCCTTCCTTGGATCCCGGAGCTGGCGAACCCGCGCCACTCCCCCGACAGACGGACCGCCGGAAGCTCCGCGAGGGGGAGGATCTCCCATTGCTCGGCCTGTCGGGCGAACGTGATCAGCGGGAACGAGAGCCCGGCCTCTCCCACGACGTCAGCGAACAGGTCGGTCCTCGCCGAGGCCTGTGCGAAGCTGCCGATGACGGTTCTCACCAGCGTCTGCTCGGTCCGGAAGGTCCAGAACATGTTGAGCCCCGCGCCGACCGTGAACGGATCGGTGACGTCCCGATGGTACGAGACCGTGACCCCGAGGCTGGACGGGGCGGAATCGACGACGGCGAGCAGCTCCAATCGGCTGAGAGCACCGGTCCACGCTTCGACGCCGAGAGACATCGACAGCCCCCACAACCGGCGGCCGTCCTCCGTTTCCACGGAGGGGTTGAGATGGAATCCGAGAGAGATCGATCCGAGCTCCACGGCGTTCAAGGTGGGGACGGCGAGGAGTATCGCGGTCGACGCGACCAGCAGAATCCTTTTCATGATTCCCCCTTCATCTCGTCGGTTCGCCGTTACGGCGATGGTTTGCCACTTGCCATTCTATCGTGCGAGGATGGGATTCCAACTCCCGACCGGTCGTCGTCTGGATCCAGCGGGGTGACGCGGAGGAGGTTCCTCCGCCTCCCGACGATCTCGACCTCGGTCCGCTCGGCGATGAAGCGACCGTCGTCGCTCCGGGCGGACCAGATCTCTCCGTCCACCTTCACCTGCCCCTCCGGCCGCAACGGGGAGACCACGCGCGCGGCTTGCCCGACGGAGGGGGACGTTCCGGGGCGCGCCGGTCGCTCGAACGCCTTCCGGAGGAACAGCGCGTAGAAGCCGACCGATACGATCGCCTTGGCGAGCGGCAGGCCGATCAGCACCCAGATGGGAACGGGGACGAACACGCCGAGGATGACCAGAGCAGCGACGAGAAGCGCAAGCTCCGCGACCTCACGGGCGAAGTAGGTGCCGGCGCCCTGCGGACCTCGGTGCCACGGGGCTCCCCCTCCGGTCATCTCGACCCCATGGGGCGCGAGCCGAGGGCGACCGGAGCACCCTCGCATCGGGCACGTCGCCAGAGGGCTCTCATTCTCGCTCGATCACCTCGCCTTATCCTGTCGGATGGTGGGCCCGCTCGTCCAGTCATCGGGCGAAGGGAAGTCACCTCCTGATTCGCGGAATGCCCTCCCGGCGCGCCTTTGGCGACTTGGCGAGGGGTCTTCCCGGTCGCCTGTCGGGCAGGACGGACGCGGTCGCGGGCGCTCCGGGTGGAATGGTGCCGAGCTTCCGTGAGGGGCCGGGTTGCTCGGGGTACGATGCGTGTGGTGTAATGCCGAGGCGGAAACCGACGACGAGGTGATCAGCGTGAAGCGGATGAGGAGGCTTGCTGGAACGGGGTTGATCGTCCTGGCCCTCGCCTGCGCGGTACAGGGTCAGCGAACGGTTCGGTTCCCCGACGACGGACTCGAGGCGGCGATCCGAGGCGCGGTCTTCCGGTCGTCCGGGACCCTGTACGACTACGATGTATCCTGGCTGACGGTGCTCGACGCGAGCCATCGTGGAGTTCGCGACCTGACCGAGATCGGGAACTGCAGCTCGTTGCGCGACCTCGACCTTCGCGGCAACGAGATCGACGACCTGTCGCCGCTGGAGGATCTGGACGTTCTGCAGCGGCTCTACCTCGACGACAACGCGATCGAGGATGTCGGTCCGCTGGCGGGAGGGCCCGAACTGATCGAGCTCGCGCTGGAGGCCAACGCGATCGACGACATCGCTCCCCTCGAGGCGTTGTCCCTCCTGGAGCGGCTGGCACTGAGGGGCAACGCCGTGACCGACCTCGCGCCCCTCCGGTCGCTCGTGAAGCTCCGAAGCCTTTCCGTCACCTGCGTCGACGGATGCAACCTCGACCCGGTTCACGCGCTGATCGAGCTGGAGGACCTGGCTCTGGAGTGCGCGAGCCCGTTCGATCTGACGGCGCTCGGCCGGATGAAAGACCTGCGTTCGCTCGTGTTGGTTTCCACGCAGATCTCCGACTTCAGCCCGCTTCGCTGGCTGCCGTGGCTCGAAGAACTGTGGCTGAACGATGTCGACGTGGACAGCCTCGTGGCGATCGTCGACGGGGTCCCGGACCTCGAGGAGCTCGGTCTGGAGAGGATGGACCTCGAGGACCTCTCCCCGCTCGCGGAGCTGGTCGGCCTGCGGGCGCTCCACCTGGTCGACGTCGATCTGACGGATCTCGGCATCTTCCTCCAGCTTCCGAATCTGGTCGAGGCGGACGTGTCCCGCAACGGACTGACCGACGTGGGGCCGCTGTCCGCGCTGGACGGGCTGCTCGCCCTCAACATCTCCGGGAACGAGCTCAGGAGCATCTGGCCGGTCTCGACGTTGCGGAGGCTCGAATCGCTCGATCTCAGCGACAACCCGATCGTGGACCTCGAACCGCTGCTGCCGCTCCTTGAGCTTCGCGTGCTCGAGCTTCGAGGGACCGAGGTGCAGGACATCTCCGAGCTTCTCGGGCTCCCGAATCTCGAGTTCGTCGACCTGCGCGACACGCCGCTCAACCTGTCGTCCGGCTCGGCCGCCTCGTCGGTGATCGAGCGGTTGCGGAACCGCGGCGTCCGGGTCGAGACGTAGGGCTCGGCGCCGGTGGCTGGGGAGGAGAGCGTGCCGAAGTGAATGCGCAGATCGTCCTGGTCCTGTTGCTGGGCGCGGCGCTCGTCGGCGTCGCGCTCTGGTTCAGCGCGAGGCGGCGCAAGGAACTTGCAGCCTGGGCATCGAGCAAAGGGCTTGCGTTTCGGCCGGAGCGGGACCGGGGGTTCGACGAGCGGTATCGAGGGTTCGGCTGCCTGCGGCGGGGGCACAGCCGCGCGGCGTACAACATCGCGGAGGGCGACCGGAACGGACGCCGGGTGACGGCGTTCGACTACCGGTACGTCACCGGGTCGGGGAAGAACCGGCAGACGCATCACTTCTCGGCCGTCGTGCTCCGCAGTCTCGTGGACCTCAAGCCCCTGCGGATCCGGTCGGAGAACGTCTTTGATCGCATGACGGAGTTCTTCGGCCTGGACGACATCGACTTCGAGTCGGCGGAGTTCAGCAGGGCGTTTCACGTCAAGTCCTCCGACAAGCGATGGGCGTATGATGTGCTTCATCAGCGAACGATGGAGTTCCTCCTCGCTCGGCCGCGGTTTGCGATCGAGTTCGAAGGCAGGGACGTGATCGCATGGCGGAACCGGCGGTTCAGCACGGAGACGTTCGACGCGGCGATCGGCGTCGTCGAGGGAATCCTCGACCGGCTTCCGGAGTACGTTGTGCGGCAGCAGGGAGGAAGAAAGGAGGCGGGATGATCCCCGTATACGCGGTCTTGGGAGTCGTCGGATTCGTCCTGTTGTACGGGATGGGAACGTACAACAAGCTCGTGCGGCTCCGGCAGCACGTGCGAGAGAGCTGGTCGGCGATCGACACGGAGCTGAAGCGCCGATACGACCTGATCCCCAACCTGGTGGAGACGGTGAAAGGGTATGCGGCGCACGAGCGCGAGACGCTGGAAGCGGTGATCGAAGCGCGAGCGCGAGCGGTCACATCGACCGGTTCGCCCGCCGAGCAGGCGCGTGACGAGAACGCCTTGGTCGGGGCGCTGCGGCAGCTGTTCGCCGTGGTGGAGTCGTACCCCGACCTCAAGGCGAATCAGAACTTCCTCCGCCTGCAGGAGGAGCTGACGGTCACCGAGGATCGGATCCAGGCCGCGCGCCGCTTCTACAACGCCAACGTGCGCGACCTGAACACGCGGATCGAGGTCTTCCCGTCGAACCTGATCGCGTCGATGTTCGGCTTCCGGCCGGAGACGTTCTTCGAGATCGACGACGCCGAGCGCGCGGTCCCCAAGGTGAGCTTCGCGAGGGGCGGGTAGTCCGCGTCGACCGGACCCGAGGAAGGGAGCGCACGGCGTGCGATCGTGGCTTCGTAGGCGAAGGCGGGCCCGGCTTGGTCAGCGTCCGTTCCCGCCGGGTTGGGAGGAGATCCTCCGGCGGAACCTCCCTTCGTATGGGCGATTGTCGCAGGGCGACCGCGACGAGCTCAGGGGACACATCCAGGTCTTCCTCGCCGAGAAGCGGTTCGAAGGGGCCGCGGGGCTCACGATTACCGACGAGATTCGGGTGACGATCGCCGCCCACGCCTGTCTCCTCCTGCTCCATCGGCCGACCGACTACTACCCGGGTCTGTACACGATCATCGTGTATCCGGGGACGTACGTCGCGCGGAGGGCCGTCCGCGAGCCGATCGGGATCGTCACCGAGCGCGCTGAGACCAGGCTCGGGGAGTCGACGCCGCGGGGGGCGGTCGTCCTCTCGTGGAACGCGGTCGAAGCGGCCGCATCGGACGTCGGGGACTGCCGCAACGTCGTGCTGCACGAGTTCGCCCATCAGCTGGACGCGCAGGACGGCGCCGTCGAGGGAACGCCCGTTCTGCCGGAACGATCGAGATACGTCACGTGGGCCCGTATCCTCGGGAGGGAGTACGAGCGGCTGCGCCGGGCGGCCGCGCTCGGTCGCGAGACGGTCCTCCACCAGTACGGGGCGACCAGCCCGGCGGAGTTCTTCGCCGTGGCGACCGAGTGCTTCTTCACCCGACCGGAGCTGCTCGAGGAGAAGCACCCGGAGCTGTACGCGGAGCTGCGGGACTACTACCGACAGGATCCGGCGGAGCGGTGATCGCACGGGCATTCGCCTCTTGTTCGGCGACCGACGCGGGACGGGGCGGGGTCGCCGCTTCGCCGGATCGAAACCGCGGCCGATGCGGTCGGAATCCCGTGGAGAGGAAGAATCGGCCTACGGTATGATGAGGGTGGGCCGCTACGGCGGCTCGTGCCACAAGGAGGGAAGGATGGGGGAGACGGCGGGACGATCGACGACCGGCCGCGGCCCGGTCCGACGGATCGCGGGCCTGATCCTGCTGGCGGTCCTCGCGCATCACACGGTCGATCTCGCCGCACAGCAGCACTTTGGCGAGCTCGTTCAGGTGAACCCGTACTTCGCGCGCGGGACACGGACCCTCGACGGCTGGACCGTCGGCAAGGTGGTCATCTCCGGGCCGCCCGAGCCTCCCCAGGGCCCAGTGCGGACGATGTCCGAGCTCCCCGAGCCGCGCCCGGAGGCGGGGCTCAACATCCTGCCCAACGTGCCCGCGTTCGACTGGTCGTTCGGCTGTTCGCCGACGTCCGCGGCGATGATCGCCGGCTACTACGATCG
>Ga0180434_10005549_pt1 | contig 14807 bp, 14 predicted proteins | sample SS_ome_7_FD_132453 | JGI IMG/M metagenome (GOLD analysis project Ga0180434, IMG submission 132453) | Hypersaline lake sediment archaeal communities from the Salton Sea, California, USA - SS_1_D_2 metaG | ecosystem: Environmental > Aquatic > Non-marine Saline and Alkaline > Hypersaline >...
GCAACGACGTGGCGGCGCGCGGGAACTTCTGCACGATTGACGAAGGAGGAAACGTCGTTGACCGGCGCGCCGGTCGCATCCCCACTGACAAGAATGAAGAGCTGTGCGAACTGCTGCGCGAGATCGAGCTGCCGGATGTCGAGCTCTTTGTCGAGCCGGTGAAGGAACACCGTTTCCTGCTCGTGCTGCGCGGTGAAGGGCTGTCCGGCGAGGTGTCCGATACGGATCCGCAGGCGACCGGGCGCGCGCCGCTTGAGCCAAAGCCGCACGGCTCAGAGGCGAGCCGCACGGCGGAACTCGTCGGGCGGTTTGCCCGTCAGGCGCGCGAGAGGCTTGCCGGGCATGAGCCGGCCAACATGGTGCTCCTGCGCGGCTTTGCCACGCTGCCAGAGTGGCCGTCCTTCCAGGAGATCTACAACTTGAAGGCCGCCGCGATCGCGAGCTATCCCATGTACCTTGGCGTGGCGAGGCTGCTCGGCATAAAAACGGTCGATACGGGTCCGAGTTTCGAGGAGAAGCTGGCTTCGCTGCGGGAGCACTGGGACGAGTTCGACTTCTTCTTCGTACACGTCAAGGGCACTGATAGTTCGGGTGAAGACGGAGATTTTGCCCGAAAGGTCCGCGAGATCGAGCGGGTCGATGCCGCAATACCCCGGTTGCTGGAACTGCGGCCGGACGTCGTCATCGTTACCGGTGATCATTCCACGCCGGCGGTTTTGAGGGCGCACAGTTGGCATCCGGTGCCCGTAGTTCTATGGTCAGAGTATTGCCGGAGTGATCCGGTCAAGCGGTTCGGGGAGCGCGCGTGTGTGGAAGGGGGGCTCGGGCCGCACTTCCCGGCGACGGACCTGATGCCGCTCGCTCTGGCAAACGCGTTGCGGCTGGAGAAGTTCGGCGCATGACCATGGATTACGCATAGCTGCCGGTAAGTCCCGAGAACGGCATGGCGAAGTACAGTGCAGAGTCGCGGATCGGCACCTCAGGCTACCAGTACGATCACTGGAAGGGCCGCTTCTATCCCGAGCAGCTACCGAAAAGAAGCTGGCTGGGGTTCTTCAGCGAAAAGTTCGATACCGTCGAGATCAACAATACCTTCTACCATCTGCCGAGCAGCAAGACGTTCGACAGTTGGCGCGACGAAGCGCCGGCAGGATTCTGTTTTGCATTGAAATACAGCCGCTACGGTTCACACTTGAAGCATCTGAAAGACCCGCACGACCACATTCCGACGTTCCTGGAGCGGGCGCGTCGACTCGGGGATTGCCTCGGGCCGATTCTGGTGCAGTTGCCGCCTTCCTGGAAGATCGATCTCGGTCGACTGGCCGAGTTCTTGAAAGCCGCCCCGCGACGGCAGCGCTGGGCCATCGAGTTTCGAAACCCGAGCTGGCTGTGCGAGGAAACCTACCGCGTCTTACGCGCCTGCAATTCTGCTCTGTGCATCCACGACATGATCGAGGACCACCCCCGCGAAGTAACGGCCGATTGGGTGTATCTGCGCTATCATGGTAGAAACGGCGGCGATTATCCGCATCAAGCCCTCGTTGCTGAGGCGGCGCGCGTCAAGGAGTATCTCGCGCGAGGATTGGACGTGTTCGCTTACTTCAACAACGACGCCTGCGGATACGCCCTGTCCAACGCCGCAGACTTGAAGCGCTACGTGCAGGATTGAAGTGGCTCCCGCCGCGGAGGCGGCGTAGGGCCGCTCTGTCAGCCGCTCTCAGCCGCGGCGCTTCGGCTGGCACTTCGGGCAGAAATAAGTCGTCCGCCCGGACACCTTCAGCAGCTTCAGGGGACCGTGACTTTTCGGGCAGCGTCCGCCCTTCTCTCGGCGTGGCAGGAGCCATGACTTCGGAAGCGCGGCCGGATCCACTTTGCGATCGATGGCAGTCCGCAGGACGTGGCGAAGCGTCTGGTGCAGCCGGCCGACGGTCTCTTCGTCCAGTTGCGCCGGACGGGTCGTCGGATGAATCCCGGCTTGGAACAGGGCTTCGTCTGCGTAGATGTTGCCGACACCGGCGATGGCCTCCTGTTTCATCAACAGGGTCTTGAGGGTCCCGCGGCCCGTTGACAAGAGCTCCCGGAATGCCCGACGGTCACAGTCGAGCGCGTCGGGTCCGAGCTGCTGATCGGAGACAAAGTGCGCGAAGTCGCCCGTCAGCCGGACGGTGCCGAGCCTCCGCTGGTTAACGTATGCCAAATGGTAACCGTTCGAAAATGTAATCAGCAGACGTGCGTATTCGGGCTCGTCCTCTGCGTGTTTGAAGTACCGCAACAGCCCGGTCATCCCGAAATGCAGCACGAGCCACACGCCAGAGTCGAGCTGCAACCCCAGATACTTGCCGTGCCGATCGGTGCCCTGGAACTTGCCGCCGGCAAGCTCGCGCGCGAGCTTCCCCCTGGAGACGTCGCGCAGCAGCTTCGCATCGCGAACATCGACGTCGGAAATCCGCTGGTGCAGCGCGGTCGCATCGGCATAGCGTCTGAACACCTCGACGTCGGGTAACTCTGGCATGGCATTCTCACATTGCGATTCGCAGGTTGCGCCTCAGGGCCCGCCGCACGTTGTCATGAACCGCATCGGCCGGCGCTACCAGCGCTCCCACCCCAGTGATCGCAGAAGCCTCCTCGCGGGGCAGGGCTCCTTCGTAGAGCACGGTCGGAGCCGGCTTGCGAAACACGGACCGCCCGTTCGGACGGTAACGCGACAAACTCGCCCGTCCAGCCATCGCTGTCCTCCAGTGTCATTCTCAGCTTTGTTGTAAGCTGCACGATCGGCCCGTACCATCACAAGCGGCTAATCCCTGCGCGGATAACCTCGACCAGGAGCCAGATTTCGCGGTTGCATTTACGTGCGCGCCTTCCTGGACGAGCCCTTGGCCCTGGACTTCGTGCTCTTTGTCGATTTCTCCTCGATCGCGGCTTGAGCCCCAGCCAGGCGCGCGATCGGCAGGCGATAGGGCGAGCAGCTCACGTAGTCCAGGCCGATATGATGGCAGAACTTCACCGAGTCAGGATCGCCGCCATGCGCGCCGCAGATACCGGCCTCGAGTTCAGGCTTGCCACTGCGGCCCCGCTCGATGCCCAGCCTGACCAGCTCGCCGACGCCGGTTTGATCGAGCGTCTGGAACGGGTCAGCAGACAGGATCTCCGCGTCGAGGTAGTCGGGCACGAAGCGGTCGGCATCGTCGCGGCTGAACCCGAAGGTCATCTGGGTCAGATCGTTTGTGCCAAAGGAGAAGAACTCGGCGACGTCGGCCATCTGGTCGGCTTTGAGAGCCGCTCGGGGGGTTTCGATCATCGTTCCAAACAAAATGGGAATCTTCTTCTTTCCAGCTTTTCTGGCGACCTCCGCGTGGACTTGGTCCACGATCTCTTTCTGGTTCCTGAGCTCATCAGCGTCGCAGGTGACGGGAACCATGATCTCCGGCCGGGTCTTCTTGCCGGCCTCGATCAACTCGGCGGCAGCCTCGAGAATAGCCCGGATCTGCATCTCGCTGACCTCGGGGTACGTGACGCCAAGCCTCACGCCGCGGTGCCCCATCATCGGATTGGACTCCCGGAGCTCGTCAGCCCGCTTGTTGAGATCCTCGATGGAGATGCCGAGGCGCTCGGCGAGGTGCTCGCGTTCCTCTCGTTTCTGAGGAACAAACTCGTGCAACGGCGGATCGAGCAGGCGAATCGTGACCGGAAGGCCGTCCATCACCTCGAGCGTGGCCTTGATGCTCGCCTTGACGTGGGGAGCCAACTCCCGCAGGGCTGCTTTGCGCTCTTCGGACGAGTCGGCCAGAATCATCTTGCGGAGCTTGAATAGCGGCTCCTCCGCCCCGGAACCGTAGAACATGTGCTCCATGCGCAGCAGTCCGACGCCCTCGGCGCCGAGCTCGCGGGCCTTGGTTGCATCACTCGGCGTATCCGCGTTGGCTCGCACCCCCAGCTTGCGAAACTTGTCACACATCGCCATGAACTTCGTGAAATAGGGGTTTTCTTCCGCCCCGGTCACTGTGTCTACCTGCCCCTTGTATACCGTGCCCGTAGTGCCGTTGAGGCTGAGCCAGTCACCTCCACCGATTACGGCGCCGCCCGCGCGCAGCTTCTGCGAACCGGGGTCCACTTCGATGTCCGCGGCCCCGACCACGCAGCACTTACCCCAACCTCGCGCTACAAGGGCGGCGTGGCTGGTCATGCCGCCTCGAGCGGTCAGAATGGCGGACGCAGCCCGCATCCCCTCGACGTCCTCAGGGCTGGTTTCTTCGCGGACGAGAACGACCTGCTTGCCTTCCTCGACCCATCTCACCGCATCCGCGGCGGTGAAGACGACTTGTCCGCTGGCCCCGCCCGGACCTGCGGGCAGGCCGCTACAGAGCTTCTCGGCCGTACTTTCGGCCTCAGGATCCAGAACCGGATGGAGAAGCTCGTTGAGCTGATCAGAACTGATCCGGAGAACCGCTTCCTCAGGCTTGATCAGCTTGGACTTAGCCATTTCCACCGCCATGCGGACGGCCGCCGTCCCCGTGCGCTTGCCCGTGCGCGTCTGGAGCATCCACGCCTTGCCCTCCTCGATTGTGAACTCGATATCCTGCATATCGCGAAAGTGCCGTTCGAGCTTCAGGCGGATGCTGACGATTTCTTTGTACGCCTTCGGCATGGCCTGCTCGAGGCTGCTCAGGTGCTCGGTCCCCTCCGGCCGCGTCTCTTCATTGAGTGGGTGGGGTGTGCGAATCCCGGCGACGACATCCTCGCCCTGGGCATTGACGAGCCACTCGCCATAGAAAGTGTTTTCCCCCGTGGTCGGGTTGCGCGTGAAGGCGACTCCGGTGGCGCTGTTTTCGCCCGTGTTGCCGAACACCATGGCCTGCACGTTCACCGCCGTGCCCCACTCGTCGGGTATCTTCTCGATTCGCCGATAGGAGACGGCCCGCTTGCCGTTCCAGGATTGAAAAACGGCGCGGATGCTGCCCCACAACTGCTCCAGGGGGTCGTCTGGAAAGGGCTTGCCCAAAACCTGCTCGACGATCTCTTTGTACGTGTTTGCCAGGTTCTTCAGCTCGTCGACGGTCAGGTCGACATCGCTCTCGTGTCCTTTGTCCTCCTTGAGCTGCTTCAGTTCGCGCTCGAGCTCCTGACGGATCCCCCCCTCCTCCTCCGGCTCGATGCCCTCTGCCTTCTCCATGACCACGTCGGCGTACATTTGAATGAGGCGCCGATACGAGTCCCAGGCAAACCGCTCATTGCCGGTGCGCTCCGCGAGGCCCGGGAGCGTTTGGCTGGTCAGCCCGATATTGAGCACGGTATCCATCATGCCCGGCATGGATTGCCGGGCGCCGGAGCGGCAGGAAACAAGTAACGGATTATCCGGATCGCCGAACTTCTTCCCCATGATCGTCTCGATCTTGGAAAGCGCCTGCTTGACTTTCTTCTTGAGGCCCTTGGGAAGTCGTTTGCCTCGCCGGTTGTACTCGGTGCATACCTCCGTGCTGATCGTAAACCCGGGCGGAACCGGCAGGCCGAGTTTGGCCATTTCCGCCAGGTTCGCGCCCTTCCCGCCGAGCAGCTCCTTTTGATCGCGGCTGCCTTCGGCCTTTCCGTTGCCGAATGTGTAGATCCACTTGGTCGCCATGATGCCTGCGCCCTTACGTTCCCGCGCGTGCAAAGTACCGCACGCAAATTGCGACGGCCAAACCGATCAGCAACGCCCAGAAGAACCAACTGAGCGCAACGGTGGCAACGGTTGCAGAAGTCCTATTCCCGGCCTGCACGTTCTCCAACGCGTCCTGGGGTCTCTCGCGCGGCGGCGCGGCGGCCGCCAACAGCAGGGCGATCAACAGGCCAAACCACAAGATCGGAACCCAATAGACACCCCACAGCGGGGGCCCGACCGGCGTGGCCCAGGCCCCGGCGACCCAGCCTGCCAGCAGCACGACCAGGAAGAACCACAGACCGCTGGCCCACGGCCCCGGCCTGCGAAAGCCCCCCGCGAATACCGCCGTCATTATCCCGGCTACCAGCACGGCAAACAGCAACTCTGTCATTAACATTCTCAGTCACCTCCCGCTACGCGGTCTGTCGTTCCCGGTGTTGTCTCAGTGCCTGCACGCCTTCTTCGCGCTCTGCCACTCGAACGCCCCGGAACCGCCAGCACTGCTTACAAGCAGGTTGGCCCCCAGCGCTGAAAATCCGCTGAACAACGGCTTAAATCGGTGAAATGTCCGGTAGATCACGATTGTCGGATTGCGACAACCCGAGCCTTGACGAGAATGAAGCCAAAGAGGATTCACCATGGGCGACGAACAACAAGTGAGTCAGCGTAGTGCAGGAGGCGTGATCGGACCGGCCCCGCTGCCAGTCGATGCGCTGCGCTGGCGATGCGATCCGAGCGACCTTGCCTTCGACTCCACGGCCGAACTGGAGCCGATCGTCGGTGTCATCGGACAGGACCACGCGGTCGAAGCGCTCGAGTTCGGGCTGGAGACAAACGCGCCGGGGCAGAACGTCTTTGTGCGCGGGCTGACCGGCACGGGGCGCATGACGCTGCTCAAGCAGTTGCTCGAGCACATCCGCCCGAGTTCTCCACCAGTACACGATCGCTGCTACGTTCACAATTTCGCGCAGCCCGACCAGCCCCGCCTGATCACGCTGCCGGCCGGGCAGGGGGAGGCGTTCCGGCGGCGCGTCGATCAGTTGGCCGACTTCATCCGCGATGATCTTGGCACGGCCTTCACGTCCGAGGGCATCAAGGCCCGGCGCCGAGTCATCGATCAGATCGCGCAACAGCAACTCGACGAGGTCATGAAACCCTTCAACGAGGCGCTGAAAGAAGCCGGGCTCGCGCTCGCCACGTTGCAGGCCGGGCCGATGGCCCAGACCGCGATCTTCCCTTTGCATGAGGGCAAACCGGTTCCCCCCGAGGAGTTCGAGCAGCTCCACGCTCGGGGCGCGATTGATGACGAGCACTATGCCAAGATCCGAGAGCGGCAGAAGGAGTTTGAAACGCAGCTCGCGGAGATCGGCGAGAAGGTCAACCAGATCCGCAAGCGGCACGATGAAAAGGCCAAGTCGTTGCTGGAGAAGTCCGCCCGTCAGGTCCTCGACGCTATGACGGCGGACATCGGAAAGGAATTCGCCGGGCCGGGCGTGCGCGAGTTTCTGGCTGAGCTTGTCGATGACGTCGTCAACCATCGTCTGGCCCAGCTCGGCAAGGAGACCGACTTCACGCGGATCTATCGGGTCAACGTGATTCTGGAGCACAAGGGCGCGGCTGCGTGCCCGATCATCCTTGAGAACATCCCGATGATGCGGAACTTGCTCGGCTCGATCGGGGTCGAGTTCCTGCCCGACGGACAGGCCTACGCGAGCCACATGGGCATTCGAGCCGGATCGCTGCTGCGGGCCGACGGCGGCTATCTGATCCTCGACGCCCGCGATGTGCTGACTGAACCGCAGGCCTGGAAGGTCCTGGTCCGAACGCTGCGCACGGGGCGGCTCGAAATCATGCCGGCAGACTTGGCCCTCCCGTGGGCCGGGCCCTCGTTGAAGCCAGAACCCATCGACGTGAACGTCAAGGTCGTCTTGCTCGGCGATACTTTCGTCTACCACCTGCTGGACGCGCTCGATCCCGACTTTCCGAACCTGTTCAAAGTGCTGGCCGACTTCGACACCACGATTCCGCGCAACAAGAAGGGCGTCAACGAGTACGCCCGCGTGCTCGCCCGAATCGCCAAGGAGGAGGACCTGAGGGCCTACGACCGCTCGGCCGTGGTCGCCTTCGTCGAGCAGGGCGCGCGCATCGCGGCACGGCATGACAAGCTCACGGCGCGCTTCGGCCTGCTGGCCGACGTCGCCCGAGAAGCGGCCTTTCTTGCCGACAAGCAGGGACGCAGCGTGGTCAGCGCTGAAGACGTGCATGAGGCGGCTCGACGCAGGGAGCGGCGCGCCGACCTGCCGGCCCGCAGATTCCGCGAGTTGGTGGCCGACGGCACGATTCGCATCCAGACCCGCGGTGCCCAGGTCGGCCAGATTAATGGCTTGGCCATTCTGCAGGCCGGCGCGCTGCTCTATGGCTTCCCGGCGCGAATCACGGCGACGGTTGCTCCCGGCACTGCGGGGGTGATCAACATCGAACGCGAGGCCGCACTTAGCGGTGCCATTCACACCAAGGGCTTCTACATCCTGGGCGGGTTGTTGCGACGGTTGCTTCGTGCCGATCACCCGCTCGCCTTCGACGCCTCCGTCGCGTTCGAACAGAGCTATGGCGGGATCGACGGCGACTCGGCCTCGGGCGCCGAGATCTGCTGCCTGCTCAGCGCGCTGACCGACGTACCGTTGCGGCAGGATCTTGCTTTGACCGGGGCCATCGACCAGATTGGCCATATTCTCCCGGTGGGCGGTGTCAACGAAAAGGTCGAGGGATTCTTCGACGCCTGCCGGGACACCGCCATGACCGGTACACAGGGAGTGATTATTCCGGCGGCTAACGTCGGCGACCTCGTGCTGCGGGACGACGTTGTCGAGGCGTGTCGCGAAGGCCAGTTTTACGTGTACGGGGCTGCCAACGTACAGCAGGCACTGGAGTTGCTCGCCGACATGCCAGTGGGCGAGCGCGGCGACAACGGCAAGTACTCTGAAGGCACGCTGCTTGGCATTGCGGTCAAGCGAGCACACGACTTCTGGCAGAAAGCCGCGCACCAGCGCCCGGGTCCCCTTCCGGCCGCTTCGCCGGGCTAACCGTTTTCATGACGTCAGCCGCTCTTTTCCACGAACAGGGCGGCCTGCCGGCGAAGTTCGTTGATACTGTCCGCCCCCAGCTTCTGCTTGATGTTCTGGCAATGCGTCTCGACCGTTTTGACGCTCACGCCTAAGCGGTCGGCGATCTGGCCCGTGGCGCGGCCTTGGCCGATCAGCTCGAAAACCTCCAGTTCCCGGTCCGAGAGCCGCTCGACGCCCAACTGCTTCGGCTGCTTGCTGCTCACCGCACTGCGCAGCAAGCGATCGGTCATGGCCGGACTCAACGCGATCTCGCCGCGCAGCACCTTGTGCACGGCCGCCAGGAGATTCTCACCTGGCTCAGCCTTATTGACGTATCCGAGCGCTCCGGCGCGCAGTACCCGTTCGGCAAACACCGTTTCGTCGTGCATTGACAGAACCAGCGTCTTGACCTCCGGATGACAGGAGCGGATCTGTTTGAGCAGTTCCAGACCGCTGCCGCGGGCCAGTGAAATGTCGACGATCGCCACATCCGGATCGGCGGACCGCAGCAGCCGCAGCGCATCGGCGGCGTCCGCCGCCTCCCCGCAAATCTCGAGCTCCGAATCCTCGCCGACAATGTCGCGGATGCCTCGCCGCATCACCGGGTGATCGTCGACGATCAGCACCCGGTGTGTCGCGCGTCTAGCCTTGTCCCGCCGCTTCGCCATTGCCCATTTCCACTGGAAGCGTACACGTCACAACCGTCCCACCACCTTCGCCCTGGTGTACGTCCAGCGCGGCGCCGATCACCCTGGCCCGGTGCTGCATGATCGGGGCGCCAGTGCCGACTCGCGCTTCGGTGCCCACCAGTCTAAGAGAATTGTGCACGCGGAGCACGCGCGCGCCGGGTTTGCAGGGCTGTTTTCAGCTCGCTGGCCGCTGTTTTATCGCCCGTCGCGTTTCCATGCGGGGGGAAACGACTTTTGTCCGCTACCTCAGGGAATCCCTGGGGCGTTGGTAAGGTACGGGCGGGGCGGAGTTTGGGGCGCCGGCCCGATTGCGGGTGCCTCGTTGATGGGGAATACTTCCTTATCGGGCGTGTTTCTCACGGATGAGCTGGACGCGGTGGCCAGGGACGGCCAGAGGTAGAGGTGTCGCCCCGGAGGGTGGACGCCAAAGGCGCTGCGGGGAGCGGGAAACAGCGCCTAGCCAAGTCGTACCTCGTGTGCCAAGCAGCCTGACAGAGCGCAGTCACGGAGCGATCAAGCCGGCAGCCCGCTGTCCTGGAGACCATGATGCCCGGAAGCATCAACGATGAATACGCCGCCCACGAATAATCAGCGGCGACCGAACGAAGCGGCCGAGCTGGCCGTCATCATGGGCGTGGTGGTCGCGTGTGTCGGGATCGCCCTCGTGCTTTATCACGGTCTGCAGTGGCTCGGATTCTACGGGGGCTAGGTCGTGCTCGTGGTCTTGTTTTCTGTAAGTCGCGCTCACAGCCATACTTGCCGCGGCGTCAGTAGTCACTCGAGACTCCGCCCGGGTGTGCGTTTCGCGCTTCGCGCGTCTTCTTGCGGCGCGCGGAGCTTTCCTCTAATGGCTTTGACCACCTCACTGACCGTGAGGTGTTTCAATACCGGGGGCGCGTGCGGCCCTACGAAACCGTATCGGCGGTGCGCGCACCCCGGCCTCTCATCGACGCCGGATGGCATGGCGACCTAACCGGGAAGGGGTGATCGCCGTGCCGGCGTCGGGGCCGTTGGCGGAAGTCGTCGGGTTTGTCAGGCAACTGAGCTCTCTGGAGGCGGGAGCCATGAGAGATTGTTTTCTGGTGACCGCTCCGGAATGCCGGGCGGTCCGGCACGTACCAGCTTAGCGCGAACCTATGCTTCAGGGAGTACGGAGCCATGTCGATGCGAATCGCGATGCTGTCCTGGGAGTCGCTGCACTCCATCCCGGTGGGTGGGCTGGCCGCCCACGTCTCCGAACTGGCGGATGCCCTTTGCCGCAACGGCCACGACGTCCACGTGTTCACGCGGATGGATCACGGTCAATCGCGTTATGCGTGCATCGACGGTGTCCACTATCACCGCTGTCCATTCGAGCCCCATCCAGACTTCCTGACGTACATCGACCGGATGTGCGACAGCTTTGTCGCACGCCTGAAGGACGCAGAATCGTTCTACGGCGAGCCGTTCGACGTCGTGCACGGTCACGACTGGCTGAGCGTCAGGGCCCTGGTCCAGGCCAAGAATCTGCTCGGGCGGCCGGCGGTCCTGACGATGCACTCGACCGAGTTCAGCCGCTGCGGCAACGAGCTCCGTGACGGTCTGTCCAGTCGCATCCGCGAGGTGGAGTGGGAAGGAACATATGTGGCGGACCGCGTGATCTGTGTCTCGCGAGCCCTGAAGGAAGAGGTAAGGCGGCTTTACAGCGTGCCGGATGAGAAGATGGCCCCGATTTACAACGGCGTGAACGTCGGCCGCTTCGACGTCGACGTGGATGTCAATTCCGTCCGCGCGCGACACGGAATCACGCCGGAAGATCCGTTGGTCCTGTTCGTCGGCCGGCTGGCCTGGCAGAAGGGGCCGGATTTACTCATGGACACGATTCCCAATGTCCTGCACCACCATGCGGACACGAAGTTCGTCTTTGCCGGCGACGGCGACATGCGGCGGTCGCTGGAGGGCAGCGCCGCCCGAATGGGACTGTTTAACGCGGTTCGGTTTGCCGGCCATCGCAGCGGTCTGGATCTGGTGAGCCTGTTCAAAGGGGCTGACACCGTCTGCATTCCCAGCCGCAACGAGCCCTTCGGGATCGTCGTGCTGGAAGCCTGGAGCGCCGCCAAGCCGGTGGTGGTGACACGCAGCGGGGGGCCGTCGGAGTTCGTTCGCGATCAGGAGACCGGTCTGACCGTATCCGCCGACGCCGAGTCGATCGGCTGGGGGCTGGGAACGGCGCTGAGCGACGCGGAGCGCTCCCGCCAGATGGGCCGCAACGGGCGCCGGGAGGTGGAATCGTACTTCTCCTGGGACGTGATCGCCCACCAGACCGAGGAGGTCTACCAGGGGCTGTAAACCGGCGGAATGGCTATCAGAGTTGACCTTTTGAACGCAATCTAGGACGAAGCCACCCATGCCTCCGAAGAAGACAACGTCAGACACCCCGACGAAGAAGACCGTCAAGCGGGCGCCGCGGAAGAAAAAGACGACGGTGAGAGCGCAACACGGGAATCCACCCGCCGGTTCTCAACCGGCCAATCCCGCGCGCACCGTCGGCGAGGAGCAGATTCGCGAGCGGGCATACCAGATTTATCTCGCGCGCGGCGCGGCGTCCGGCGACGCCATCTCGGATTGGGTGCAGGCCGAGTGCGAACTGCGTGGCACATAGCGCGGCACGCCACGACTACTGTTCCCGGGCAGCGGCAAGACCTCGTATACTGCGGGCGGCAGTTGTGCAATGACTGCCTGGCCTGTTGGTCTGTGTGGAAGGAGCACGCATGACGCGGACGGTTCTGCCGGGGAAGCCCTATCCACTGGGGGCGACATGTGACGGGATGGGGACCAACTTCGCGTTGTTCTCGGAAAACGCGGAAAAGGTGGAGCTGTGCCTGTTCGATTCGCCCGCTGCGCCGACCGAGTCCGAGCGCATCCCGCTGCCGGAGCAGACGGACATGGTCTGGCACGCCTACCTGCCCGGCGTGTGGCCGGGACAACTTTACGGGTTCCGCGTCCACGGGCCGTACGACCCCCGCGCCGGCCATCGCTTCAACCCCAACAAGGTGGTGCTCGATCCCTACCCGCGGGCCATCGGCCGCGAGTTCTGCTGGTGCGAAGAGCTCTTCGGCTATGTGGGCGCTTCCGCGCCGCTCGCTTCACCAGCCAGCCTGCTTCCCTCGTCGCAAACTGCAGGTCCCGGACGCGGGTATGGCAGTCCTACTCGCCTCCGGTAACGACAATGTCGTTTCGGACCTCGCGGACGCGAAAACGCCGTGCGACGGTCTCCGCCATCTCTTTGTGCCAGAGCTCCCGCACTTCTCCTGAGAGCACTGCCGTGTCACCAACCACGGCAACATCAATGCCCTGGTCGCGCAAGCCGCGGGAGTAGGAGAGGGCTGCCTGCATCTCATGGCAAAGCGCTTCATCTTCGATCTGGCGTGGAGAATCCACGACGAGAAGATTCTGGACGTCGCGGACCCCCTTTGCGGACAGCGCCACATCCTCGGCGACGACCCGCTCCCAGTGATTGGTGACGTTCCCGCTGAGCGTGGTCGGCGATCCGGTCGCTCGGTTCGTTTACGACGGCCTTGGCCGGCTGGCGTTCTACTCCACGCACCTGGACTATTCGGAGCCGATCGACGAGCACGTCAATCGGCATCTCTACTACGACGGCGTGCGGCGGGTGTCCGAGCACCGCCACACCCGGGTCTGGGGTACGCCGATCCTGGATATGTGGGACGAGCACAACTACGTCTGGGGTCCGGACTACGTCGACGAGCTGGCGTTCATCATCCACGCGGAGGGTGGCGTCCGATACGCCATCCAGGACGCCAACTACAACCTGGTCGGTTTGATGAAAGCCGGCAGCGCCGTCGCGGCCCAGTACGTCTACGGCCCGTATGGCGAGCTGCGTGCCGCCGACCTGCGGCCGACCGAAAGCGAGTGGCCGGCCATGGGCGTCGGCCACCAGGGCCTGTTCTTCATCCGCTTCGACGGTGAGCCCGATGACCCGCCGCTCGCGGTCGGCGCCCGCGGCCTGTACTACAACCGTAACCGCTGGTACAGCCCGGAGTTAGGCCGCTTCATCACGCGCGACGTGAACGAGACGGCCCTGCCGATCATCACCGCCCTGGCCTTCAACGGCGAAACGTTGGCCAACTTCCTCGACTCGTTCGACGGGCAAACGCTTTATGGCGGTGGGATGAACCTCTACGAGTATGTGGGCAGTGATCCCGTCAACCGACGTGACGCGGCAGGACTCTGGTCGTTACCGGAACTGGTCCTGACCGCGGGGGAAGGCTCATCTCTCCGAAGCCAGGAAGCAGCTTACGTCACCGGTATAGCGGCACTCGTTTACGCGATGCTGGGGCATGCGTACACGACCATGACCTGGGGCGTGATGGGGGGAATGTCAGCGGGCGAATTCAACACGTTCTTGGACGCCACCGACGCTACAATTGCCGGAGAGTACGTCTTAGCCGAGACACTATATCTTGCTGCGTCAGCAACAGCGGTGTTCGCGTCGGCCAAGGACTTTGCGGGCAAGAAGGTGGCTGATATCATCAAGGCGTATAAGAAGGGCAGTATTACGCACAAGGCCCTGCCACCAGGTGGCCCGGGCTGGAAGGATATATTGGAGATGGTCTGGGAGGATATTGTGCAGGCTGCTAAGCAAGGCAAACGGTGGGCAAGAACGGTCAAGAAGCTGTTGACAGATAGGCGGTTTGACAAGTGAGCAACAGTCATGTTACAGTTTGTGACACACTCTTTTGAATTCAGCGTGGAGCGTTTGGAGTCCGCTCGCCTCCTTGTGATATCGTACGCAGGGCTCTTAGCAGCAAAGGGATATCTGGCTCGGAGATCCTATGCTATTCGTGAAGACCACGAGGGCCGATTAGAAATACTAGGCATAGCGTGTGGCCCAGATTGTCTAGATGTGGCGACTGATGATCGTCAGATCGAGGAGATCCTTCGCCACGTCGACCAGCTGTCGCCCCTCAAGCAGCGGGTTAGCTATGAGGTTGCCTCAGGGACTGTGGATGAGCAGTACGGCCATGACAGGCCCTGGGAACATGTGTTGCTTGTGCCGGATTGTGTTCACGGCATTTCGTCGCTACGTGACGCAAACGGCGGCCTTATCGGGCGCTATCGTCTGGAACTGGATGACGAGTTATGTGAGTCACTGTGGACTTGGGAGGTCCAATACGAGTGCATATACAATTGCTGGCTTGCAAGCGCGGATTATGAACGCTGGGCTGCTCGGGAGCTCGGCAGCAAGTCGAGTCATCTTAACCGCAGGGGCGCGCGCTTGGCAGAACGCCTGCGGCAGACAATCGGCTGCACCGTGGAGTATCGACCTCACGAACTCAAGGATGCTTAAAACAGCCTACGCGGTGGCCAGGCCGC
>Ga0180434_10005552_pt1 | contig 14798 bp, 9 predicted proteins | sample SS_ome_7_FD_132453 | JGI IMG/M metagenome (GOLD analysis project Ga0180434, IMG submission 132453) | Hypersaline lake sediment archaeal communities from the Salton Sea, California, USA - SS_1_D_2 metaG | ecosystem: Environmental > Aquatic > Non-marine Saline and Alkaline > Hypersaline > Sediment...
ACGAGAGCATGGCCCGGGTGCTCTGGCGTTGCGGACTGCGGCCCGGGGATACGGTGGTTCACGCCATGGGGCTGAGTATGTTCGGCGGGGGCATTCCCTGCATTTTGTCTCTCGTGAATTTCGGTGCGGGAACGATTCCGGTGGGCGCCGAATCCGGCACGGAGCGGGTGCTGACCTTCCTGAACATCGTGAAGATGGTCAAGGGCGGGATCGACGGGGTGTTCATGACGCCTTCTTTTGCGGAGTACGTGATCGAGAAGTGCCCGGAGATCCTGAATGTGGAGGTCAAGGACCTGGGCATCAAGCGGCTGCTGTCCGGCGGGGAACCCGGGGCCGGGATCGACTCGGTAAAGAAGAAGATCGAGGGGACCTTTGACTGCCGGATCTACGACATGATGGGCCTGACCTCCGGGTTCTGGTGCTCCTGCAGCCACGACGAGTACCAGGGGATGCACTTCCTCAGGGACGACACCTGCATCATGGAGCTCATCAACCCGGAAACCCGCGAGCCGGTGCCCTTCGAAGACGGGGCCATCGGCGAAGTGGTGGGCACGCCTCTGGCAGGGGATTCGATGAACCTGATCCGGTTCAATTCGAACGACATCATGCAGGTGTTCACCGAACCGTGCCCGTGCGGCTTGAGCGGAGCGCGATACAAGGTCATCGGGCGTTCGGACGACATGCTCAAGGTGAAGGGCGTGATGGTCTACCCGGCTTCGATCGACAACGTCATCACCGGCTTCGTGCCGCGCGTTACGGGTGAGTTCCGGATCGTGCTGAGCGAGCCGCCGCCCCGCGTGGTCCCGCCCCTGAAGCTGAAGGTGGAGTACGGGGAAGACGTACCGGAGGACAAGCTGCCCGCCCTGGCCGCGGAGATTGCGGACAAGATGCACGACTCCATCAAGATACGCCCGGAGATTGCGTGGATCCCTCCCCTGTCCCTGGAACGTTCCGCGCACAAGACCCAGTTCATTGAGAAGGCATACGAGGGCTGAGACTACCTTCCAAGAGAGAGGTGGAGAAGATCATGAAGGAACAGGCAAGAGAGAAGTTGAGCCAAATCGTGGGGCCCGAGCATGTGTCCGGCGATCCGGACAAGCTCTCTGCGTACTTCCGGGGCGCCGTGCCCGAGGTTCCACTCACGGCAGTGGCCCCGCAAGACGCAGACGAGGTTGTCGCATTGGTGCAGTACGCATCCGAAGAGGCCGTGCCCCTGTTCACGTTGAAGGACGCCCATTTCCCGGAGCCCTTCCCGGAATCCGGGGGCGTGATTCTGGATTTCCGGAGGATGAACGGGATCGACGGGGTGGACAAGCGGAACCTGACGGCCCACATCCAGCGGGGCGTGACGTGGGACCAGCTGGGCGAGGCGCTGGAGCGGGAGGGTTTGAAGACCTTGATGCCTGCGGCGGCGACCTCCCCCTACGTGCTCGACAACCTGGTCGCCCGCGTGATCATGCGCTCTGCGGCGCGTTACCCGGAGGTGCAGGTTGCCAATCTGAGGGTCGTGCTTGCCGACGGCCGGGTGCATCGGACCGGGTCGCACGCTCTGGACGAAGACGGGTGCGATTCCAAGGACGACGGCGGCCCGAACATCTCGCGCTGGTACATAGGCGCGGAGGACATCTATGGGATTCCGGTGCGGGGCAGCATCTGGATCTACCCGGCTCCCAAGGCGGAGACGTACCTCGCCTTCGGATACGATGATCTGGCGCCGGCCCTGAGCGCCATCCGCAACATCCCCCGCAAGGAGATCTGTGACGCGGCCCTGGTGATGAACAGCCGGTATCTGCGGCGGCTCGCACCGGACCTGCCCGGATCCGTTCCGCCGTGGCTGCTCGTCCTCGGCAGCGAGGGGCACCCGCGCCAGGTCGAATTCTACGCCGACGTCTGTCGAAAGGAAGCGACCGCCCTGGGGGGCAAGGAAGAGGCCGACCTGGGTGAGGCGCTGGGCGGCGCGTTTCGCAGGGTCTGGTACCGTCCGGAGCAGAGCCACGGGTTCTACACGTTCCTCTCGCGCGTCTCCGAGTTCCACGACCTGGTCTCCTCCCGCGTGGAGGGGGAGGGCCTGGCGGAGTTGTTCGTTTCCCACGGCTACGGCCGGGCGGCCTGGTGCGAGTTCGACTACCTGGAGCCGTACCCGCAGGATCTGGAGGGAACCTACGAAGCGGTAAACGAGCTCTTGTTGGAAAAGGGCGCCTATTTTGACCGCCCCATGGGAAAAATCGCCGAGCGGTTCTATGCCGGAAATGTTGCGTATCTGGAGCAGATCAGGCGCGTGAAGAACATGATGGACCCCAAGAGAATTCTCAACCCGGATCAACTGGTCAAGGGGGTTTGATCGATGGCAAAGGAGAAGAAGATAGGAGATTCGGTCGGTTCTCTGATGGAATACCGGAACCTGGCCTGGAAGTGCGTGCGTTGCGGGCTCTGTCGAGGCGTGAACCCGGAGAAGTTGATCCAATCGGACCATTGGGAGAACTGCCCGACAGGAACGAAGTACAAGTTCGAAGCCTATTTCGCGCCCGGGAGGCACGAACTGCTGCGGGCCCTCACCGTGGACGACCCGGAGGTGGAGATCACGGAGAAGTTGAAGGAGATCGTGTTCAGCTGCACCTCCTGCGGTCACTGCCAGGAGAACTGTTACCCCATCAAGGGGCTGGAGCCGATGAACGTGGGCCTGGCATTGAAACAGCACCTGATCAAGCTGGGTCACGGGCCGCTGGAGCCGCACCACATCCTCATACAGAGCATCCTGAATTACGACAACCCCTGGATGAGCCCGAGGGCGGCACGGGGCAAGTGGGCCAAGAAGCTCAAGGACCTGAAGATCAAGGATGCGTCCAAGGAAAAGGTGGAGGTGCTCTATTTCCCCGGATGCAACGACTCCTACGTGCCCGATCTGAAGGAGGTGTCGCAGACCACCGCCAGGGTCCTGGCCCTCGGGAACGTGGATTTCGGCATTCTGGGCGCCAAGGAGCGCTGCTGCGGGTCCACGGCCTTCCGGGTGGGCGCCGTGGAGATGTTCGAGAAGTACAAGAAGGCGAACGTGAAGCAGCTGAACGGTCTGGGCATCAAGACCCTGGTCACCGCCTGCGCCGGTTGCTACAGCACCTTTGTGAATGAATACACGGGCGAGCTGGATTTCGAGGTCCTGCACATCGTCGAGTTCATCGCCCGCCTCGTAGCGGAGGAGAAGCTCACGTTCAAGAACGAGCTCGACCTCAAGGTCACGTATCACGACCCGTGCCATATCGGCCGCTACGGCGGCCTGTACGACGAGCCCCGGGAAATCCTGAAGGCCCTGCCGGGCGTGGATTTTCGGGAAATGGACCGCATACGGGAGTATTCGCTCTGCTGCGGTTCCGGTGGCGGGGTGAAGACCGGCTACCCGGAGGTGGCCATGGACACGGCGAAGATGCGGGTCCGGGAGGCGAAGGACACGGGTGCGGAGACGATCGTTACCTGTTGCCCCTTCTGCGAGATGAACCTGAAGGACGGTGCCAACGCCGAACCCGGGGCTATGCAGGTCGTTGACCTGATGGAACTCGTAAGCGAGGCGCTTTGATAGAACAAAGGGAGACTTATAAATGGTGCGCGCATACAAGCAGACTTTCGAATACGGCCTTACGGTAGACACGCTTTCTGAAGTACGCGACAAGCTGGTCGAGGCCCTGGGCGCCGAGTGGGTGAGTGACGACCCTGCGATCCTGACCTGCTACTTCCGGGACTTCACGGCCCGGGTGGGCAAATGGCCGAACCTGGTCGTGTTGCCCTCCACCACGGAGGAGGTGCAGGCGGTCATGCGCATCGCCCACGAGCACAGGATTCCGGTGGTGCCTTACTCCACCGGGTTCAATCACGGTGGGACCGCCCTGCCCCAGTGGGGAGGAATCCTGGTCGATCTGAAGCGGATGGACAAGGTGCTTGCCGTGGACGAAGAGGGGATGACCATCACCCTGCAGTCCTATCTGGGAAACGCCCGGGTGTATACCGTTGCCAACGAATATTTTGCCCTGGAAGGGCTGCCCCTGAAGCCTGCCATACCGATGACCATGGGCAGCGCCTCCACGCTGTGCAACTACGTGTCCAGAGGGTTCTCGGGCATTGCCGGCAAGCACGGCGGGCATTCCGAGAACATCGTGAACATGACCTGGGTGCTCCCGGACGGCGAGATCGTGAAGTTCGGGCCCGGCTCCTTCCCGAACGTGGGGGACGTGCCGGTCCAGTTTGGCCCGGGCCCGGACATATCCGGCATGTTCATCTCTGCGGACGGGATGATGGGGATCTGCACGGAGATCACGATCAAGCTCTTCCCGGAACAGGCCCACGAGAAGCTCTACTACCTGGTCCCCAATTCGGAGGGGATCGGCGCGCTCACGGACTGCATCGATTTCTTCTACGAAATATCCCAGCAGAACCTGATGCTCTTCATCTACAAGATGTGCCACACCGATGCCCTGGTCATGCTGCCCGAGGAGTACAATCCGGCGGACTTCATGCACATGTTCCCCGAGCACGCGCTGACCCTCATCCTGTGCGGGTTGACCGAGGAGGAACTGGCCCTGAAGGAAGAGATCATGCTGGAGATGGCCGAGTCGTGCAACCTCGAACTCGCCAACATAGAGATGCTCGCCCAGATGATCGGCGTGAGCATGCACAAGGACATGTTCAAGAAGATCTACCAGGCGGGCAAGGTGATGAAGCCGAAGGGATCCTTCCAGTGGATCGCCGGGTACTATCGCCTGGACCGGGTGCCGGAGCTGATGGAGGACTACAAGAAGATCGTCATGCGCTACTGGAAGCCTTCCGACCCGCAGATCTCCTATGCCCTGGCCATGTCCGGCACGCACATCCAGGGGCCTCTGCCCTTTGGCCGAGCCACCACGATCGAATTCGACTTCTGGTGGGACCCGGGCAACCCGGAGCAGGTCAAGCGGGCCATCCTGACGCTCAGGGAGATGGGCGAAATGATGATGGACCACGGCGTGATGTTTGCCAAGAACCTCGTGGGGACCTACGAGCTCCTGCCGCGGCTGGGCGTGTACTACGACCTGGTCTGCCGGGCAAAGGCGATGACCGACCCGCTGCACATCATGCATCCGGATGTGATGCCCGTGGGGGATGGGTACAGTCAACAATCCGAGTAATTCCCTTACTCGCGCGATCAAAGGAGAAGAACATTGGCCGAAGAATTCCCGTACAAAATGGTGAACCCTGATTTCTTTGGTATGGGTCCGGACGGCCCGGTGACGGTCGGTTCGAAGTGCCGGTCCTGCGGCCGGGTCTACTTCCCGAAGAAGACCATTTGTATCGACTGCTGGGAAAAAGGGAACATGGATGTGGTGCCCTTGAGCAAGCGGGGGAAGCTGTCCCTGTATACCATTGCGACCCAGTCCATGCTCCCGCTGGACCCTCCGTATGCGTGCGGGTACGTGGACCTGCCGGAAGGGGTGCGCCTTTTCGGGATCGTAACCGACTGTGAGCCCTTTGAAGAGAAGCTCCAGCTCGACATGGAGGTGGAGATCATCATCGAGAAGCTGATGACCAACGATTTCGGAGAAGAGATCTACGCGTATAAATTCAGACCTTGCACATAGACAGAACCATCCATAACAGAAATCCGTGCCCATCTGTTTGTCTGATCTTGGGGGGGTCATGCACGGGGAGTTCCTGTTTGGCAGACCGCACCAGCACCGTGGACGGAACCGCATCCTTCCTGCCTCATATCCGGACAACCGATCCAAAAAAACAAGAAACGCGCGCAAGCCGTTGCCGTCATTCCCGCCCCTGCCTGAGAAATGCGGGGGCAGGCTCCGGCGGGAATCCACTGGCTTCAGGTGCTCGGGGATCCCTGCTTTCGCAGGGATGACGGCGAAGAGGCGTCTTTCGACACCCTCTCAAGGGAGAGGGAACGTCGGCAAGGAAGCAACTCTGGTTATCACCTGTTGACTGACAAGGAGGAAAGTAAACAGTGATCAAGTACGAGATCTGGACGGAACAGCCCACGCTGGAATGTTATCAGAGGAAGTATTGCCCGCGAGAGGACTACACCCTGGCCGGGATGTGGCCCGGCGGCATCTTCACGGGCGCCTCGGGCAAGCGCTACCACGGGATGCGCGGCTTCGACGAGCTCGTCCAGAACAATGCCCACACCTACTCGTTCATGGACCTGAACGAAAACAACCTGAACGAAAACTCGCCGCACCTCTACCCGGATGAGCTGCCCTTCGATCAGTTCGAGCCCTTCGAGTACTCCGAGACGGCCGATTCGGTGCTCTTCGTGGGCGAGAACGTGCGGCTCGAGGTCCGCGTGGGCGGCTTCGACTGGTACGACGCGAAGGGCCGCTACGAAATTCATGTGAAGCAGGTCGGCCAGGCCTGTACCTTCTGGGTGCCGGAGCAGGAGGGGATCCCGGTTCCGATCGAGCACCGGAGCGAGATCGGCAAGGCCACGGGCCAGATCAACGGAGACCCGGTAGAGGGCTTCACCTTTCTCGATTCGAGTTACAGCCACCCGGATACCCTGTATTTCCATCTCCCCTTGATCCGGAAGCTGGAAAAGCAGTGGTCCATGTGGCTGGTGGAATACACCGACGGCGAGATCGATGCCGGGTTTGTATGGAAGGGCAGGGGGGAGACCGGGTTCAACCCGGCTCACCTGATCGAGAACGGGCAGAGCACGGCGTTCAAGGATTCCCGAACGGTGCCCACGTACAACGAACGCGGGACCGTGTGGAAGACGCGTGTCGAGCTGGGGGATCGGGCGATCGAACTCGAGCAGGACACGGTCTCCGACTGGCCCCCCCACACCTTCGGAAAGGTGGTCTCCACATCGCGCGGCAAGCAGATCGCCAAGGGCTGGAACTACATCGAGTGGATGCCGGACAACACGGAGACGCTGCTCGAAGGGTACCTGACCGGCCAGATCGAAGTGCACAGCGCACAGGAGGCAAGGATCGAGAACGAAAGCCTCTACTTCCCCGAACACATCTATAAACATGATTGAACCGAGAAACGAAGAATCGATGGAATCCGCGGAGTAGGCAACGGTAGGCGAAAGGGCAAAGGCGAAAGGACAGGGGCGACTCCTTCTCCCCTTTGGGGAGAAGGTCGGGATGAGGGGGAGCTTCATGGCTGAGACAAAGGAGAAAGTGGTCGTAGGGGCCGGGCTGGCAGGGATGGTGGCGGCGATCAATCTGGCAAAGGCCGGATACGAGGTCACGGTGCTCGAGGCGGAGGCCCGCATCGGGGGCTCCAAGCAGCTCCATCCCTCCCTGCACATAACCCCCATCGACAAGAAGAAGGTGTGGGAATACATCGGGATCGAGCTGGACGACTGTTTCGTCGCTCCCAAGCTCTTTCGCATGTACCTGGGCAGCCTGGGGCTGAGCATCTTCCCGGACGACATGAGCATCGTGGAGCGTGGCCCCCGGCCTTCCTCTGTAGACACGCGGCTCCACGAGCTGGCGGTCGAAGCGGGGGTCGCGTTCAAGTTCGACCAGCGCGTGGACAATCTCGAAGACCTCCCCCCGGACACGATCATCGCCACCGGGCTTGACCCCCAAATGTTCGAGCATCTCGGTCTCCCCTACCGGGACATCCCCTCCCGGCACGTATTCAAGCCCACCGAACTGGATCTCTACGGGCTGGGCATCTTTTCCGAGTATGCCTCCGAGTATTTCTACGCTGCGGCGCTGAATCGGCTCTTCTACGGCATGCTCCCCCTCGAGGACCCGCCCAAGCTCGAACACCTGACGAGCCTCGTCCGGGACCTGAAGGCGTGGGAAGAGATCGACGTCCCCGTATCGGAGTGGCGGTCCGTGGTGTTTCGCGTGCCCCTCGGAGGGGCGGCGAATCTGCGCCTCTTCCACGAGGACAAGATCCTGGCAGGCACGATCGCCGGGATGATGGACCCCTTCTTTCTCTTCGGCATCCACGGGGCGCTGGTCTCCGGGAGGATCGCGGCCCTGACGGTCATGGACAGGGAGAAGGGACAAGCCGAGTTCACTCGCGTGAACCGGTATTTCATGCAGACCTTTCGAGCAAAACAGCTGTACGAGCTGCTTCCGGTCAAGGCCAAGCTCGCCGCGTTCAAGGCCATGGCCAAGGCCCCGTATCTGTTCAGCCCGGTGATCCCCCTCATATCCCGAGGCATCCCCGGGCACGAAGAGACCGATTACTTCTACCGAAGCTTCGTGGGCCCGGACTACGAGCCGCCCCTGCCCGTTCGTCTGGCAGGGAAGGTGACAAGCACACTGAAGAGGGTTTTCGAAAAGAAGTAGCCATTGATCTCCAGACTATCATTAGAGCACCTTAACTTCCGAAGGCCTAGAGGAGGGAACAACATGAGCAGAGAGAGTCGCCCCGGGGGGGTCACCAACCCAACAAAAGGAGACCGCAAGAGGATTGGGGACGTACTCCTTACATTCTTCCTTCTCGCACCATGCCTTTTGATGTTCTTCACATCCCACGGCTTCTGTGACGTCGCCCCAGGGGATGTGCTCGACGGTACGAACTGGGAGAAAGCCCAGGGGCTTCTGCCGGAAGCGACTCTCCGGTACGTGAAGGAAGGGAAGCTGCACCTCAAGATCGGGGAACTGGATTACGACCCGGCACAGCAGTTGCCCGACTTCGCCCTCGAAGCGAGGAAGACAAACAGCGGCAAGTATGATCTGGATGATGAAGACTGGATCGTGGAGAAGGCAACAGGAAAGCGGGCGGAGAAGATTCTGGGGCATCCTTTCCCGACCATCGATCCAAAGGACCCGAAGGCCGCCACCAAGGTCATGTACAACACCAAGTACTGGGGATACGCACAAGGGAACTTTCGCAATGCCTTTACCCAGCACTTCTTGAACCCCACGGGCTATTTGCGGGGGATCGAGGCCGCCGGCCTGAGCATGTACATGGATGGGAACCCCAAGGGCTTGGAATTGTCCAATCCGGACAATGTTCTGAAGTACCAGATCTTCCGGGCCACGAGTCCCTACGATATTGCCGGTACTGCGGTCCTGACCTGGCGGTATCGTGACCCGACCGTGGAGGACAATACGTTTTCCTATATCCCGGCGATCCGGAGGGTGCGACGGGTGACCCCGGGGAATCGGTCGGATTCCGCCATGGGGTCGGACATGGCTACCGATGATGGCGGCATATATGACGGCAAGATAACCGCCATGGAGTGGAAGCTGCTGAGGCAAGAGGATCTGCTGGTGCCCTTCGTGCGCAAAGACACGGATCTGATCGTTCAAAACGAAGACGGGGAATGGGAGACCTCCGAGAACGTAAAAGAGGTACTCTTCGGTTTTGAGAAGAAGGGCTGGCAAGGTGTTCCGTGGGCGCCCCTCAACGTGATCTGGACAAAGCGACCCGCCTATGTAATCGAAGTGCACCCGAAGGATCCCTATTACAACTACGGGACCCAATACATCTGGGTGGATGCTGAGAACTGGTGTCCTCTGCACAAGATCATCAACGACAGGGCCAACGCATTCTGGAAACTCACGTTTCACCCCCAGTTGAACTACGAGAGCCGGGACAAGAAGGTGAAGATCAGCACTGCGGGCAATCAGATCGTGGTGGATGAACGCAGCAGCCGCTCGACCATAAGCCTGCCCGCCACGAGGAAGAACGTATGGACCTTCTATGCCGAGGTGGACAGGGACATGTTCTCTCTGGCTGGATTTCAGAAGTTCTGCAAGTAGAACCGAATCTCAGGAAAAGATTTCCTTCGTTTTCTTTTCAAGAAATAAAGGAGGGGGAACCCATGGGCTGGAGAAGATGGATCTTTGCATCTCTCTGTTGTGGAATTTTCGCTGTTACTTCCATCCCCGCAGTAGAGGCCTTCTACATCGACCCGAAGAAGAAGACCCTGGAGGTGATCGGTAAGGTGCAGAGCCGGGTGACTCTCCGGATGCAGGATTCCCAGGAGTTCACCCAGCCGATCGATATCAGTGTGGGTGACTTGGTGCAGTGGAGGAACCTGGCCATTATCGAGGTCAACCACGATCTCAAGCGATTGACCAAGGAACTCGATATCCTTTCCCCCTTGAAGGCCCTGAAGATAGACATAAAGTATCATCTGGTGGGCCGCTTCATGTACGAGGGGGTCTACGACGTGGGGCCTCAGGCCTTCCAGGACGTCAAAGACAACGACAAGGAGAACATCACCAGCTTCAGCCACCAGTATGATCTGTGGGAGGCTTATTTCGATCTTTCCCGGGGACCGGCGTTCCTCCGCATCGGCAGGCAGAACCTTGCCTGGGGGGAGACGGACAGCTTCCGGCTCCTGGATTCCATCAATCCCATGGACAACACCTTCGGGGGGCCCTTCGAGGATCTGGACGACCGGCGCATCCCTCTGTGGATGTTGCGGGGCAGCTACAATTTCGGCCGGCTGGGTCCCGTGGCGAGCCTCACGGTGGAGGGCTTCTGGGTGCCCGGCAACTGGGATACCCGGGTGGCCCCCCTGGCGCCCAGCGGAACGCCCTATGCAGCCCCTGAACCGGAATCGCCGTTGGCGAAGTATTTGGTTACGCCGAGCAAGGTGATGTCGAACAGCCGCTGGGGGGTCAGGTTGATGGGCCTCGTGGCCAACAACTACAACTTCACCATCGCCCACTACAAGACCTTTCTCGACAATCCCGCCCTGCGCCTGGCGGTCGGGGACAGCCCCCTGGATGCGGCGGCGGAAATCGTGTGGCAGGACGTTCAGATCACGGGCGGGTCGCTGAGTTTCTGGGAGAGCCGCACGGACACCATCGTCAGGACAGAGGTGGCCTGGTTCTGGGACGAGGCGGTGTTCATCCCGGAGATCAACACGCCCCTCACTCCGCTCCCGATTGCGATCCCGGGGCTGCCCGGCCTGCCTGCGAACGGGACGGTTCCGAAGAAGAACATGCTGAAGTGGATGATCGGACTGGACAAGAACTTCTGGATCCGGCCGCTGAACCCCACCAAGACGTTTTTCGTCTCCTGCCAGTACTTCGGAACCTGGGTGGACGACTACGACGACCGGATGCGGCAGGCGCTTGCTCTCTATCCGGACCAGGACCGCTATCCGCTCCACAAGGAGTTCGAGAACCTGTTCACGGGCGCGATCACCACCGAGTACCTGCACGGGAATCTCGTGCCAACGGTCGCCGTCTTCTACGACGTGCGCGGGGCATGGCTGGTGGGTCCCCAGGTGAACTACATCTTCGAGCCCTTCCGGTTCATGATTCAGTACACCAGCGTCATGGGCAACTTCACCGGTATCGGCGCGTTCCGGGACAGGGATCAGCTCAGCTTTATCTTCACCTATCTGCTGAACTAGCGGGGTCAGGGAATGAACCAAGTCGACGTCGCCGTTATCGGTTCCGGAGTTGGAGGGCTGGGTGTTGCAGCCCTCCTTGCCAGGGCCGGGAAGAAGGTAGCCGTCCTCGAAAAGAATGGGGGGATAGGAGGCCGGGCCACGTCCTTCCAGTGGAAGGGATACACGTTGAACATCGGCCCCCACGGCGGCGTGGTGGACCGCGAATTGGACGGGCTGCTGCGTCGTGTGGGCAAGGAGCCACCTCCCGTCGGTAAGTTCGATGACGCGGTGACCTATAAAGACGGGGAATTCGTGCCCCTCGTCAGCCTGATCCGCCCGGAGGACCCGGACCTTCTGAAATTCATGAACGCGCTGGTCGGGGCGACGCCGGAAGAGCTTTCCGTGCTCGATGCGGTCTCCGCCAGGGACTGGCTGGATTCCCTGGAGATCAAGGACGCGGACCTGCGGAGGCTCCTGACCCTCGGCACCCTCGTCGGGACGACCCTCCCCAGGCTGGAGGACGTGGCGGCAAGCGCGGCCATCGAAGCCTTGAGACCCCTGACGAACCCCCCGGAGATATGCTGGACCTGCCACGGATTCCTCAGTTACATGCAGGAACTCGCAGACGCTGTGACAGAGAACGGCGGCACGGTGCAGACGAACGCCGAGGTTACGAAGATCCTCGTGGAGAACGACCGGATCAAGGGAGTCCTCGTGGAACAAGGGGAGAAGGAACTCCCGGGAGAGGTGCGCAAGGGGACCGTGCTGGAGGCCCCGGTGGTGGTCGCAGCCTTTCCGATCTGGGACTTGTTCGGCCTCACGGGCAGGGGGGTCTTTCCCCCGTGGTTCGAGCAACGAGTGGAGACGCTCAACCGCACCACCGCGTTCTTCGGTATCCTCGCCGGCTGCAGGGAACCGTTGTACGAGGAGAACTGGTGGGTGCTGATGGAGTCGCCGCGAACCGGATACCCCTTTGCCGCCTACATGGAGACGAACGTCTGCCCCCAACTCGCCCCGGAAGGGGAGCACCTGTTCAATTGCTGTTACCTGGGCGAGCCCGAGCTGAACGAGGTGGAGCAACGGGAGCACTTGCACGAGCTTCTCGCATCGGCCCGGCAGGATCTGGAGGAACTGTTCCCCGGCTGGGAAGAGAAATGCGTCTGGATCAAGCCCTTTTTCCACGAGTTCGAAGAACCGGCCAGGACGCCCGGCCGCGCGGGGGTATTCAGGCCGGGCCCCAAAGCGCCCTTGATCGAGGGCCTGTATTTCGCGGGTGACACGGTCAACGCCAGGGCCCTCCCCGGTCTCGAATGCGCTGCAGCCTCTGCGGCGCAGTGCGCGGATGCGATCCTGAAAGGAGTGTAACGAATGGGTAGATACGTCTCCTCACTAGGCAAGATCGGCCTCGGGGATCTGGCCCATGTGGGCGGGAAAGGCGCTCATCTGGGTGAGATGATCGGCGCCGGGTTTTGCGTGCCGCCGGGCTTCTCTGTCAAATCGGAAGGCTATGACCGTTTCTTGGATGCCGCCGGCCTGAAGAAGCCGATCGGCGAGATCGCCGCCCGGATCGATTTTCGTGATCTGAAGGATGTGGAAGAGAAGACGGCGCGAATCCGTGAAATCATCTCCACCGCCCAAATCCCGGAGGACGTGGAGACAGAAATCAGGGACGCTTACGAAGAACTGGGGAAAGGAGAGTCCGAGATTTCTCTGGTCGCCGTGCGTTCGTCGGTGGGCACCAGGGATTTGTCCCGCTCATCCTTCCCGGGGCAGATGGACACCTTCCACAACGTGCTCGGGATCGAAGAGGTCCTGGTAACGATCCGGGAATGCTGGGCGTCGGTCTGGTCTGCCCGTGCCGCCAGCACGATGCATTCCCTGAAGATCGATCCGGACATGATCATCATCGCGCCCGTGGTCCAGGCCATGGTGCCCTCCGAGATCTCGGGGGTGCTGTTCACGGCGAACCCGATCGACGGGAATCCGGAGGAAATACTCATGGACGCCGCCTTCGGGCTCGGGGAGGCGGTTGTCTCCGGCAGCCTGACGCCGGACCACTACGTCATCTCCAAGCAGGACCTCCGGGTCCTCTCCAGAGAAGTTGGCTGCAAGTCCTTCAAGCTGGAGCTGGACGTGGAGAAGGGAAGCGGGAAACGAAGGGTTGAGCTTTCCGAAGAGGAAGCGAGCCGTGAGTGCCTCACGCCCGAGCAGGTACGGGAACTGGCCGAGCTGGGCATCGCGGTTGAAGAGCACTTCGGAAGGCCGCAGGATGTGGAGTGGGCCTATTCCAATGGAAAGCTCTTCCTGCTCCAGTCGAGGAAGATCGCCGGATTGGCCAGGGCCGTCTCGGAAGCTGCGGGAGGCGGGTGGGTGTCGGAATTCGACACAGAGATCAAAGACCCGCCGGACGTCTACAGCTCGGCCAACATCAGCGAGGTGATGCCCGGAGTGCTGACGCCCCTGTCCCTGGACGCGGTGAAGTCGACCGACTACGCGTTCTGGAAGATCAACCACGATGTGGGTTTGATCGAAGAGCCTCTGCCGGAAGGGGCCCAGGAGCTGATGTTCATCGGTCTCTTCCACGGCCGGCTTCACCTGAACATCTCCACATTCTCCAGCATCCTCAGCAAGATCCCCGGGGCTTCGGCCCAGGATACGGATCGAGCGATTCCAGTGGACGAGAGGTTCGTCCGGTCGGGGGATACCAAGACCTCCCTCCGCATGGTCCCGTTTCTGGTGAGGGTGATCGTGAACGCGCTTCGCCTGCGGCGGCAGGCGCCGAAAGACCTCGACAGGCTCACGTCCCGTCTGAACCATCGAATCGCCGAGGGACATGCACGCGATTTTTCCCGGATGGGTCTCGAGGATTTTGCCGAGTTGCTGGAGATCAAGTCCCGGGAAGGACGGGAGATCGTTACCCTCCACATCCTCAACTCCCAGCTCTCCCCCGCCTATTACGGGGCGCTGCGCAAGCTCGCCAGGAACTGGCTCGGCGACGAAACCGGGGCCTTTTCCGCCCGCCTCGTGACCGGCCTGGCCACCATGGAGAGCGCCAGACCGACCTTCGGGATCTATCGGCTGTATCGATTTGTGGCGGATTCCCCGGGCCTGACGACGTTGTTCCTTGAAAACGAGGCCTCGGAAATCCTGGCTCTGCTCACGGGTAGCCGGGAGGCAGAGGCAAGGGAATTCCTGGACCGGCTCGACACGTTCCTGAAGGAGTACGGATACCGCGCAGTGGCGGAAGCGGAAATGAGGGCGCCTTCCTGGGAAGAGGACCCCACCTTTGTTCTCTCCATGATCCGGAACTACCTCCGTGCGGGGAGGGTGGAGGACCCGGCAGACATCGAGGCCCGGCAGCGCAAGGACCGGGAAGCGGCCACACGGGAGGCTTTCGCCGGTCTTGGTTTTCTCAAAAGGGGAATCTTCAAGTGGGTGTTGAAGGAGGCGTGCACGTTTCTGGTGGCCAGGGAAAACGGCAAGGCCCTGACCATCCTGGGGC
>Ga0180434_10005553_pt1 | contig 14797 bp, 18 predicted proteins | sample SS_ome_7_FD_132453 | JGI IMG/M metagenome (GOLD analysis project Ga0180434, IMG submission 132453) | Hypersaline lake sediment archaeal communities from the Salton Sea, California, USA - SS_1_D_2 metaG | ecosystem: Environmental > Aquatic > Non-marine Saline and Alkaline > Hypersaline >...
CTGATACACACCAAGTTTCCGAACCCGCTCGACCCGCTGGAGGGGATGGGCTATGGCCTCTCTCCCATCTCGCCTATGGCCCGCTCTGCTGACGTGGACAACTCGATCACGCATTTCCTCAAGTTGTTCTTTGACCACGGCGTGATGCTGCCCGGCGTGCTCTCTTCAGACAAGCCGCTCTCGCCTGAGACCATCGCCAACGTCAAGGGGGCGTGGAAAGAGATGTACGGCGGCTATTACAACTGGTCTGAGGAGATCGGCGTCTTGGAGCAGGGCACGACTTACCAGCGCATCGGGCTGGCGTTCGACGAGATGGGATTTACCCAGCAAGACGAACGCAACGAATCGCGCATCCTGGGGCCGTTCGGCGTGCCGCCCATCCTGATCGGGGCGCGCATCGGCTTGAACCGGGCGACGTACAGCAACTATGCCGAGGCCCGCGTCGCGTTCTGGGAAGACACGATGGTCCCGGAGAACCGCCTGTTTGAGGTCGACTATCAGTATTACCTCAACGACGGGGATCGGTTCGTGATGTCTGACTACAGCGCGGTCCCGGCGTTCCAGGCACAGCGCCAGGCAAACCAGGACCGGATGCTGGAAGGGTTCAAGTCGGGCGGTGTGACGCGGGGAGAATACCGGCGCGCGATGGGCCTGCCCTCCCTGGGGCCAGCAGAGGACGACGTGTTCGTCCTTTCACCAATGATGATCGAAGTGCCCGCCATAGCGGCGCTGGGCACACCGGTCGAGCCAGAGCAGGACACAGAAGGCGGCGCGCAGGCAACGGACGAGGGCCGCAAGGTCTTGCGCCTACCTCTAAAAAAAAAGGCGCTTTAACAACTGAGCAGAAAGACCGCGTAGCGCGCATCCTCGACAAGGCCGCCGAGGCCAGCGAGTCCGGCTATGCCGACGGCGCAGAGACGGCGCTAGAGCGCGACCACCGGGCGATGCGCGCCAGGGTGAGCGCAGCCAAGGCGCGGTTTTTGCAGCGCAAGCAGTCGGTGGACTATACGCTGATCGAGCGGGATTGGGACGACTACTTTGAGAACGAAGCGCCGAACAACTGGCGCGAGGTGTTCCACCCGCTGATCGTCGGCACGACGCGCGACGTTAACGACGTGTGGACGGCGGAGCTAGGCATCCAGTTTAACGTGCAGAACTGGCTAGAGAACGCCGCGCTTGAGCTGGAAGCCTACGAGATGACGTTCGCGCAGCCGATCCTGAGCACGACGCAGAGCGACTTGTTTGCCCTGCTCAAGACGGCGCGCGAGGAGGGCTGGACCATCGAGCGCCTGAACAACGGGATCGACGCGCTGTGGGACGTGTACCTGAGAGACGAGGCGCTGACTGATGAAGAGCGCGAGTGGTTCGTAGATCGGAGACCGGAATATCGTATCGAAAACATATCGCGCACAGAGTCGATGCACTCGGCAAACTGGGCCAGCCCGCAGCTATTCAGGGCTTACGGGGCAGAGCAGCACGAGTGGGTCGCAACGAACGATGCGCGCACCAGGCCCACGCACGCGGCAGCACACGGGCAGGTGCGGACCATCGGGCAACCGTTCGAGGTGGGCGCAAGTCTGATGCTCCAACCGCTGGATGGGAGCCTGGGCGCGCCGGCGGGGGAGATTGTGAATTGCCGGTGCGTGACAGCGCCGGTGATTGAGGAAGGGCAGGCTGTTGGTGAGGATATACGAGAACCACCAAGGACCGCACTGCTTGATCGAAGATTCGCAGAATCAACAGAGGAAAGAATGCTCAGGCAAACACAGCAGAGAGGAAGTGAAGTCGGGGCAATGATTCGATTGGACGGTGAGGAGTTGATCGGAGATATGATAGAGGGAACAACAGATCGCATAGCATTTCCCGATGAATGGATTGATATCTTGAGTACCAGCGATAAGGAGTATGCCCTTACGCATACCCATCCTACATCTAAGTCATTCTCTGTGGAAGATGTGCAAGAGTTGATCGATTTGCCCGGTTTGGCTGGTATTCGCGTGGTAGGTGCTGATGGGTCTAGGTATGCGATTCTGAAACAAGATCGGCAGCCAGGTTTTTATCAGTGGCAAAAAGAGTTTGACAAGCTGTTTGATGAGGGGGCACCCTCTTGGGGGCGTCGGATTGTAAGCGGAGAAGTGAGCAAGCAACAAGCACAGAAGGCGTTATATGATGAGGTATGGAAGAAACTAGCGCCACAGATGGCGCTAGACTATCAGAGTTGGGGCGCTGCTGATGCCTAAATTTAGAGGATTTGACGACCGTCTGACAAATGAACCTGTTTTTGATGACAACGGGCAAGTCAGGCCAGAGTGGCTAGCGCTCCGGGATCGGATGGCACAGAAGAATAAAACTTACACGGCCCGTCCCACCACAGACGGGCGAAAGGTTCGAAGACATCGTGGCACGCCTTGACCCATCCGCGAGACGTTTTATACTGGGCGCGGCTTACCACCTCTACCGCCACGTCGGCCTGGGCGAATATCTCAGAGCGCCATTCTGCGCGCTCAGCCGCCTTAGCACAATGGGGCACAATGTAGAGGACATCGAATCTTTCGCGGCGCGACCACAGAATAGAGGGATTCCAACTCTTGTGCTCGATTCGTTGAGTATCTGGCAATCTATGAATGCAGTCGGCTCCACAGCATCCAGGCAAACAACATTCTATAGTGAGGGTGTCCATGCCGCCTCCTTGTAAAAAAACTTGCCCACCGCGACCGGCGCTGTTGTCTAGGCAACGCGGGCGATGGGCAAGAATGAAACCAAAGAAAAGAGCGACGGAAACCGCATTGCCTAGACAGAAACAGTATACCAGATTTGACTATGCTTGTCAATAGGTTTTTACGTGCCCTACGGGAACCGGCATTCCCTAGGATCACGACGGCAGACGTGTACAATCGAATCAAGGAAAGGTTGGGGGTGATGAGTGAGACAGGAGAGGTCTACACTGTACCAGTGGGATTGACCGTACACTGTGCCGTGTGCGGGGAAACCTTGGCACCGGGCAGCCGGTGCTGGATCGAGCACAGCGATTCGAGTTCAATTTTGTGCCTGCGATGTGTGAGCAAGCGACAGACGGCGCAAGCGACGGTAGGCCCGACAGAGTTCAAGCCAAAGCGGGCGCACCGGCGCACGGGGGAATGGATGCAATACGACTGATGCCAACGCCACAGCCGAACCGAGAAAAGGCGGCGACGTTCCACCGTTACACGTACAACGGCGTATCCTGCCAGGCAACCCGTCGGCGGTCGAGCAGCCGGGATGACAAGGCGTGGATGCGCACGGTGCGGCACAAAGACAGCGAGCGCCTGGTGCACTATGGCGATCCCGATCTGCCGATGCGTCGCAACAACGAAGAGGCCCGCGAGAACTTTTTGGCGCGCCACCGCTGCGACACGAAGAAGGACCCGTTTGCGGCGGGCTTTTGGGCGTGCTATGACTGGAGCAATCCAAGCGAAAAGGGGGTAGAGGGTATCGAGATGAGTAGGAGCAAGTTGCAAGTCACCATAGGGCAAAAAGCCCAGGAACGTAAGACCCTTCCCTTTATCGTGACCAAGATCGACGGTGACCAGGGCATCGTCGAGCACACCGTGGCCGTGATGGGCAACGTGGACCTGGGCGGGGATCGCATCCATCCGGGCGCGTTCACCAAGACGATCAGCGAGCGGGGCGGCAAGATTCGCGTGCTCGACGCGCACAACTCCAACAGCGTACTGAACGTGATCGGCAAGCCGCTGTCGCTGTGGGAAGCGGGCCGCGACGACCTGCCTGCCAAGGTGCGCACGGCATACCCGGATGCGACTGGGGCACTGATGGCCCGCACGCAATTTCTGATGGACACACCAGAGGGCAAGGGCGCGTTTACCCGCATTCGGGACGGCGCGGTGGACGAGTACAGCATCGGCTATGACCCGATCACGGCGGACTACAGCGAAGAGGAGCGAGACGGCAAGAGCGTCACCGTGCGCAACCTCAAGGAGATCAGGCTGTGGGAGTACAGCCCGGTCGCGTTTGCTATGAACCCGGCAACGTCCACGCTGAGTGCCAAGGGGGACAAGCAAGAGGCCATCGACAACCTATCCGCCTTCCTGGCTGACGCAACGCTAGAGCAGCGGGCCGACTTGTGGCAAGCCTGGGTGATGCGAAAGGCTGCTGAGTTGCTGGGCGACAAGGGCGCATCGGGCAGTACCGCGCTTCCTATCGCGGACCGCGAACGCGCCTGGGATGCGCAGGCTGCTGCAGCGGGTATCCGTAGGGCGACCGGATCAGAGGATGCACCGTCAAGCAGCTACAAGGACGGCTTTTTCTGGTACGACAGTAACGCGCCTGATGAGTTCGGATCGTACAAGCTGCCCTTTGCCGCCGAGGTCGACGGCGAGCTGGTCGCCATCCCGCGCGGGGTATTCGCAGCCGCGGCGGCGGTCCAGGGTGCACGCGGCGGGGTAGACATTCCAGACGGCGACCGGGCCAGCGTGCGCAGCAAGATCGACCGCTACTATGCCCGGATGCGCAGCCAGTTCGACGATGACGGTATTGTACCGCCGTGGGACAAGGCAGAGGATGGACCGGAAGAGAGCAAGATCGGGCGCACGTTCAGCGCCGCTAACGTGGCGCGCATCCAGGGCGCTATTGACGCCGCTCAAACCGCGCTCTCTGACCTGGAAGATATGCTGGCATCGGCAATGCCAGCGGAGACGGAACCAGAGCAAGAAGAACAAGCAAAAGACGCACCTCCCCAGGAGGCCGCGACAGGCCAAGAGACCGAGGCCGGGCCGCAGACAGCACCCACCTCCGAGGAAATGATGGCCGAGATAGATCAAATTTTGGGGGTCATCGAAACAGAACTATCGGAGGAACAATGAATCGCAGAGAAATGCTTGAAAAGGCCAACACCCTCTTTGCAGAGGCCAAGGGCTTGCTTGAGCGTGACGAGATCGATGCGCAAGACGCAGAGCGTCGAGACAAGCTGATTGTGGAGGCCAAGGACTGGCACCGCAAGGCCGCAGAGTTGAAAGAGATCGAGCAGGCGGCGCTTGAATTCAAGGCATTCCAGGACGACACCAAGAAGGGCGCGCAGCCCGGCACGCCGCAGATCGAGAACCTGGGGCAGTGGCTCGTCTGGAACTATCGTTATTACTCGCCCCGCTACAAGGGCCGCGCAGACCCGGCGCAGATTATGGGCAAGGAGTTTGACCTGGAGGACGGCGAGCCTGTCGGTTCCAACTGGCTCGCCAAGAAGGGATCGCAGGAGATCGGCGGCAAGCAAGCCAAGGACTTGCTGGAACAGACCGGCGCGTCCGGCGGGTTCCTTGTGCCGGTCGAGTTCCGGCCTGAGCTGCTGGGCGTCGTGTACGAGGACAACCCGATCCGCGCGCGCGCGACCGTGATCCCGATGCGACGGCGACAGTTGCAGATTCCAACTCTGGACCAGACCGGGACGACCTCGGGCGAGACCCGCCAGCACGGCGGGATCGTGGCAAGCTGGACCGAGGAAGGCGTGAGCAAGGACGAGACGGAGCCGAGCTTCCGCCAGATCAACCTCGTGGCGCACAAGCTGGTCTGCTACACCGAGGCGTCTGACGAGTTGCTGGCAGATGAGGCGGTCGGCCTCGTGGCGTTCCTGCAAAGCCCGATGGGGTTCACCGGCGCGATCCGCTGGGAAGAGGAATATTGCTTCCTGCGCGGTACGGGCGCGGGGCAGCCTTTGGGTGTGCTGAACGCAGCCGCGACGATCACCGTCAACCGAGCCGCAGCGGGTGCTATTGGCGTTGCGGACATCTTCAACATGCTCTCGCAGCACCACGGCGATGTCCCGTGCTGGCACATCAGCCGGGCGGCAATGCCGCAACTCCTGGCTCTGAACGGCCCGGCGGCTAACCCGTCCTACATCTTTATCCCCAACGCCCGCGAGGGCGCGCCGGGTACGCTGTTCGGGTTCCCGATCTACTACACCGAAAAGCTGCCCACGCTCGGGGCGGCGGGCGACATCCTGCTTGCCGACTGGAACTACTACCTGATCGGGGATCGGCAGGCGACGACCATCGACAACTCGATGCACTACCGATTCCGCTACGACTTGACGGCCTGGCGCGCGGTTCACCGCGTAGATGGGCAGCCCTGGCTGAGTGCGCCCTTGACCCTGGCCGATGGGGCTACGCAAATTTCGCCTTTCGTGATATTGGGACAAGTTGCGTCTTAGGCCGGTCCTATGATATGATGATAGTGGGCTAGTCCGACGGGGCGAAAAGCGGCACTCCTACCGCCTGCCCACTATCTTAAAATAGGAGCAGCGATACCAGGGAGAGTATCCTATGAAAGCACCTGAACAAATCCATAATCACCCGCGCCGCAAGTGGCGGGCGCCAGATCGGGAGTGGCTCGAAGCACAAACAGAGAGTAGTCGAGAGCTTGCCGAAAGACTTGGTTGCTCCTTGTGGCTTGTCAACGAATGGAAGCGCAAAGCTGGGATGAGGCAGCCTGTCGCTTTGTCGGATGACCCCAGGGCCCCCGAGCGCATCGGGCAGGGCTGTGGCGCACGTTTTGTTGGCGCGACCCGTGAATGGTTATACCAGCAATACGTGACGCTCGACAAGTCTATGCGCCAAATTGGGCAAGACGTGGGTATTTCCGCGACTGGCGTTAAGGTGTGGCTAGATAAGTTTGGCATACCTGCGCGCACAGACTCAGAATGCCACGAGCGACACTCAGAGCGAATGTCAGGCGATGGCAATCCGGCCTGGAATGGCGGCACAGCACAGAACTATCAGAGGCGCGTCCTGCAAGAGAGCGGTCGGCCCTGTCGGTGTGAATGGTGCGGCGCGAGTAACCGATTGCAGGTCCACCACAGAGATCACAATCGAGAGAACGGCGATCTATCTAACTTGACTTGGCTTTGTGGTCCTTGCAATCGAATGGAGGCGCAGCTTCACGCGCTACAAGAGCGCGGGCACGTGGTGGTTATGGTTGATGCAGAGGCTCACAGAATCGTGATCGAGTTTACACAATTCTAGGAGGCAATCCAGAATGTATACTGTAGAGTTTTCAGAAGTCCACCAGGTTGGGGCTGAACTGTACCCTGACAATATGGCGGCAGCGGTCCACCAGTCGGCTTGGTTCGATATGTCCATCCATCACCGTGCTGCGTGCATCTTGATGGTGGGCGATATGGGACAGGGCGCGACGGTCGACCTCGTGCTCCAAGAGGCGAGCGATAACGCGGGCACCGGGGCGGTCAACATCGCGGGCAAGGCAATCGCGCAGCTTACGCAGGCCGGTGGTGACGGCAACGACGTGTGCATCATCGAGCTGCGTACCGAGGAAATGACGCCCGGCTTTGACTTTGTTCGGGCTGTGCTGACCATCGCGAACGCGGCGGTAGACGCATCGTTGATCACGTTCGGGATCGTCAACCGTTACGCGCCTGTGGCGACCGCGCTCGTTACCGAGATCGTGGCGTAGCAAGCAGTTTATCCGACGCGCTGGGGGTGCCGAGGCCGAAAGGCCAACGCGCAAAGGGGGAGTGCTGGGCGATACCCCCCGCCTGGCCTCCCCGTCCAAGGGGGTATAGTGGCGAGAGTACACGTTAAGGCGGTCACGCTCATCATGGCCGCAGACGAACACGGTTCTTTAAAAACGTATCATCCAGGCGACTGGGTGCCTGTCTCCAAGCAGCGCGCGATTGAGCTGCTAGAGACCGGACAAGCCGAACTGCCAGATGAGGCGCAAGTACAGCGCGCGCTCACGGAGGACCTGGACGACTGTGGTATCTACCTGCGCGATGGTACGATCCGAGACGCCAGAGCAGCATTGGACGGCCTGGAAGTGGACGTGACAGAGTACAGCGGTTCTCTGCGCTTGCCCTACGCGCGCACCTTGCTCTGGCATCCCCGGCAGCCGCTACAGCGCAAGCAGATCGCGCTTGGCTTTGCGCGCGTGGAGGATACCGGGCGCTATGCGTCCTGGGAAGTGGCGGTGATGCTGCGCTCGAACGAACTACTGGCCTTTCGGGTTGGGGACCAGGCGGAGCAGCGCAAGACACGCGAGGCCATCGGAGACCTGCGCATCCCCGTCTACGAGTCGAGCGCCGTGTGGGTACGCCGGACGAACGACACGGAGCAGATGATCGGCGCGTGGGAGGCCGAGATGCAAGAGAGCGAGTACGAGGACCTGTCGTTCCTGCGCGCGCTCTACCGCAACCGTGTGCTGCTGTGTAGCCTGCCTGCTGGGTGGCTCGGTCGGTGGCGCAGATGAGCAAAGGCGTGCTCTACGTAGCCTACGGGCCGGCGGCGCGCAAGGAGGCGCGGCTATCTGCCGAGTCTCTGTCCCGCGTGCATCCATCGTGGCCGGTGTGCGTCATCACCGAGGGCGACGACATTGGCTGGGCACCTACCATCCAATGGCCCGACCTGGGCACGCCGGGGCGCTGGGCAAAGGTCAACCTGGACGTGCTCAGCCCGTGGGATCAAACGCTCTTTCTCGACGCGGACACGCGGGTCTATGACAAGCTCGGCGTAGGGTTCGCCTACCTCGACCGGGGTTGGGATATGGCGATTGTGCCCAGCATCCCGCAAGGTGGAGACCTACTGGGGCACTGTGCCCACGCCGAGCGAGCGCAGACGCTACAGGAATTACGCATCGACCCGCTCCAACTCAACACGGGCGTGATCTGGTTTCGCAAGTCGTACCGCGTCAAGCTGCTCTTTCGGGCGTGGCGTGACGAGTGGATGCGCTGGAAGGACAAGGACCAGGGCGCGCTGCTCAGGGCGCTAGAGAGACGCACGGCGCGCATCGCGCTCCTGGGCAGGCCGTACAATGGCGGGGTGGTCGTGGCGCATCGGTTCGGGATGGCGCGAGGGTGATCACCATCGTCATCCCAACCGTTCACCCGGACGAAGCCGCAGAGACGGCGCGCCTGGCAGAATTGACCGCGGGGCACACGTGCAAGACGGTCATCGTCCACGACGCCAAAGGGGACGGGTTCAGCCGGACGGTTAACCGGGGATGGATGCTGTCCGAGGGCGACACGATGATCCTGAACGACGACATAGAATGGTTCAGCTACAACTGGCTGGATACGCTACAGCGCGCGCTCTACGATGACGAGAGCTATGGCATCGTTGGGCCGTCGGGCAAGAGCAGCACCAAACCGATGTGCTACGGCTGGGCGGGTCAGGGCGGGCTAGAGATCGTGGATCACCTGCCCTTCTGGTGCGTGTTGGTCAAGCGAGACGTAGTAGATCAGATTGGCTACCTGGACGAGGCGTTCATCCATTACGGCAGCGACAACTACTACTGCAAGATGGCGGCCAAGGCGGGATACAAAACGGTGTGGGTGCGCGATGTGTTCTTGAAGCATACGCACCACGGATCAGGGCTGATTTTCGAGTGGAAGGAACACGACGATCTGGTATGGGCGAGCAAGAAGCGGCTTCTACGCTAATCTATCTGCACATCCCAAAGTGCGCGGGCACGTCAATAATGGACGTGCTCAAGGGCAACTATGGCGACGGGTTCTACCGCACGCCCAACGGTGGCGGGTGGCGCAAGTTCGGCAAGTTGCCCCAGGCCAAGCGAGCATCCATCACGTGCCTAACGGGGCACATCCCGTGGGGCCTGCACGAGCACCTGGAGCAGCCATACCGCTACGCCGTGATGCTGCGCAACCCGGTGGACAGGATAACGTCGCTCTACTGGTTTTGTCGTCGGTTCGCCAAGCACCGCCGCCACGCAGAGGCGCGACGGTTCAGCCTGGCGCACTTTGCAGCGTCGGGCGCTATGTCTGACCTGGACAATGGGATGACGCGCTGGCTGGCCGGGCGCACGGACGTGGGTAGCCTGCCGATAGAAAAGCCGGTCACAGAGTTTGACCTGAACCTTGCCAAGTCGCACTTGAGGACGATGGTCGTCGGCTTTGTCGAGACCTATGCCCAGGACGTGTGCAACTGGGCGCTAGAGTTCGGCTGGGCGCACGTCGACACGAAACGGCGCAAGATGGCCGGGAACTATCCCAGTCCGTATCGGCGCATTCGGCAGGCTGTGGCAGATGCGAACCGGTACGACGTGGGGTTGTACGAGTGGGCGCGGGAACAATGCACATAGTCGTCTACACTGCCATCTTTGGTGACATTGACCGCCTATGGTCGGTCTACCCGTTGGCGTCCAAGGTCGAGCACGTGCTCTTTACAGACCGACCACGGCGCGAGGTGGGCTTGTGGACAGACGAACAGCCGGCGACGATCCGCGCCAAGACGCAGGGCCTAGGCGTGCCGCCAACCTGGGAGCAGCGAATGGTCGAACCGGAACAGGGACTGAGGCGCACAGCGCGGCATTACAAGGCGCTGCCCCACCGCTACCTGGACGCAGACGTGTGGATCTGGGTAGACGGCAACGTCCGCTTGCTGGCAGACCCACGGGAGATCGTGGAGCGGTATCTAGGTGATGCGGACCTGGCGATCTTCAAGCACCCGGATCGAGTGTGCTTGTTCGAGGAAGCGGAGTTTTGCGCCAAGGTGGGCAAGGACTCACCAAAGGTGTTGGACAAGCAGACCAAGGTCTACCAGGCCGAGGGAATGCCGCGCAAGTGGGGGCTGCCGGAGACGCGGTGCGTCATTCGGCGCAATGTGTCACGGGTGCGACTGCTCAATGATGCGTGGTGGGCAGAACTGAACAGCTTTAGCGTGCGGGATCAGGTCTCGCTCCCGTTCGTGTGCTGGAAACTGGGTATACGATGGCGTGAGATACCGGGCCGGTGCTGGCCCAGGAACACGCATAAACATTTCTATTACGTGAAGCATAAACAATGATTGACGTTTTCAGTCCCGGACTACAATACTACGTGGACAAGATGAACGCGGGCGAGCCGTTCACGTTCATACGACTGGGCGACGGGGAATGGAGCGCGATACAACAGGATCGCGGGATCACCTCGTCCAGGTCGCAGACGTTGAACCACAAGAGCCTGCAACAGGGAATGATCAAGGTGATCGCCAGGGCACCGGACGATCCGCGCTACATTCTCAGCCTGCGGCGCACGTCCTACCGGGCCAATATCACAGCGTGGCTAGAGCAGCATACGCCGGGACACGTGCGGTTTCACGACTGCACGGTATTGTACAAGGCCAGCAAAAAGGGCCAGCTCTACCCGTTCGTCGAGGCGTTGCGCGGCCTGGAGGTGCCCATCAAGGTGGTCGGGCCGGAGAGACTGGCGGCGCTCGATCCGCGCGTGTTCCCCATCGCGCAGCACATCGTCATTCCGGGGCGCAACTGTTGGGCGATGCGAGAGCGGATCATTGCAGAAGCGTTACAAAAACGCAACCCGGTGTGCTACCTGCTCACGGCAGGGCCAGCGGCCAAGGTGTTCGCCTGGTCCCTGTTCCAGCGCGTGGGCCAGCACTCGTGGATCATCGACTGTGGCAGCCTGTGGGACCCGTATGTTGGCAAGCGCACGCGCACGTACCACAAGGGGATGCTCAAGAATCCCGCTATCATTCAAAGGAACTTGACCGGGCAATGAAAACCATCTGCAAGCCCTATGCCTGGTGGGTAGACAAGATCAGACGTGAGGAGCCCTTCACCTTCTGTAGGTTTGGAGACGGCGAACTGAACGCTATGATCTGGACGGGTCGAAAGAACGGCGGCGGACGCACCAAGAACGGGGACGGTCACACGCTGAGAAGCAAGGGCCTGCGGGAACTGTTGCGCAAGAGCATCAAGCAGCCACCCAACGATGGTAACTACTACCGCTCTCTGTGGATGGACGGCAACTGTGTGCCCAAGGAGCGGTTGGCGCGCGATCACTGCGACCGCCTCTTTCCGGGCGTGACGTGGTACAATGCACTGGCGATTCACTTTGCCAACGTGGAAGGGCGCAACTATCCCTTCTTCCAGGCGATGCGCAACCAGACGCGCCCAGTGGTGGTCGTAGGGCCTGCGCACCTGCGCGGCATCGACCGGCGCGGCGTGTTCGACTATGACGGGTTTGTGCAAGTGCCCTATCACCGGGCCTTCTTCCAGAGAGAGCGAATCGTCGAGGAAGCGCTGCGCTACCCGGCGGACACGCTCTACAGCATCCACGCGGGGCCGCCCTCGCCTGTCATCGCCTGGATGCTGTGGAAGGCGCGCGGCGACACGTGCGCGGCGCTCGACTTGGGGAGTATCCTGGACGGGTACGTGCACGCGCGATACGGGGGCACCGTGCAAAAGGGCGCGGCATTGACGCGATCCTTCTGGAAGAAACGAGCGACGATGGACATATTGCAAAGGAACCTGACAGGCAAATGACAGAACCCTGCCAGTATCTAGCACAACTCGAGCAAGAGGCCGAGCAGAACCATACCAGGGAGCTGTACCTATGGCCGCGCACGCCGATCAGCAACCTGCAAGCGGAGGCGTGGCAGCGGGTAGGCGTCTCGGACTGGCGCGCGGACAATCCCCGCTCGCGGCCGGCGCGGGTGATGCGTGCAGTAGACGATCTGCTCTACAATCGCCTGATCCCGGAGCGGTTCACGTTCCTAGACGTGTGCTGTGGGGATGCGCTGATCCCGTGGCACGTCAAGCGGCGCTGGCCAATGTGCCAGGCGCTTGGTGTGGACCTGAACAAGGACCGGATGCAAACACACTGGATGGTCCAGGACCAGGGCGTGCGCCTGTTCAGGATACCGCTACAGCGCCTCTTCCGTGATGGCAAGGATGTGTTGTTCGACGTGGTGACGATGTTCAACACCTACCGGGGTTGGAAGAGCGCCGACTTGAGCGAGGGCGAACGGTGGATCGTGGACGCTGCGGACGAATGGTTCAGGTACCGCGCGCGCTATACGATCCTCACGGCGACAGGCGCGCAAATGAATCGCCTGAAGGAGGAGGGCTGGTGACTGACGGAGCTAGGGGCGGGTGAGGATGACAGCAAAATGATCTTGATGTGGCCGTGTGCGACCGGGGACCTGGAGGGACTGTGGCAGAGCCACCGTGCACGATCATAATGCCCACGCTCGATCTGGACCGGGGCGCGCAGACGATGCGCCTCGCACGGTCCACGGCGGGCGTTGAGACTATCGGCGTGCTGCTCGTGGACTGGAAGATGCGCGGGGCGGTCAAGACGAGCAACGCCCTGTTCAAGGCCGCGCTGCACTGCGAGACACCGTTCGTGTGCTACCTGAACGACGACACGATCCCGGCGCAACGGGACTGGCTCAAACTGCTCATTCAAGGGCTGCGGATGAATAACCGCTACGGGATGGCCTGCCCCAGCGGGGAGTGCTCGACGACGCCACAGCGGAGCGGCAAACCGGGCGACCCGTTCGAGGTGCACGTGGTCAAGGGTCCGCTGGCCTGGTTCTGCGCGGCTATCCGGGCCGAGGCACTGCGGGACGTGGGGTTATTCGACGAGGGGTTCATTCACTACGGAGACGAGTCGGACTGGGTGCAGCGCGCGCGGCGCAAGGGGTGGAAGCAGGTCTGGGTCAAGGGGGTATACATAAAACATTTGCGCGGCAACAACAAAGAGAACAACCAACTGCGGCAAAAGTGGGCCAAGCAGGACAAGCGGCGATATCGCAAGAAATGGGTGCATAAACCCAAAGGGGGTACAGGTGACAAGTGAAAGCTGGCTACAGAAAACGATAGACGTTCCAGGAGTGATAGACGACCTGATGGCACGCTACGGGCCAGAGCAGATCGACAGTATCACGTCGAGCGAGCAGTACGAACTCGCCAAGGCGACGTTGGCCCTGGCGCTCAACGATGGCCTTGGCGAGATGGGCGGCACGTCTCGCAAGCGACGCCGAGCAGCGCGACCGCTCTTTGATCGGCTGCTCAATGGCTTGCCGGTGATCTTTATGCTGGGCTATGACCAGGCCAGGAAGGAACACGGCGATGCTCCATAAACAGTTCTCCTACCTGGCGGGCACCGGGCGCACGGCAACGCACTGGGTCAAGCTACTGCTCGACAAGGCGTGCGACGGGAGCAAGGTCGCGGCCTTTCACGACAACTTCCCCAAGCGCGCCAAGACGGCGAGGCGCAAGACGCCGGCGGAGTTCTTTACCAACTACTGCCTAAACCTGATGCTGGGCCAGCAGGGCGCGCAGACCTACGTAGAGTGCAACCCGGCCCTGCTTGAGCACGTCGCGCTGACCTACGGGATCAAAGACGCTCTCTCGGTCATACCGGGCGGCCTGCTTTCTCTGCCCGCGCGCGGCGTGCTCCTGGCGCGCTCTCCATACGCCTACGCGGCCTCGCTCAAGGCGCGCGGCTGGGGCTGGAACTGGTGGAACTATCCACGGGCGGGGGCGGTGTACGGCCTGGGGAACGGATACGCCAAGCGCCCGATGGTCGAGCAGGCTGCTGTAGCGTGGAGGATCAAAAACGAGTTCTACCACAGCCTGACCCGCCTCGGTGTGCCGGTGCTGCGCTTTGAATTGCTCTTTGACCGGCGGGTGAGCAAAGAACGCTTCACAGAGCGGATCGAGGGGCTGTTCGATACACTAGGCGTGACGCCCATCCAGGGTAGCGCGTTCTGGTGGCGGTTGCGAGAGCAGCGGGTGGCGGGCAAGGCAAAAGGGGCGACCTTGAGCGCAGCGGAAAAGGCGACAGTCAAGCGCATCGTGGGGCCGGCAATGGAGCAATTCGGCTATGCCTAGCACCTGCCTGATGGTCCTGGGCGTGCCCCGCTCGGGTACGTCGTGTGTCGCGGGCGTGCTCCACAAGATAGGCGTGGATATGGGCGCGGGGCATTTCCAGCCTACCGACTGGGCCAACCCGCGCGGGTACTATGAGGATATGCGCTGGCGGCTGGCTACGCAGCGC
>Ga0180434_10005564_pt1 | contig 14784 bp, 12 predicted proteins | sample SS_ome_7_FD_132453 | JGI IMG/M metagenome (GOLD analysis project Ga0180434, IMG submission 132453) | Hypersaline lake sediment archaeal communities from the Salton Sea, California, USA - SS_1_D_2 metaG | ecosystem: Environmental > Aquatic > Non-marine Saline and Alkaline > Hypersaline >...
GCACGATGGACGACGTGCGGATCATCTGCATTTCCGGCATGGTCGAGGAGGACAAGATCGGCGAATTGAAACTGGCCGGCGCCAATGACTTCATGCACAAGCCGTTCGAGGTCGAGAAGCTCGTCGATCGGATTTGCTCTCATCTGGATATCGAGTCGATGACGGCTTCCTAGCCCGGGTATAGGTCCTCGTGGGTGAACCAAGTCGTCTGCCGCCGCTTGTTGTCGGTCCTCGGCGCTGGTCGTTGCCGGTGACCGACGGCTCGGCAGCGGCGTTGATCGAAACGCTATGCGCCGTCGATCCATCCGGCGACGTCCCTCGGCTGGTCGGTGCCCTGGCGGGTGATCCTTCGCTGCTGTTGTGGACCGTCTGCATGGCGGGCGTCGATGATCGGCTGCGCCCGCGGTCGCTCGACGAAGCGGCTCAGTGGCTCGCCCGGCATGCGCGCGAACTGCTCAGCTCGGGCGATTCTTGCCCGCCGGAGGCGTCTGCCGAACCGACCAAGATCGATTGGGACGGCTTCGCCAATGGCGTTGGCCAGGCCCGGCAGGTGGCCGAATTGGCAGTCGCCATCGTGGCGCGGCGGGAGTCGAGTGAGGTTGAATTTGCTCGGCTATTGGGCCTGTTGCACGAGGCACCCGCGTGGCTGGCTTTGGTGGGGGGGACGTCGGCGGACGAGGCGACCGCGGCCTTGCCCGGTTGGCTAGTCGAGGCGATGCAGAGCGAGTCGGCGGCGGCCGTTGCGGTGCGGCAAGCGAGGGCGTTTCTGCGGGAAGGCCAGGTGCCCGGCGAGCTGGCCGACGCGGATTGCCAGGCGTCTTGCCGTCAGGCGGGCTCTGCCGCAAAGGCGTGGCTTTTCAGCCTCGGGAGCTTGGGCAACTGCCTTGCCACGCTGGCCGCGAAAATGGCTCGGTTGTCGCTGTTGGAAGGACAGTTCGATCGGGCGGTCGAGACCGAGAAGCTCGAATCGCTGGCCGAATTTGCCGCCGGAGCGGGCCACGAGATCAACAATCCGCTGGCGGTGATCGTCGGCCGAGCCCAGCTCTTCCTCCGCGACGAGCACGATGCCGAACGCCGCCGCAGCCTGGCGTTGATCGCAAGCCAGGCCATGCGGGTGAACGAGATGATCGCCGACATGCGTCTGTTCGCCCGACCGCCGCAACCGCGGCCCGAGCTGTTCGATGTCGTCGAACTGGTCGATCGGGTGATCGAAGAGCTTCTGCCCACGGCCGGGCCGCTGGGGATCGTCTTGAAGCGAGCCGGTCAGCCCGGACCGATCGAACTCGAAGCCGACTTCACCCAAATGGCCGTGGTATTGCGGGCAATCGCGAGCAACGCGATCGAGGCGATGGGGCAGGGGGGATGCGTCGAGATTGCCGTTTGCGCGGACTCGGAGACCGTGGCCCTCCGCATTACCGATGACGGGCCCGGCATGACGGACGAGGAACGCCGTCATATCTTCGATCCCTTCTATTCGGCCCGACAGGCGGGCCGGGGGCTCGGCTTGGGGCTCTCGAAATGTTGGCGCATCGTCACCAATCATGGCGGACGGCTGGACATCGAGAGCCGGCAGGGCCACGGCTCGGTCTTCATCGCCACGCTGCCGCGGCATCGATAGGTCGCGGCTGCGGCAGTCCGCGGCGCCGCCCCCGCACCGGCGGCCGCGACAAACGTGCCCACTGATCTTGCCGCAACGGAGGCCATCGCGTAAGTTAAATTTAGTCGTTCCAGGTTTGGCCCATACATCGTTTAACGGAAGCCGAAGGCGCTGCTATTTCAAGGAACGATACCCTTACGCCCGGCAGCGCCTTCGGCTTCCGTTAAACGAAGCTTGGAACCCCTGAGATTAGACTCTACCGCATATTGTTCACGGACGACGAAGTCGGCTGCTAGGAGGCACGTTGCATGGTTTCTGGCCATAGGGGAGCGTTCGCATCGGTTGGTAACTTCGGGGAAACTGCGCAGGCTGAGCAGAATGAGCCCCGAATTGGCCTCGCGCCTCTGGTCCAGGAAGCCGCCGCACGCACGCGGCAATGGCTGCTCGACCGGCAGTCGCCCGAAGGCTATTGGTGTGCTGAGCTGGAAGGCGACACCATCCTCGAGAGTGAGACGATCCTTCTGTTGGCCTATCTTGGCCAGGAGGATTCGCCGCTGGCGAAGCGTGCCGCCGCCCATCTGCTCAAAGAGCAACTGCCCGAGGGCGGTTGGGCCATGTATCCCGGCGGAGGCGTGGAGATCAGCGGAAGCGTGAAGGCCTACTTCGCGTTGAAGCTGACCGGCCACGACCCCGAGTCGCCGCCGATGCAACGGGCACGCAAGGCGATCCTCGCCCACGGCGGGGCCGATGTGGTCAACAGCTTCACGCGCTACTACCTGGCCCTGCTCGGGCAAATCTCCTACGACCATTGTCCGGCGGTACCGCCGGAGGCGGTGCTTTTGCCCCGGTGGTTCCCGGTCAATCTCTATTCGATCAGCGCGTGGTCGCGGACGATCCTGGTGCCCTTGTCGATCGTCTCGGCAAAGCAACCGGTCCGCCGTGTGCCCGCGGAACGGGGTATTCAAGAATTGTTTCTTCGCGAGCCGGACCATTGGCCGCCGTTGCGATGCCCCGGGCTGAACCGCGAAGTCGGCCTTTGGAGTTGGGATACCTTCTTCCGCGTCGTCGACGGCGGATGGAAACAGTGCCAGCGTCTGGGTCTGTTGCCGCTGCGCCGCCGCGCGCTGGCCGCCGCCGAACAATGGATCCTCGACCGGTTCGAAGAGAGCGACGGGCTCGGGGCCATCTATCCGCCGATCGTCTGGAGCATCGTGGCGTTGAAGTGTCTCGGTCATGACGACGACAGCCCGCCGATCCGCGAGTGCTGCCGGCAACTGCACGCGTTGGTCATCGACGACGACGAACAGCAGACCAGCCGGCTTCAGCCCTGCAAGTCGCCCGTCTGGGACACCGCCATTACGCTACGAGCCCTGGCGGCTACTGGCACGGAAATCGACGAGGAGCCTGCCGCGCGGGCTGTGCAGTGGCTGCTGGATCAGCAGATCCACCGATCGGGCGACTGGGCCCGAACGGTCGATGCCCCGCCGGGCGGCTGGTGCTTCGAATACGCCAATGCGTTCTATCCCGATGCCGACGACACGGCGATGGTCCTGATGGCCCTGGCGGCGCAGTTCGACGCGGCGCCGATCGCGTTTCCCAAGCGGCCTTGTAGTCTGCATCTGATCGCCCAGGGCAATGGTTCGGCCGAACGCATGCGCGAACAAATCGCACTGATGGACCGAAGCTGCTCGGCGATGAAGCGGGGTTTGCGGTGGCTAATGGCGCTGCAGAACGACGACGGCGGCTGGGGGGCCTTCGATCGGAACAACAACCGCGAATTTCTTTGCCATGTTCCCTTTGCCGATCATAACGCCATGATCGACCCCAGCACGCCCGACCTGACCGGCCGCGTCCTGGAGGCCCTGGGCCAACTCGGCTATCGGCAGGGCGACGCGGCGGTGGACCGGGCGGTGGCCTATCTCCGCCAAACGCAAGAGCCCGACGGAAGCTGGTTCGGCCGCTGGGGAGTCAACTACATCTATGGCACCTGGCAGGCGATGGCCGGGCTGATGGCGGTGGGCGTCGACGCGGGCGATTCGGCCGTTACCGCGGCGGTTCGCTGGCTTCTCGCGCACCAACAGCCTTGCGGCGGCTGGGGCGAATCGCCCGATAGCTACGAGGACCCGTCGCTCCGCGGCCAGGGACCGACGACCGCCTCGCAGACCGCCTGGGCGCTGCTGGGGTTGCTGGCCGCCGGCTGTGCCGACCACCCGGCGGTGTTGCGCGGCGTCGACTTCCTGCTCGATCGGCAGGAGGACGACGGAACCTGGGCCGAACTTGAGTTCACCGGGACCGGTTTTCCCCGGGTGTTCTACCTCCGCTACCATTACTATCCGATCTATTTCCCGCTGATCGCCCTTGCCCAATGGATGCAGGCCGCCGGTGTGCGGCCCGAGGTGCCGTGCGATGCGGCGCAGGGATAGGACAAATCCGAAATACGAATGTCGAAATCCGAAACAAATTCCAAACCCAGTAGTTCCAAGTTTGATCAGTGAATCGTTTAACGGAAGCCGAAGGCGCTGCTGTCTTGAGGGATAAACCGTTCCGCAAAACAGCGCCTTCGGCTTCCGTTAAACGAAACTTGGAACTACTGAAACCCGAATTCCAAAGGCTCAAAACGGGAAGCGACAAACCGCTAATAGACGCTGATGAACACACATAGGTCGTGAAAAACGCTTTACAACCAATGCAAATCAACCGGTCGGAATCAAACCTTTCCACGGTTCGTCATTAGTGCGTATCAGCGTTCCTTAGCGGTTTCTCTTCCCTTGTTTGGAACATTCCCTATTCGGGTTTGGAGTTTGTTTCGGATTTCGTGCTTCCGCGCGAAAGGGCGTTGGGCGCTCCGGTGCCCGTCCCATCTCGATCTACTTCGCCCCTATCAAGAAAGCCCCCGATGCGTTTTCCCTTCTCCTTGACCCGATCGATGACCGGCTATCTGCTTCGCAAGCGTCTGGCGGGCGAGACGCGGTTTCCGCTGGTCTTGATGCTCGAACCGCTGCACGCCTGCAACCTTTCCTGCGCCGGCTGCGGGCGGATTCGCGAATACGCCGACACCATGCACCAGCGGCTCTCGGTCGAGCGGTGTCTTGCCGCCGTCGAGGAGTGCGATGCGCCGATCGTAAGCATTTGCGGCGGCGAGCCGTTGATCTATGGCGAGATCGGGCAACTGGCCGGTCGGATTCTCGCCGAGGGCAGGCACATCTACCTGTGTACCAATGGAGTGTTGCTCGAACAGAAGCTCCACCACCTGCCGCGCAGCGATCGACTGATGATCAACGTCCACCTCGACGGCATGGAGGCCAGCCACGACCAAATGGCGGGCCGCGAGGGCGTGTTTGCCGCCGCCGTGGCCGGCATCCGCGCGGCAAAGGCCGCGGGGTTCGGCGTCTGTACCAACACCACGCTCTACAAGCAGACCGATCTCGACGAGCTGGTCGTCCTGCTGGAGTATCTGACCCAATTGGGCGTTGAGGGCCTGATGATCTCGCCCGCCTACAGCTATCAGGCCGTTGAACAGTCCGACCCCGACGGTGCCGACGAACTGTTCATGGACCGGGAGGAAATCCACGCGCTGTTCCGTCGGGCAATGCCGATGCTCCGGCGGTTCAAGCTCAACGCCTCGCCGATCTACCTGGAATTCGTCCGCGGCCAGCGGGAGCTTCCCTGTGCGGCCTGGGCCAATCCGACGTATAATGTCCGTGGGTGGCGCGGCCCCTGCTACCTTCTGGCCGACGACCACTACGCGACCTATCGCGAATTGGTCGAGGCGACCGACTGGGATCGGCTCGGGCCCGGCGGCGATCCGCGATGCCGCGACTGCCTGGTCCATTACGGCTTCGAGCCGGCCGCCGTGTTGTCGTCCAAGCCCGGCATGCGCGACCTGCTGAAGATGGCCGTCTGGCAGATGACCTGAGAACGCTCCCCTGATGACGCCCTTATTCTTGCTCCGGAAATGGCTCTACCACCTGGCCGCCCAGCGGGTGCGGCAGAAGCTCGCGAAGACCGCCCAGCCTCGTGAGCCCGCCGACACACCGCCGCCGGACGACCCCGAAGCCGCGGCGATGCCCTGCCAGGTCGCCGTGCTGTTCGCGCTGCCGATCGAGGCCGGCGGGTTCGACGACCGATTGCGCGACCCCGTCACCCTGCGAGGGCCGAGCATCACCGTCCGACGTGGTGTGTTGGACCAATGCCGCGTCGTTTCGGCCGTTTCCGGGGCGGGCCGAGCGGCGGCGGCTAAGGCCTGCGAGGCGGTGATCGACGTCCATCGACCGGCCTGGCTCATCTCGGCCGGGTTTGCCGGCGGCTTGCATCCGGAGCTGCGGCGGCATGATCTCCTCATGGCCGACCGCCTCGTCGACGCCGAGGGCAATCGCCTCGGGCTCGATCTGAAGGTCGACGCCGAGGCCCTGGCAGGCACGCCGGGAGTGCATGTCGGAAGGCTGCTGACGGTCGATCGCGTGGTGCGGACGACCGCCCAGAAGCGGGCGTTGGCCAAGCGCTTCGAGGCGGCGGCCGTCGACATGGAGACCTTCGCCGTCGCTGAGGCATGCCGCCGACGGAAGGTCCGATTCCTGGCTGTCCGCGTGATCAACGACGCCTTGGACGACGAGTTGCCCCCGGACGTCGAGCGGCTTCTGATGCAGACGAGCACGGCCGGGCGATGGGGTGCCGCGGCCGGTGCCGTTTGGCGTCGCCCGTCGGCCGTCCGCGATTTCTACCGCCTGCGTGAGGATGCCATTCTTGCCTCCGAGCGGCTGGCGACATTTCTCGCCGGCATGATCTCGCAGCTCGGCTAGAGCCGATTCGCTTGCCTGTTCTGCTGGTCAAAGTCCATGCGGGGGGACTACGAACAAGCCCGCTGGCTTTTCGCGCGACGATGCTTTATGCTTGAAGCTGTGTGTGCGACCGATTGCCTTGTGCTGGAACAACATTATGGCTGAGAGACTTCACGTTGTGCTTTCCGAAGGGCGTGCGGGCGAGAGTTCGCGGCGTTCGTTGGAGGAGGAACTGGTCGTCGGCCTCGCCGGTCGCCCCGGTGTGGCCCTGTCGATCGTACCCCATCTCTACGATTTATCCGCCGAAGGGCCTGCGATGGAACACCTCCGCTCCATCGCGGGGCCAATAGTGGTCCTTTCCTGGCTCTATCCCCGGGCTGCCTTCTGGGTGTTGGACGCCAACGGCATCGAGGGGCGGCTGGGCTTCTCGGCCTCCCTGTCCGCAGAAGAGGCCGACGCGGACGAAGCATCCTCCCGGCGGTCGAGCGGCCGGACGATCTGGGGCATCGATCTGCGTACACAACGGGAAGCCGGGCCGGTGCTCGAAGAGATCGCCCGCATCCAGCAGGAGGTGCTTGGCGAAGCATCGACGGCTCAAGCCGCCGCCCACTCGGGCAACGGCAAGGTGCGGATCGACGAGACGACCCAGACGCGATGGTACCCGGTGATCGACTACGGCCGCTGCGGCAATTGCATGGAGTGTCTGAATTTTTGTCTGTTCGGCGTGTTCGGGCTGGACGAGACGGAGCAGATCATCGTCGAGCAGGGCGACGCGTGCCGCGACGGCTGCCCGGCCTGCGCCCGGGTGTGTCCCTCGGGGGCCATCATGTTCCCCCACCACCAGAGCCCCGCCATTGCCGGCGATCCTCAGGCGATCGATACGGGCGAACCGGGGCATTTGACCCAACTGCTCAACCCGGCCCTGCCGCAAGACACGTCGCGGAAAGAGCGCGATCGGGCTTTGTCGGAACGACGGGAGGAAAAAGAGCCCGAGCGCGAAAACCACGGACCAAGCCGGCAACTGGACGACCTGGTCGACGATCTTGATCAGATGGAGCTGTGACTCTTACCAGCCGATGACCATGTTCGACTCGATCGCCTTGCGGCTTTGGTCGAGGTCCGAGCTGGTCTCCTGCATGTAGAGGCGGATCGCGCGAACCTTGTCGCCGGACGCCTTGGCCAGGCAGTCGCGAGCCGTGGAACAGGGATCGATCGTCCCGCGGATTCCCAAGGCGGCCTTGGAAATCACCCAGGTGTCGCGCGGACGCCGCGCTACGCGGGTCGGCGTCTCCTCGGGATAGGCGGCACGAACGGCGTCGAGCGCCGCCTCCTCTTCCGCGGCCCAAGTCACGATGATATGGGCATCCGTCTCGATCTCGAAAAGCGGCATTGGTCTGCGCCTCACTCGTTGGTCATGGAAAAAAGCACCTTCCCCATCGTAGGCTGTTCGACGCGAAGCGTCAATCCACCAAGCCTTTAGGGGTATTTGTGTCTGCACGGGAGGGGTGTCCGATCACTTCTTCCCGATGCAATAGAGCATCCGGTCGCTGCGGAGCAACAACTGGCTGCGGCTAACGACCGGGGTCGCGTTGAAAATGGAGTCGTCGTCGAGCTTGTTCTGGGCAAGCAGTTTGAACTCGCGGCCGGCCGCGAGCACGACGGCGCCGTTTTCCCGGCTAACGGCGAATAGCTTCCCGTCGGCCAATACCACCGAGGCATAGGTTTTCCCGAAGCGGGGGATACGCTTCTCGTAGACCATCTCCCCGGTGGCGGCGTCGACGCAGCAGGCGATCCCCCGATCGCAGACCCAGTAGAGCAGGCCGTCGTGGACGAGCGGGGAGGGGACTCTGGGCGTCTCCCGCAATTCCCAGAGTCGGTGGGTGGCCGTCACATCGCCACGGCCGCCGGCCCTCACCGCGATTGTCAGCGGCGTCCGGCCGCTGGTGATGTAGGCGATGCCGTCTTGGGCGATCACCGAGGGGCAAACGTAGTCCTGCACGCTTTCGCAGCGCCAGAGCTTCTCGCCGGTCTTCGGGTCGAGCCCCCAAGCCTCATTCTTCATGCTCACGACGAGTTCTCGGCTCCCCTCGGGGGTCGCGACGATCACCGGCGTGCTCCACGATTCGATGACCCCCTCGGTGCGCCAGGCCTCCTTGCCGGTGGCTTTGTCCAGGGCGACGATCGACTGGCTTTCGACGCTGGCGTTGATGATGACCAGGTCGTCATGGAGGATCGGCGAGGTGGCGGAGCCCCAGCCGTGGGTCTTCTTGCCGACACTCTTCTTCCAGAGCAATTCGCCGTCGAGCCCATAGGCCCAGGCGCCCGAGCGGCCGAAGAAGACATAAACGCGTTGGCCGTCGGTTACCGGTGTGCCGGAGGCGTAGCCGTGCAGGGCCATGAAGCCCGAGTAGTCCTGCTCCGGCAGCAGGGCCCAACTCCGCTTGTCCCAAAGAATCTTCCCGGTCGTCCGGTCCAGGCAGACCACATGGTGCAGCAGATCCTCCTGGTCGCCGGGCTCGTCCTGGTCGAGGCCGTAGCCGCTGTAGCAGGTCAGAAAGATCTTGTCTCCCAGGGTAATGGGGCTTGATGTCCCGAAGCCGGGTAGGGGGGTCTGCCAGACAATGCTCTCTTCGGGGCCCCAACTGGTCGGCAACCCGGTGTCGTCCGACACGCCGGAGCCGCCGGGGCCGCGGAACCGCGGCCAGTTGGCTCCCGCCGTCAGGGCCACACTCACGACAAGAATCAGCAGGATCGGGAAGGATCGAAATTGCATGGGTGCGATTTTCCTGGAGCTCGAAGGGCAGGGGGGCGATAGACGGGTACTTGCCCATTATAGCCATTCCCGACGCGCCAGGCACGCCTGTTTTTGGAGTGCGGCATGCAAAAATCGCCGACCGCTGATAGCCCCTCAAAACCGCCAGATCACATCGCACGCCATCAGGAACTGGTGCGACTTCGTGCGGTCGACAAACGGCGTGCCGCCGTCGGCCCAATCCCAACGCAGTTCCGGCCGGATGTTCAGCCGCTCACGCGGCGTCCAGTTCAACCCGAGGCTGATCTCGAAGTAGTCCGACTCGCCGGAAATCGGGTCGACCCGAACGCCGTCGGCGTCGCGGAACCACTCGTACCGCAGCCCGGCCTTCCAGCATGGGTTGATCGTGTAGAAGAGGTACTGGTTGATGCCGAACCATTGGGCGTCGCCGCCGCCTCGTGCGGCGCCTTCTTCGAAGCCGTGGTCGTACTGCAAGACGTACTGCAAACGGTCGGTGAAGCGGTGCTGGGCAACCAGACTGTAGGTGGTGCGGAAGCGGTTGGTCGACGGAGGCTCGTCCGACTCGCGGCCCATATGGATCGCAAACGCAATCGCATTGGTGCCGTCGCCGCTGGTCCAGTCGACGCCGCCGAGGAAGGCCATGTCGTTGTTGTTGTCTTCCCAGTTGTCCCAGCCGCGCGTCACGCCGCCATGGAGGTTCACGTCGCCCAGCCTGGTCGAGGCCAGCGCGCCGGTGTGGGTGAACGGTTCGCCGTACTGCATCGTGTAGGCGTGGGAGTAGAAGAAGTTGTCCGGCGCCGGCACGCTCTCGTAGCCGAGGATCGTGTAGAAATGCCCCAACTTCACCGATAGGCCGTTGCCCACCGGAGCAAACGCCTCCGCATAGAACTGCGGCAGGGCGATCCCGTAAGGGCCGCTGTTCCAGTGCGGCGAGAAGTCGCCATGCGCCTCCAGACCTCGGGTTTCGGTGAATCGGGCGTCGGTGCCCAATAACACGTCGAACCGGCCGCCAACCTGCCAGCGATCCTGCCGCGAATCGATCGGCTTCTCCAGAAGCAGGTAAGCCTGGTTCAACTGGTAGTCGTTCGACCGATTGTTGAACGTGACCGGGAAATTCCGCCGGTTGTTCGGGCTGGAGGTGTTGATCGTCACGCCCTGGGCGAGCCAGGCGTCGTAGCGGAGTTGCCCGAAGACGCGATCGGCCGTGCGATAGAGCAGCCCACCGCCGAAAAGACGACGCTTGCTCGGGCCGTCGCAGGAATCGCCCATGCAGGCGTCGTCGGCGATTACCGCGCTGCCGAGCAACGGCGACGCGGCGGCCGGCGGCTGCGGTTCGGCCGGCAGGGTCAGCCGCTTTTCCGGCGGCAATGCCTTCGGCGGCGCAGGCTGCTTCGGCGTTGTGGGAGCGACCTCCGGCAGGCCCGGCTTCTCGCGATCGTAGGCCGGGTCCGGCTCTAGCGAAGGAAGATCCAACGGACGCGGAAGCTCCTCGGCCGGCGGCTCTTCCTCGATGAACGGGTTCTCGTAATCGATCGACGGGTCCTCGGCCTGCAATGCCGCAAACGCCACCGCCGTATCCCCGCTGCGAAGCCGCGACGTGTCGAACGCGACCGGCTTGACCGGCATCGGCATCAAACCAGCCGGCTCAGCTTTTGGCGATGGGGCCTCCTCGGCGACCGCCTCGACCACCGGCGCCGCAGGCCGAACCGCTGCCGCCGCGGGCCGGGCCGACGGCTCGACAGGCTGAACCACCGGCGCCGAAGGCTGATCGGTCACCCAGACAATACCGTCGGGATTCGCCGCGGTTGCCACGATCATCAGCAAGGCCGAGATGCCTAAAGTGCCCATATTACCCTCTCCTCGAACATCGGTGATGCTCGGGCGGCCGCCGGTTGGCTCGCCCAAATCGTTGGGGCACAAGCATTCCATGCCCCCCGTTTGTAATCTTCGGCAGGTGAGTCAGGGAATCCTTTGCCTTTTAAGTAAAATTTGCCGGTTATTCCGGTTGCCCCAGTCGTCAGGCTTAGGTAATGTGCCAAAAATCTGACGGTATCTGCAGCCAGGACCCACGCATGACCAGCCGGCAACCCACGCGCATTCGCACGCTGCAAGGAACGGTTTGGACCACCTCCGACATCGCCCCCGCGCGTCTGCGGCAACTGCTGGCCGATCCCGTCGGGCTGATGCACGCGTACTTCCACCGGCCGGTCAAGATCAGCCACACCGCCATGATTGTGCAGGCCGAACTGCCATCGGTTGGGCGTGGGATTGCCGTCGCCTACAAACAGTACCGCCCCCGGAATGGGTGGAATGCGTGGCTTGGGCGATTCCGCGCCAGTGCCGCACGGCGAACCTGGCGGCGGGCCATGATCCTGAAAACGCGGAAGATCGCTACGGCCAGGCCGCTGCTGCTGCTCGAACCGAGCCGCGGCCGATTCGCCGCAAGCGGTGCCAGCTACCTGGCGACCGAATGGATCCCGCAGGCCGAGAACTTGCACCTCTACGGCTGGCGGCTGGCCGATCTGCCGCCGGCTGAACGCTTTGCCCGCGCGGCACGTTGCGCCGAGGCGGTGGGGCGACTGGTGGGCCAAATGCATGCCGCGGGCGTGAGCAATCGCGACCTGAAGGGGGCGAATGTGCTGCTCGCCGAGAACGACGGCACGCCGGCCGCCTATCTGATCGACCCGGACGGCGTGCGGCTGCGACGGCGTCTCACGCGTCGCCGCCGCGCTAGGGAGCTTGCCCGCTTGGCCGTGGGACTTCAAGCCCATCGCTGGGCATCGCGCACGCTCTGCGCCCGGTTCTTACGATGCTATCTGGCCCAACAGCCGCGAGAAAGGGCAGGGGAGTTTGCCGCGCTTTGGCGCATGATTGCCCGAGACGCCGCGGCGTTCGCCCGGCGGATGCAACGCCGGGGCGAAGCCGTGCTATGAGCTACAGCGCCGCATGGTCGGCGTTGGGCGTCATGGGGACCGTGGACGCCGCGTCGACGACCGACGGGGGGTCGGCGTTGGGCTCGGCCGTGTCCTCGACGACCGTTTCGATCACCTGGCCGGTGTGGCGGTAGGTGCGGTTGCGGCCGCCCGACTTGGCCGCGTAGAGGGCTTCGTCGGCCCGGGCAAGCAGCGAATCCTGCGTGTCGCCGTCGAGGGCCGTGGTGACGCCGCCGCTGATGCTCACCGGCATCGCCGCCGCAACCTTCGCGCGAAGGCGGTCGGCGAAAAGGCTCGCCCCCTCCAGGTCGGTCTGCGGCATCACAAGGACGAACTCCTCGCCGCCGTAGCGGACCACCACATCGGTCTCCCGCGCGCTCTCGTCGCACAGTCGGGCAAGGTCGCGCAGGATCCGGTCGCCGGCCAGATGCCCCTGCTTGTCGTTGACCTCTTTGAAGTGGTCGATGTCGAACATCGCCAGCGAAAACTCCGTCCCATATCGGGCCATCAAGGCGAACTGCACGTTCAATGCGTCGTCCAGACCCCGGCGATTGCTCATGCCGGTCAGCGGGTCGGTGCGGACCTCGGTGAACGTCATCAGGTTGGCGCTCTGCTGGCGGATTTCGTCGTAGGCCGTGGCCATCTGGCTGGCCAGTTGCAGCGTCGGCCGCAGGATTTCTTCGGCCTCCTTGCACAATTCGCCCCAGGCCGCCTCCTGCTGCTCCAGGCTCAAGCGGCTGACGCGATCCTTGAACCGGCTCACGCTGGCGTGGTGGCGGGCAAGGCTCTTGCGGACCGTCCAGGCAATCTTCTCCAGCTCCGTTGCCACCGATTGGGCACGCCGCAACTCCCGACGCGAACGCAACAGGATATCGTCGTCGGCCGGCTTCGAGCGGCGGCCAACCAGATAGCCCAACAACGCGACCACGGCCAAAGCCACGGGCACCGGCAGATGAATCGACCAAGGATCCATAGTTCGTCACTCGGTTAGCGATTAGTAGTTGGCCCGCGACCCGAATCCACGCATGCAGAACGCCCCGATCGCGATCGCGACGACAAGCACCAACGCCCATTCTTGGGTGTCGAGCCGTTCGATCCACCGCATCAAGTCGTTCCAGTAGTGCATCATCGCGGGCATTTGCTGCTTGGAAGTCGGTTTGGAATAAGGGGTATTCTTCTCAACTGTAGGTCACGAATTATGTCGATTCCAGTTGTTTCGGGCAGTTTGTGCGTCGGAAGTGGGGTGGGCCGCGTGCCGGGATTCGCGAGGGTTGCTCGCCGGAATTCGCGCAGGGGGCATTGCAGGGGTCGGTCAGGGGGTTTTGTTCGATTTTTGTCGCCACGGGCCCCTTGCGGAGCCGAAACAAGAGGCTATACTTTGGAATCTCAGACGATTGGGGCCGTAGCTCAATTGGTTAGAGTACTGGACTGTCGATCCAGTGGTTGCGGGTTCGAGTCCCGTCGGCCTCGCTTGCTGCAAAGCACAGAGGAAAAAGGACTTACGGCAAGTTGCCGTGAGTCCTTTTTTCATAGTGAGTCGGCAGCCGGCAACATTTGCATCACATGTTGCTCCCGTGTTGCCGCGATTTCCGTGGGCTGAGCGGGCATCAAGACCGCAGTACCTCAAAAACCACGCCCACCCGGCGGCCACTCCTCAGCGGATAGGTACCTCCCCCACCCCCGCCGCGCAACGCTGCGTACCCGGCCCCAATATCTGGCCGTCCAAAACGCCCTTTCCTCGTCGCATAGCGTTTGCATTTGCCCCCCGGTTGCACCCCCGCCGCTTGTATGGTAAAATCAGGCCTTCGTGTACGCTTGGATAGCAGCGGCTTTCGAGCGGGTTGGAGGAGGTCGTCAGGGTTGCAGGGGGCAGGCACGCTAAACGCTGTACAGAACCCTCCTGTGCCAAAGCCGCCCGGTTCACGAGGGCGAGGCGACCCGCAACGGTAGTCCCAAAAAACTCAACCGAGATGCGGAAGGTGGGACCATGGGTATTTTCAGAATTGTTGGTGCGACGTTCAGTTCGCTAAACAAGTCACGGAAACTCCGGGGTATCTACAACCGGATCGAGAAGCACCGGCACGGCGAGACGACCCAGAACGCGTCTGGCGAGCTCCGGCAGGCACGTGAGGACCTTATCCAGTTGGTGCTGAACGACAACGACCTGCGTAAGATCATGAGCTTCCATGGCGTCGGCGAGGAGTCGGCCATCCGGGATCTATACCACGCCCTAGAGGAGGCTGGCGCCGCACATTATAGCAGCGACGGCCACTATGTAGCCGGGTCCGGTATCGCGTTTGGGTGCTGCCTGGACTTCGTGCTCCGCAACCGCGAAGAGCTACTTAAGGACCCGAGTAGTAATGAAGCGCGACGCATCGCTCAGCGGTTGATACGGTACTTCGAGAACGGCGAACAGGGGCTCATCAATTCATACTGACGCCTCTGGAGAATTGCGGGGGCGAAGAAAGGCGCAGAAGAATAGGGCATTCCACCCCTTTTAGGCACGAAATTGGGCGTCAGGCGCCACTGCTGGCTTGCCCACCCGCGAGAACTCAAGGACACCGCTGGACAACCCGGCAACGGACCCCGGCGCAAAATCGAGACCACCGCTTAAGGATGTTTTGGGAAGATGAGCGAAGGAAGTCCACCTATCGAAGCCAAAATCAGTAACGGGCCAATCGACGCATCAGAGAGAATGCTCAA
>Ga0180434_10005565_pt1 | contig 14783 bp, 14 predicted proteins | sample SS_ome_7_FD_132453 | JGI IMG/M metagenome (GOLD analysis project Ga0180434, IMG submission 132453) | Hypersaline lake sediment archaeal communities from the Salton Sea, California, USA - SS_1_D_2 metaG | ecosystem: Environmental > Aquatic > Non-marine Saline and Alkaline > Hypersaline >...
CCGGTGTGTTGGCGACTCGGCCCGACCTCGACGGGAAACGCGAGCGCCGCGTCGAACCGGGCATACGCCTCGCGCAACGTCAACCCGCTGGCCGGCACACGACCCAGCCCGCGCCAGTCTGCCTCGCTCATCCCGAACACCCGGTGCATGATACCCAATGCCGTGGGGTTTCCCTCCGGGCGCACGCCACGCGAGTAGGTGTTGACCACCGCCGGCCGACCATCCTCGACCATCTCGACCATGCTGGCCACAGCCCGCAGGATGTCCAACGGCTCAAATCCGGCCACGGCGCAGGGTATGCCGTAATCTTGAGGGAGGAACTCCCAGGCCTGGCTGCCTATGATAGTGGTCACGTGGCCCGGGCCGATGATGCCAGCGAGCCGGACTTCCCCCGCATCAAGGATCGCCCTGGTAGCCGGCGGCGTCAACTTGTGCAGCGAGAGGACGTAGAAATTGTCCAGATTCTCCGCATCGGCTTCGAGAATCGAGGCCGCCACGCCTGGCGCGGTGGTCTCGAAGCCAACGCCCAGGAAGATGACCGCGTGTTCAGGGTTATCACGGGCGATCTGCAGCGCAGCCAGCGGGGAGTAGACGACCCGCACGTCGCCCCCCTCGGCCTTGGCCATCTGCAGAGAGCCGTGGCTGCCTGGCACTCTCAGCATGTCGCCGAAGGTGGTCAGGATCACATCAGGCAGCTTGGCCAGAGCTATGGCGCGATCGATGTCGGCATCGGCGGTGACACAGACGGGGCAGCCAGGCCCGGAACGCAAGTCCACAGTAGGTGGCAGCATCTGCCGCAAACCGTGGCGGAATATAGCGTGGGTGTGCCCACCGCAGAACTCCATAAAGCACGCGTCTTGCTCAGACTGCGCCCGGATGTTCGCCAGCAGCTTCCGCGCCAGGTGCGGGTCGCGGAACTCATCAATGTACTTCACGTCACGTCCCTGGAGCGCTGCCTGGCTGCTGTTCCATCTCAGCGGCCACCATCTCGTCCGTGTAAAACTCGGCCAGTTCCTCCAGTAGCCGCAGTGTCTCCTGCGCCTCCTCCTCATCTATGACGCTGATGGCAAACCCGGTGTGTATCAGCACGTAGTCACCCACGCGCGCCTCGGGCGTCAGCGCCAGACTGATCGCACGCTCCACCCCGCCAACCTCGGCCCGGGCGGTGATTCCCTCAATAGACGTAACCAACGTCGGTATAGCTAGACACATATTACCTAAATCCCCTCACTCAATCCATGTTCAACTGCAAAATGCGCGATCACCGCCTGTCCCAGCGAAATGCCCCCATCGTTGCATGGCACGTGTCGGTGCACCAGAACCCGCAGACCCAGGTCATGCAATCGCGGCACGACCAGCGCCAGCAGCAACCGATTCTGAAAGCAGCCGCCGCTCAGTGCCACGGTCCGCAGCCCGGTCTCCTGAGCAATCCGTTTACACATCGCGCGCATCATCTCCGCCACGGTGACGTGGAAGCGATAGGCCATCTCCCGGGCGGCCACCCCATCCCGCCGATCCGCGATCAGCGCCTCGAACAACGCTCGCAGCCGGATCACGGCGACACGTTTGCCTCCATCCCCACCTTCCTCAATATCGAACGGGTAAGCCAGATCGGACATCGGAGATCGGAGATTAGAGATTGGAGATTTGGGGTTTGGGGTTTGCGATTTGGGATTTGCGATTTGCGCCGCCATCTCCAACTCTATGGCCGCCTGCGCCTCGTAGAAGACTCGCTCCCGAATCCCGAGCAGCGCTGAGACGGCATCGAACAGCCGGCCACCAGCCGAGGTCTGCGGGCAGTTGACCCCGCGGTCAATCTGCCGCTGGATGATGCGCAGCTCCTCCTCGCTGGTCTCAAAGGAGAAGGGCGGGGAACAGACATCTAAGGGCAAATGACCCGTAAGTGCATAGAGGTACCCGATGGCCAGGCGATACGGGTTGCGGATCGCCGCCTCCCCGCCGGGCATAGGGAGGTACTCCAGGTGTGCCAGGCGCCGGAAGCCGTGATAGTCGGCCACCAGGAACTCACCACCCCAGATGCGCCTGTCGATACCATAACCGGTGCCATCCCACGCCACGCCGATGACTGGCCCATCGTCGGGCGACCAGCCGTTGTCGGCCAGGCAGCTAGCGATGTGGGCGTGATGGTGTTGGACTGCGACGGAAGATTGGAGATCGGAGATGTGGGATTTCGCGTATTTCGTCGCCAGGTACTGCGGGTGCATGTCGTAAGCGATGAGCTCCGGGTCGATACGGAACAGCCGCTTGTAAAGCTCGGCGGTCGTGTCGAAATGCTCCAGGGTCTCCAGATTCTCCATGTCGCCGATATGCTGGCTGAGGAAGGCGTATTCATCGCGGGTGACACAGAACGTGTTCTTGAGTTCCGCCCCACAGGCCAGGATCTGCCCGATCTCAAACGGCAGCTTCACAGGAAAAGGGGCATAGCCGCGCGAGCGACGGATTGGCTGGGGGAAAACGGTTCCAGGCTGCAGGGTTTCAGGCTGCAGGGTTTCAAGTTTCAGGGTTTCAGGTTTCAGGTTGGAGCTTGAAACATGCGGTACGAACCAGACCGAATCGTCGTAGCGGGCGTAGATATCGCGGTTGTGGAGCAAAAAGTAGTCGGCCAGGTGGGCCAGGCGGCGCAGAGCCTCGCCGTTGTCGCGGGCGATAGGCTCCTCCGAAAGGTTCCCGCTGGTCATCACCAGGGGTCGGCCCACGTCCCGCAGCAGCACGTGGTGCAGCGGCGTGTAGGGCAGCATGACGCCCAGGTAGTTGTTGCACGGCGCCACCAGGCGAGCGACGTCCGATTCGGGCTTCCATCCCAGCAGCACGATGGGGCACTGAGGCGAGGTCAACAGCCGTTCCTCCTCCTCCGAGACCCAACAGTGTCTCTCGATCTCCTCCAACGTGGGCATCATCACCGCCAGCGGTTTGGCCGGGCGACTCTTTCGCTCCCGTAGCCTGCGCACGGCCGCCTCGTCGGTGGCGTCGCAGGCCAGGTGGAAGCCGCCCAGACCTTTGATGGCGAGGATGGCGCCCGCCCGCAGCAGCCCGGCGGCGCGGGCGGTGAGATCATCGGTTTCAGGTTTCAAGGTCTCAAGATTCAGGTTGGGATCTGAGATGCAGGAGCCAGGGCTTGGAACCAGCCAGATGTAGGGACCGCAGATCGGGCAGGCGTTTGGCTGGGCGTGGAACCGCCGGTCGAGCGGATCGTCGTACTCTGCCTGACACTGCGGGCACATCTGGAAGTCCCGCATCGTGGTCAGCGGGCGGTCGTACGGGATATCGGCGATGATGGTGAAGCGTGGACCGCAGTTGGTGCAGTTGGTGAACGGGTACCGATAGCGCCGGTCGGCCGGATCCAGCAGCTCCCGCAGGCAATCGGGGCACGTGGCGATATCGGGGGAGATCAGTTGGTACCGCCCTGGCTGGGACACACTGTGGCGGATTTCGAAGCCTGGATAACCAACCGTCGGCCCTTCGGTGACCTCGACGCTTTCGATGCGCGCCAACGGCGGAGCTTTCTCCTCCAGATCGCGCAGGAACGCCGCCAGCGCGTCCACCGGGCCCTCGACCTCAATCTCCACGCCGCCGGAGTGATTGAGCACCCAGCCGGTTACGCTGTGTTCGTGCGCGATACGGTACACAAAGGGCCGGAAACCCACGCCCTGCACGACACCACGCACGCTGACCGCCTTGCGCACGAACTCAACCGCGACTCGCTCCACTACGTTTCTCCCACCAACTCTTCCACCACCAACTCCGCCAACACCATTTCCACAGCACGCGGGATGGCAGCCGCCACCGCGGACGTACACGCCTCACCAAAGGTCACCACGTCCTCGACCTCAATGGCAACAATGACGACGTCTTTGTCGGCGGGCAACGCCAGGCCGGCACCTCGTCCCAAAGCCAGCGCGCCGGGCAGAGAAAGGTCATGCGTCGACCCTGAATGCAGCGAGACAGGCAGGTCGTCGAGACATATTCGGTATATTTCGCCCGGCTTGCCATCGCGGGTCTGAATCGCATCCACTATGATCACCCGTTCACAGCCAGCGAGTGCGTCCAACAGCCGCAGCCCGCCGACGCTCGCTTCTGCGAACGCTACGTCATTCTGTTGACAGCGCGCCGCCACCCCGCGCACGACATAGATACCGACTCCATCGTCGGTCAGGATCGGATTGCCCAGGCCCAGTACCAGTGTTCTCAAACCAAAGTCCCCCAGAAATGCAGATTGGTAGACTGGTTATTATAGACGGCCAGGCGAAACCGCGCAACCGCCTTGATCCGCCAACTACCAGTCTACCAATCTATTCTTTACGATCTACCAGACGAAAGTTGACCTACTCCATATTCTTCTGCAACACGTCCAAGAGGTTCCCCTCGGCGTCGCGGATGCGCACCTCCAGGGGCATGTGACCAGGCAGGGTGTGCGTGGCACACGCCATGCAGGGATCATATGACCGGAACGCCATTTCCACCCGGTTCAGCAGACCTTCGCTGACCTGGCCTCCCTTGATCACCGCCTGAGCTGCCTTCTTGACCGAGATTGAGATGGGCGCGTAGTTGTTGGTCGTGCCGACGATCAGGTTGCACTTCTGGACGATGCCTTTCTCGTCGGTGATATAGTGATGGGTCAGCGTTCCGCGCGGCGCCTCGACGATCCCCACACCCTCGTCCGGCGTCTCGGTGGGGATAGTGCGAACGTTCGGGTCGGTGATCTGTGGATCAGTTGCAAGTTCGACAATGCGCTCGGCAGAGTAGAGCAGCTCAACCAACCGGGCCCAGTGGGTGGCCAACGTGTTGTGAACCGGCTTGCCACCCAACGTCTCGTAGAACTGCTCGTAGGCCTCCTGCGCCTGCGGCGTGGCCATGCCGTCGGCGGCATTGAGCCGCGAGAGGGGTGTGGCCTGGTAGACGCCGCTGTCCATACCGGTCACGAGCCCCTTCCAACCCACCTCCTTGAGATAAGGGAACTTGAGATAGGTCCAGGGCTCGACGCGCTCGGATAGCACGTCCAGATACTCATCTGGCGCATATTTGACGAACTCGTTACCCTCGGGATCCACGACGCGGACCTTGCCGTCGTAGAAGTTGACCTTGTTGTTCTCGTCTACCAACCCCATATAGTACATAGGGGTGGTAAAGGGATCCGAGAGAATCATATCCACGTATCCCTGGTTCTCCAGCACCACATCGTGGAACAGTTGCAAGCTGAATTGGCCAAACTCAACCAACTCATGTCCCCACTCCTCGATCTGCGCTCGCTCCTCTTCGTTGATTGCCTTGCTTACCCCGCCAGGCAGCGCGCCGACGGGATGGATGGTCTTGCCGCCTAACATACCCACGATTTCCATCCCCAGTGCGTGCCAACGGAGGATCTTACTACCGAGTTCCACACCAATCTTGTGGACGATACCCAAGATATTCCGTTCAGCCGGCGGAGCGTCTGGCCCCAGGACAAAGTCGGGCGCAGCCAAGACGTAGAAGTGAAGAGAGTGGTCAGCCACGTAGAAGGCGGAGTAGAGCAGTTCACGCAGCTTCTTGCCTGTCGGGGGCAACTCAACGTGATAGACCGCGTCGCAGGCCTTGGCCGACGCCATGTGGTGGGCCTCCGGGCACACGCCGCAGATGCGCGGCGTAATGCGCGGCATCTCTTCCACGGGCCGACCCTCGGCAAACTTCTCAAACCCGCGCAGCTCTGGAATCACCATGTACGCGTTGGCAACGTTCCCCTCATCATCGAGGAAGATATCGATCTTGCCATGCCCCTCCAGACGGGTGATGGGATCAATGCTGATTTTTTTCATACCGCTGTTCCCCCTATTCCAACTTGGTCCGATGCAGCAGCGACGCTGGCAGACCGAATCGATAGAATGTGCCCACCGGGTCCACGATCTCACCCACGATGTGGGCTGCCTCATCCTCGGTATCCGCGTCCACCACTGAAGCGACGGCGGAAAGGAGTGCCGCACCCTGATCGACGACGTTCGGCGCCGGGCCATAGCAGCCCCGGCAGGGCATGCCTACGTTGGTGCACAGCGCCCCGCAACCGCCCCGCGTCGCCGGTCCCGCGCAGATGATCCCTTGATCGAAAAGACAACGGTCCTCGGGGATAATCTCGTGGGGACGATAGAACTTCTTGACGTGCTTCTCCTCCCGGTTGTACTTGCACTCGTCGCACACCGTCTTCTCATTCGCGCCGACCACACTCCCCTTGGGTGGCAGGTTGCCGCCCAGGATGGCCTCCACCACGGCCCAGATCTGGGGGGCCTGCGGTGGGCAGCCAGGCACGAAATAGTCCACGTCCTCAACCTGTCCCAGTGTCTTGACTGTATTGTAGAAGTATGGGATTTCTATCTCTCCCTCAGGCACCTGGTAAGAGGTCTGTGGCAGAATGCCATCAGGGTTCTCGGTCGAAGGCGTCTCCAGGTAAGCGCGCTCGAAAACGGCCTGGCGGGTGTAGAGATTGGCCAGCCCTGGAATACAGCCTTCGTGAGCACACGACCCAAAGGCCACCAGCACCTTCGACTTCTTGCGCAAGAGATGGGCCATCTCCTCGTTCTCACTGGTGCGAATGGCGCCGTTGAACAACACGACGTCCATGTGGCCGTCAGGCATAGCCTCCACGTCCTTGTACTTAAAGTCCATCGCACACGGCCAGAAGAGGATGTCGGCCGCCGCATCCAGGTCCAGGATTTTCTCGCGCAGCTCCACGATAGCAATCTCGCATCCGCCACAGGAGGCAGCCCAATAGAGCCCCAGCTTAAGCTTGCCGTTATCTGTCATCCACCTAATCCTCCTTGCTCTCAAGCTCGCGCTTCCAGTTGAGCGGTCCCAACTCCCGCACCTGCTCGGTGAAATCTCGCACCAGTTGCGCCCACTTGGGGGCCTCCGCGCCGGAGATCCAACCCCAGTGGAAGCGCTCCTCTTCGATACCATACTGCTGCAGCAGCGCCTCCAACAACGGCATGCGCCGGAAGGTCTTGTAGTTGCCCTCGCCGTAGTGACAATCGCCGGGCGGGTGACATCCAGAGACGATTACCCCATCCGCCCCCTCGCGGAAAGCCTTGAGGACAAAGACTGGATCGACGCGGCCGGTGCACATCACGCGGATGATGTCCACGTTGGGCGGTTGCTCAAGCCGGGATACACCGGCTGTGTCGGCCGCCGAGTATGTACACCAGTTGCACAGGAAGCCAACGATTCTCGGTTCAAAGTCAGTACCATTCATGAGCGTACTCCTTCAGCTTCAGCAACCGAAACTTCAACCGCAGCTTCGGCTTCGGTCTCCTCCGCCGGTAAGCGGAACAGTCCCTCAATCTGAGCCAAGATTTGCCGATCCGTGAAGTGCCGCGCCGTGATGGCCCCGGCAGGACAGGCCGCCACACAGGTGCCACATCCCTTGCACAACGCCTCGTTGACGCGGGCCACGTTATCCTCTTCGATGAAACTGATGGCCGTGTAAGGACAGAGCGAGATGCACGTCTTGCAAGCCGAGCACAGCTTCTCGTCCACTACAGCGACCTGCGGCGAGATCGTCACTTCTCCCTTGTCCAGCAACGCCAGGGTCATGGAAGCCGCGGCACCAGCGTGCCCTACCGTATCCGGTACGTCCTTGGGCCCCTGGGCGGTGCCGGCCAGGAACACGCCCTCGGTATTGGTCTCCACCGGGCGCAGCTTGGGATGCGCTTCAGCGAAGAAGCCATCCTCGGAGCGGCTCAGCCCAAAGAGCGACGCCACCTGATCGGCGTCGTGGGGGGCCTCAATCGCCGTGCTGAGCACGACCATGTCCACGTCCGCGTGCACCATCCGGCCCAGGTCAGCGTCCTCGCCCTTGACGCGCAACTTGCCGTCCGGCAGCACATCCACCTCGGCGCCACGTCCACGCACGAAGGTGACGTCTTCTTCCTGGATCCGCTCGTAGAACTCCTCGTAGGCCTTGCCGAACGTTCGCATATCCATGTAGAACTCGTACACCTCAGCATCCGTCTTGTCGCGCACGAGGTGGGCCTGCTTGAGAGAGTACATGCAGCAGATGCGTGAGCAGTAGGGATGCGCGTTGTGATCGCGGCTGCCCACGCAGTGGATGATGGCCACCCGTTCCGGCTTCTTCCCCTCGGCGGTCAAGATCTCCCCACCGGTGATGCCACCAGCGTTGGACAGACGCTCAAACTCCATCCCCGTGATGATGTTCGGCGACCTCCCGTAGGAGTACTGAGAAAGCTGAACGGGGTCCCACATCTCAAACCCTGTGGCGACGACAATGGCCCCCACATCCAGTTCGATGATCTCGTCCTCCTGCTCAAAGTTGACCGCATCCGCCTCGCACAACATCTGGCAAGCCCCACACGCGTCCACGATCTCGCCATTCGTGCGATCGTTCTGGCGGAAGCGGATGCAGGCATCCATGTCGATCACCGGTACGCGCGGCACCGCCTGCATCGAGGGTACCCAGATCGCGCTGGTGGGACCCAGCGGCTTCTCTTTGTAGACTTCCGCGTCCTCCAGCAAGATCTCAATAGCGCCCGTGGGACACATGATGGTGCAGGCCCCACAGCCGATACATTGGCGCGTCTTTTCCATAAAAGGAGGCCCGACTTTCCGTTCGACACCAGACTCCGCGAAGTGCAACACGTCGGCCTTTACCAGCTCGTGGCACGTCCGCACGCACAACCCGCAGAGGATGCACTTCTCATCGGGATCCTCCGCCGGGAAAGGCGGCTCCGTGACCCCGTATTCTCGTGCGAGATCTTGAATGACCGGCACGTTGGGGCAACGCGAGAGCATCAGTTCCAATATCGTCTTGCGGGCCTCAATGACAGCGGGGGAGCGAGTCTTGACCTCCAGCCCGTCCCACGCCGGATGCGTGCAAGAGGTCTGCAGCTTGGAACGACCGCGGCGGATCACCTCCACCGTGCAAAGGCGGCAGGCGCCGTAGGGCTCCAGGAGCGGGTGGGAACACAGCGTCGGTATCTCGATCCCGTTCTCCCTGGCGACCTCCAGGATCGTCTGCCCCTCTTCGGCATGTACTTCCTGTCCGTCAATGATCAGTGTAGCCATATCGCATTTCTCCTATTTCCGACTCCCGTCATCTCACGCCCACCGCGTCAAACCTGCACACGTCGAAACAGACGCCACAGCGGATGCAAAGCTCCGAGTCGATGACGTGAGGTTCCTTCTTCTCCCCGCTGATCGCTTCCTGCGGGCACTTGCGGAGGCAGAGGCCACAGCCGGTGCACTTCTCCTCGTCGATGTAGTACTCGATCAGCGCCTTGCAGACGCCGGCCGGGCACTTGTGGTCCACGATGTGGGCCACGTACTCGTCGCGGAAGTAGCGCAGCGTACTGAGCACCGGGTTGGGCGCCGTCTTGCCCAGGCCACACAGGGAGACCGCTTTCACAACCCTTCCCAGCCTCTCCAGTGTGTCCAGGTCCTCCAACTCCCCCTCTCCCTCAGTGATGCGGGTCAGGATCTCCAACATACGTCGGATCCCCTCACGACAGGACGTGCACTTGCCACAGGACTCGTCACGGAGAAAGTCGAGAAAGTAACGGGCGGTGTCCACCACGCAGGAGCGATCGTCCAAGATGACCACTCCACCGGTGCCCATCATTGAGCCAGCTTCTGCCAACGTCTCGTAATCCATAGGCATGTCCAGGAGGTCAGTGGGAAGAAAGCCCCCTGAGGGACCGCCGATCTGGAGGGCTTTGAACTCTCGCCCCTCCGGAACACCACCTCCGACATCAAAGACCAGTTCCTGGACGGTGATGCCCATCGGCACTTCGGCCAGGCCCACGTTATTGACCTTGCCTGCCAGCGAGAAGACCTGTGTCCCCTTGCTGGTCTCGGTGCCGATGCTGGCAAACCAGTCAGCACCACGATTGATGATCGCCGGCACGATGTTCCAGGTCTTGACGTTGTTCAGGCAACTAGGCCGGTCCCACACTCCCTTTTCAGTGGTATGATAGTGCTTGGGACGCGGCTCACTGACCTTGCCCTCTACGGCGTGCATCAGGGCGGTGGACTCGCCACCGACGAAGGAGTGTGCTCCTAGTCTGAGCTCTACGTCGAAGTCGAATCCAGAACCCAGGATATCCTCGCCCAGCAGGCCATACTCCTGGGCCTGCTGGATCGCATTCTTCATGCTTCTTACAGACCCCGTATGTTCAAAGGGGATGTAGACAAACCCCTGATGGGCGCCTATCGTGTACGCACCGATGGTCATGCCCTCCAGGATACTGTAGGGATCCGCCTCCATCAATGCCCGATCCATGAAGCAGTTGGGATCGCCCTCGTCGCCGTTGGCGAGGACGTACTTGATCTCACCCTCAACCTCACGGGCGGCTTCCCATTTGCGGCCTGTGGAGAAGCCGGCTCCCCCACGGCCTCGCAGCCCTGACTTCTTGAGTTCCTCGATGACCTCCTCAGGCGTCATCGACATCAGCACCTTGCTCAGCGCCTGGTAGCCATCGACGGCAATGTACTCCTCGATCGATTCAGGGTCGATCATCCCACAGTGGCGCAGTACGATGCGCTCCTGCTTGTTGTAGAAAGGGATGTCCCTGCAGTAAGAGATACAGGCGTGCGTCGTCGGCTCTTTGTAGGTCAGTCGCTCGACGACTCGGCCCTTGACCAACGTTTCTTCCACCAGTTCAGGCACGTCGGCCGACTCCAGCCCCACGTAGAAGATCCCATCGGGCTCAATCAGGATGACCGGCCCCATGGAACAGAAGCCACGGCAGCCCGCCTCTACGACCCTTACCTCCTCCTCCAAGCCGCGCCGTTTCACCTCTGCTTCAAGGGCGGGTATGAAATCCGGTGCGCGGTCGTGCACACAGCTGACGAGTACGTCGGCTCGGTATTGTTCAGCCATTCTATTCCTCCTACGCTTCCATCCGTCCGACGACCCACTCTTCCACCACGTTACCCTCGACCAGGTGCTCTTCGATCAAACGAGGCACCATCTCTGGGTTCACGTCACCGTAGGTGACGCGGGGTTCGTCGCCTTGCTGAATATCCACCAGCGGCTCCCTCGAGCACATGCCGATGCAGCCGACGGTAGTCACGTGAGCGTCAATGGCGCGCGCTTCCAACTCGGCCAGAATGGCGTGCATCACCTCACGAGCACCGGCGGCGATGCCACAAGTGCCCATTCCTACCGTGATGGTCGTGCTCGTGTCAGCGCGGGCCTTGATGTCTTTCTGTAGTTGTTGACGCAATTTCTGTAGTTCTTCCAGACTCTTGAGTTTAGGCATCGTGACACCTCCCCTACGCCGCCTCTGGCACAGCACAACTGCACTGCTCGACCACCTCAGGGACCCGGTCCGCCGTCATCTTGGGGTACGGCACGTCGTTAACCATCACGAAGGGGGACTGCGCACAAGCTCCCAAGCAAGCAGTCGCCTCCAACGAGTACATCCCATCGGAAGTGCTCTCGCCAGCTTTGATCCCCAGTTCTCGTTCAAATGCTTCCAGGATACGCGGCCCGCCATTCACGTGGCAAGCGGTACCCAGGCACACCCGAATACAGAAATCCCCCTTGGGCCTGAGGGTAAAGCTACGGTAAAAAGTAGCCAGACGATAGACCTCGCCCAGATCCATTTCCAGCCGCTCAGATACTCGCTCCAACGCCTCACGTGGCAGGTAATTGTACTCCTGCTGTATCTCTTGTAGCACAGCCAGGCTGACCGCCCGATCAGCGCCATAGAGATCAATGATTTCGTCGACTCGATCGTCCAATATATTCATTGAGTTCATCGCTCTCCAGGTCTCCTCTCCCCGACACTCATCTCGCCCATCTTGATCAGCTTCAAGCGCGGGACACGCCGAGTCAGGCACTCGGTCCAGCAGATGCCGCAGCCGGTGCACTTGTCCTCGTCTACATAGCGGGCCTTCTTGCGCACCTTGACTTTGAAGTTACCCACGTACCCAGAGACATCCTCGACCTCGCTGTAGCTCAGGAGCGTAATGTTGGGATGCCGACCGGCATCCATCATCTTAGGCCCCAGAATTCAGGTGCTACAGTCGAGCGTAGGGAACGTCTTGTCCAGTTCCGCCATGTGCCCGCCGATGGAGGGCTCCCGCTCGACCAGGTACACGGGATAGCCAGCATCCGCGATCGTGAGCGCCGCCTGGATGCCAGCGATGCCTCCACCGACGATGAGCGCCGCTTTGGTCACCGGCTCCTGGCGCGGCTCCAGCGACTCCTGGTAGGCCACCCGGTAGACAGCCGAACTGATCAACCGCTTCGCTTTAGCCGTGGCCTGCGCTGTGTCATGGACAACCCACGAGACGTGCTCGCGGATGTTGGCCATAGCAAAGTAGTAAGGATTGAGGCCGGCCTCGGAGACGGCAGTCTGGAAGGTGGTCTCGTGCATACGCGGCGTGCAGGAAGCGACCACCACGCGGTTGAGACCCAACTCCTGGATGTCGTCCTTGATCATGTTCTGACCGGGCTCGGAGCACATATACTTATTCTCGCGGGCGACGGTCACGTTCGGCAGCCGTTTGGCAAAGGTGACCACCTCCGAAACGTTGACTGTGGCAGCAATGTTGATGCCGCAGTCACAGACATACACACCTATTTTGGGTTGCTCCATTTCACACCTCTCGTCTATGATAGCGTGATCCGTTCGTCCACTGGCAATATTGTGCCACCATACATACCTCCTATTTGGCTCGTTGTCAGCGGTGATGTACAAGCGGAAACCAGACTTGTGTCAACAACACGTTTGTTTGCGCCATGGGCGAAACCAGAGAGGCCTGTTCACCATCTTGGACAGGCCGCTGCCTGGATTCTCCACACGGTGGTCATACATACTCGACCGATATCAGCTTACCTTGTGCCTTCAGATCCTTTATCAGTGCCTCCACCACCGTCTGCCGCGGTGGGACGATGCGACCATCAACCCAAGTCCCCGCTTGGCCCACGGCTGAGTTGATCGCCAACCCAACGATGAAGCGAATTCTGTCGGCCGACAGCAGCGCACGGGCCAACCGACCAGCACCATCCTGGCCTCCGGGCAAATCGTGCGCCCCTTTCATCCCAGCTATGCGCTCCCGTGCTTTGCCCAGCGTCACCAGCCCCTCCGTGACCATATCCACCCCCTCCAGGCGATGTGTGGGGGGCACTTCCGCCCACGGATGCCCAACGTCCGCGCCGTACGCGGGGCGAGGCTCTAACTCCAACTCAGCCCCCAACAGCCGGGCCGCGATCTGGGCGGTCGTGCCGCCACAGATGATGTGCTTGCCGGGCTCCGCCATCAACTTCTCCAGCGCGACTTCGTCCAGCGCCGGGTCCACCGGTGGCCCGGTCCAGACGGTAGCGGTGCACATCGGACGGACGTGCATACTGACGACGGTGACGTCCTGCTCACCTGACGCCTCCTCGGCCAGCCGGCGATACGTGCGGATCAACGCGCCGAGCAGTTGATCGGCATCGCACCCGGTTTCCGTCCAACGCCTGGTGGCGATGGCGATATCCCTCCACCCCCAGCGCCGGCTCCACCCCTTGGCGCGGATGTATCCCTCGCTGACCATCGCCATATGATCCCCATCCTGCAAGGAGAACCGGCAGGTACGGACCAGGCGCCCATGGGAGATATCCTCCAGCACGGGCAGCAGGATCAGTTGGCCGCCACGGGCTATAAACAGGGGCGGGGCATCGCACTCCACCACGTGTGCTTCGCTTCCCTCCAGGACTTGAAGGATGGCAAACGGCACATGCTCACCGTCAGGCAGCACATCCAGCACAGATTCCATCACTACGTCAAGCGATGTGCCTTGCTCCAGCATAGAAACTGCACTGTCCGCGACCGACGCGGCCTTCATCCTTCCCTCCCCGCGACCACGAGGGCCGCTGGCGAGAATGGCGAAGAACTGATCTTCGGTTTGAAACGTTCTCACTACATCACTGCACGCTTGCCCGCTGAACAGGCTCTGGTGCGCGTGCTCAATCCAGAGTCTCACGGGACCTCACCGAGCAGATACCGTCCACCCACACCTCCCGCCCTCCCTCACCGGCAAGGGCCAGGTAGATCTCGGCCACCGTCGCCTGCGCCACCTTGAACGTCGTACGCCGGGCCATCTCCCGCAAGCGATGCGCATCGCCATTGGCCACCAAACTGTAGTCTGCCAACTGCGGGAACCGCTCGCGGGCCTGAGCCAGACCGACACAAGACGATATCTCCACACCTACGATATCTAACTCAGGTGGGATGAAGCCCAGGTTAGAAATGATGCTATACGCGGTATGATCCACATGGGCCGGGATACATATACCGTTCAAGTCGGAAACCCGTTGGACGACCTCCTCCAGTGAAAAGGAACTCGAGGTCAGAAGCAGGCGGTCAAGATATTCAGCCGGCTCTCCATCCGCATCAAGCACCAACTGTTCCCCAAAGAACGACTCATCGTTCTTCAACGGAGGCAGGCTGGCGTAGACTTGCTCCTGCCAACGGGCAACCTGCTCCAACGTGTCAAACAACGCCAGCACGTGCACTTCCTCGCGGGTCTGGACCTCCATACCAGGAAGCACCGTGATACCCGTACCCTGCGCCGCGTTGACCACTGCCGCAGCGTTCTCGGCTGAGTTATGGTCGGTGACAGCGATAATCTGTAGTCCTAGCTCCTGCGCCTGCTCCACGATGAACTCCGGGAGCATCTCCAACTCAGCGCAGGGCGAAAGACAAGTGTGAATGTGCAGGTCAGCCAGGAAGAAGCGCAACATAAGGAGCCCGCCTTGAGCGGCTCAACTGCGTTGAGGGCTCAACTGCGTTGAG
>Ga0180434_10005566_pt1 | contig 14780 bp, 25 predicted proteins | sample SS_ome_7_FD_132453 | JGI IMG/M metagenome (GOLD analysis project Ga0180434, IMG submission 132453) | Hypersaline lake sediment archaeal communities from the Salton Sea, California, USA - SS_1_D_2 metaG | ecosystem: Environmental > Aquatic > Non-marine Saline and Alkaline > Hypersaline >...
CGCTTGAGGAGGCGCCGTCGCTCGACCTGCACTTCGGGCTGTCGGCCATATTGGACGATCTTGGCGAAGGCATTTTCCCGGACGTCGCGGAATGACGGAACGCGAAATCTCGCGTGCGTGGGGAGTCATACAGAGAATCCTCGAAGCTCGCCTGGGCCAGCCCCGCTGCCGTCCGGCTATCGAGGCCATAAAGTCCATAACGCGGATCGAGATGTCCGACAGTTCCGCGAGTCCGTTCCAATTGACCATCGGATCCCCGGTCATCCTGGAGATGGCGGATTGCGGCATAGCCACCGTGCCTGGCTCGTCCGCGGCCATGTTGGCGCTGTCGGCGATGGAGCTGTGTGCCGAGGATGGTATCGCGATGGAGGCCACGGATGTGGCCGCCCTGGGCGCCCTGGCGAGGTCGCTACTGAAGGGCTAGTTTTACGCTTCCGGCGAGAGAATCCGGAGGAGGCTGCGGTGGAGCACAACCCTTTTGCAGAGTGGCTGCGAATTCTGTTCCGTGAGTTCAGGAAGATGTGGGATCTGGTGTTCCGCCGCTAGCCCGGCGCGAACGCCGCGATCTCCGCGTCGAGGTCGCCGAGGTGCTCCTCGATCATCCTGGAGACCCTGCCCCAGTCGAGCCCGCCGCATCCGCACCCGAGCGCGGGCAGGGTCACCCGCACCGCGCCCCGGTGGCACAGAAGCGCGCGGAGCGCGGCCAGCCCGGACTCCACGTCCTCGTATGTCGAGGGGTTCCGGAAGTGCCGCTTCGTGGGCATGTTGACGACCTCGACGTCGCCGTCGGTCCAGACGAGCAGCGACCCCGGCCGGACCTCGCCCCGCGCGCAGGCCGCCGCGTACTCCCTGAACATGGCCGGGTACCTGTGGCGGAACGCCAGCGCGACGCCGGCGCCCATGACCCCGACGCAGTTCACGGTATTGACGCGGATGTCGGCCGGGACGGAGAACATGTCGCCCGCGGTGAAGGTGACCATCAGAGGCCCTTGCCGAAGAGCGCCTTGATGGCGTCCAGGATGTCGTCCTTGCTGTCCATCTGGGCGGTGACGCACTTCTCCTCCTCGCCCAGCAGGTCCGTGAATACCTCGCGGAACTGGCCGCTGCCCCACTGGCTCTTCACCTGCGTGTAGGCGACCATGTTCACGATCGGCAGGAAGTGGTCGCGGATCATGGTGCAGCAGTCCCGGCTGTCCGTTTCGCTGCTGTTGTCGCCGTCCGAGAAGTAGAAGAGGTAGACGTTCCAGTCCTGCGGGTTGAACTTGGTGTCGGTCAGCTCCTTCGCCACGCGGAACGCGCTGCTGATCTTGGTGCCGCCGTCTTCGCGCAGGTGGAAGAAGGTCTCCCGGTCTACCTCGGCCGCCCGGACGTCGTGCACGATGTAGCGGCTCTCGATCCCGTCGTAGTTCCGCCGGAGCCACGCGTCGATCCAGAACGCCTGCGTCCTGACCATCTCCTTCTGCTCGTCGCCCATCGACCCGGACACGTCCATCATGTAGATGACTACGGCGTTGGACTGCGGGCTGCGGATGGTCTTCCAGCTACGGTAGAGCTTGTCGTCCCGTTCGATGACGATGCGCGGGTCGTCGGGGTCGTACGCCCCCTCTATGAGCATGCGGCGCATGGCCTTGCGGTACGTGCGCTTGAAGTGCTTCAGCGACTCGGGCCCCGTCGGCCGGAGGCCGCTGTACCGGCTCTTGTCGTCGGTGATGTTCTTCTTGCCCTTCGGCTTGATGCGGGGCAGCTCCAGCTCTTCCCCGAGAATCTCGGCGAGTTCCTCGATCGTCAGATCCACCTCCAGGATGTGCTGTCCGACCTGCGTGCCGCCCGGACCCATCCCCTCGCCCTCGCCCTGCTGGTCGCCCGGCTGCCCCTCGCCGTCGCCCACGCCGCCGGTGTTGTCGCCGTAGCGGAATCGTGGTATGTCTATGGACTTGACGGGGATGGATATGAGCTTCTTGCCTTGCTGCCCGATCATCTCGCCGCTGGAGATGTGCCTCTTCAGGTCGCGCCGCACCTTGCCCTTGACTATCTCGCGGAACCTCTGGTGATCCCTCTGGATTTTCATACGTCACACCTCCATCCGACTATACCCGGCCGTCGCCGGCGCAACCCGTAGGGGCGCTACTTTGGCGGCGGCGGGAGGAATTTCCCCCACTCCGGCGGCATCTCGCGCACCCTCTTCGCGAACAGGGGGGACCACCTCGGCTCCTTCGGCTCCCGCAGCAGCCTCATCCCCGCCTGCTTCGGTGTCCGGCCGCCCTTGGTGACATTGCACTTCAGGCAGGCCGCGACCGTGTTGTCCCATGTCAGCTTGCCCCCCTGCGACTTCGGCACCACATGGTCGAGCGACAGCTCCGAGTCCGGGAACGTCTTCCCGCAGTATTGGCACTTGTGTCCGTCCCTCTTGCAGACGGTGGACTTGTTCAGGTTGACTTTCGTCTTGAACCACTTCTGCGGCGTGTTCGTCACCACCACCCGTGGCGCGTCGAACGCGGTGTTCACCGTGCGCACGGCCCGCCCGTCCACGACGCCCCGGTCCAGCCACTCGTCGAAGCCGTAAGTGGCGTATGTCCCCGCGCTCGCGTCCACAATCAGGTGATCCCTCGTGAACGCCATGCATATCGCCCTGTGCACCGGCACGACGTTGATGACTCTCCAACTCTGATCCAATACCAGGCATGATTTGTCTAACCAAGACATACTCTTAGCGCTCACTCGAATATCGCTCCGCAAGGGGCAAAACCGGTATTACAATATAGATCGCGTCAGGACCTGGCGATGAGCATGAAAGCCATCTTCGCGAAGCCCGACATGGTCTCCGGGCTAGCGCGGCCGTCCGGAGAGTAGAGCGGGAGGCATGTCTCGAGTATGGGCCGCCAGTACCGCTTCGTGTGGTCCAGGCAGATCATCGGGTTGCGCAGTCTCGGGCTCTCCTCCCCCTGCGTCACCACGGCGACCCGCCCTCTCTTCCCCAGGAACTCGATGGCCTTCTTCATCCGGCGGCGGTAGTTGCGCCACTCGTGCGACTTGTTGTCGGGGAAGAACGTGAGGTTCACGCCGTTCGGGTCGGTCGGCTTCGGGATCTCGTCCACGAACACGGCCACATGCACGGACGGCTTCATCAGGGCGTCCCACATGTCGGCCTTCATCCGGTCGCGGCAGTCGCCCTGCCTGGCGTACGGCGACGCCACAATCTCGTCGTGGCCGTAGCCGTTCAGGAGATCCATCATGGATTTCGCCTTCGGTCTCCAGATGCGCCTCGCGATCATCTCGAAGTCGTCAATCGTCTGCTGGAAGGCCCACGCCGCGCAGAAGCCCCGGTTGCGGGCCTCGGCCGCGAAGAGAGCCGCCGTCGCCCCGCCCAGCGCCACCACGCTTTTGTCGTTGTAGCTGTCGTAGCTATTCATCACCATATCCGTTCGGATGCGCCGTGTGCCATCCCACGGCCGATTCCACGATGTCCCGTATGCCGTACCTGGGCTCCCACCCCAGCTCGGTCTGTATCTTCGTCGGGTCGGCGAACAGCTCCGGCGGGTCGCCGGCTCGGCGTTCGGACGGCTCGACCTTGATCTCCTTTTTCGACACCTGGCGCACGATGTCGACGACCTCCTTGACGGATGTGCCCCAGCCCGTCCCCACATTGTAGCAGCGGAAGGTTCCCTCCTCCTGCGACTCCAGGGCCGCGAGGTGCGCCGTCGCCAGGTCGTCCACATGGATGTAGTCCCTGACGGCCGACCCGTCCCTGGTCGGATAGTCCACTCCGAACACCCGGACATGGTCGTTTCCGCCCCGGGCCGCGCGGATGACCAGCGGTATGAGGTGCACCTCTTCGGGGTGCGCCTCGCCGATTCCGCCCCCGGCCGAGGCGCCCGCCGCGTTGAAGTACCGGAGGGATGTGCTCCCGAGCCCCCATGCCCTTGAGCAGTCGTCCAGTATGCGCTCCACCATGAGCTTGCTGGAGCCGTACGGCGAGATCGGGAGGCACGGCATCTCCTCGGTGATTGGCGTCGCCGGCGGGATGCCGTACACGGAGCACGACGAGCTGAATATGATGCGCCGCGTGCCGGACCAGGCCATCGCGCGCAGCAGGTTCAGGGTGTTGGCCACGTTCTGGATGTAGTAGTTGACGGGGTGCTCCAGGCTCTCGTTGACGTTCAGCACGCCCGCGAAGTGCATGACTGAGGCGATCCCGCCGCGCATGACCTCGTCCAGCCGGTCGAGGTCCGCGAGGTCGGCCTGAACCATCGTCGCCCTCGTGTCCACGGCTCCGGCGTGCCCTGTCGAGAGGTTGTCGTACACGACGACATCGTGCCCGCGGTCGCACAGGAGTCTCACGCAGTGCGACCCGACATACCCCGCCCCTCCAGTCACCAGGATTCTCATCTTACTTGAACTCCACATTCCAGTCGAAGTCGAACGCGTCCCAGCCAGTCCGCTCCTCGTCGGGGTTCGCCGGGTCGTATTTCCGCGTGACGTAGTACAGCAGGAGCGCGTCCTCGCCGCCGCAGGCGACGCCGCCGTGCCACAGCTTGGGCGGGATGCAGAGCACGCCTTGCCGATGCTCGCCGAGGTAGACGGCGACGCCCTCCCCGCTCTTGATTGTGAGCGACTTGACGGTCTCCCCGTTCGGCGTGGCCGTTGCCAACCTGAGTGTCGTGACTATCGGATCCGGCTCGTTGTTGAACAGGCCGATTTTCATGTTGCCCGACAGCACGCACCAGTGGTCGGTCTGCTTGAAGTGCCTGTGCCACGCCTTCACGGCTCCTGCGTACATGGTCGACGCGTTGAACTGCGCGTCGCCGAGGGCCGCGATGTGGTCGAAGAGCGACATGGCCGATCGTCCGCGGTCGTCGCAGAATGTGTGCATTCGAGCCTCCTTTGCGTGATTATTCTAGCCGGGCGAGGATAGAACTGTGCATGAGGACCCTGATGCCGATGGTGTTCCTGACCGCCCTGCTCAGCGCCAACTCCATGGCCATGCTGGTGTTTGACGCGGTCACCGAGCCGGCGGGCGTCTACTGTTTGGATTTCACTGGCGGCGTGGTGTCCGTCCCGCAGGCGTACCCGATACCGACGCAGGCGACGTTGCAGGTTCCGCCGTTCCGCCCCCTGGGCTCCGACGCAGACGCCACCGAGAGGATCGTCAAGCTCGTGCTTGAGAATGTCAGGCAGGATTTCTCCCGCTGGCCTGGGATTGAAATCCGGAGGGGCGAGTTGCACGATTTGCCAGTTGCCAACGTCGTGCTCGTAGGCGGGTGGGCGCAGGCGGCGGGTAACTTGGGCATCGCCTCCGCCGTGGATACGGGCGACCGCTCCTCGGACGACAGGGCGGTGGTCTACTCCGGCAATGTCGTCGACACGCTCACCGGTGGGCTGCGGTTCGTCCCGCCGGAGGAGGCCATAGCCCAGGCCGTCGCCAATGTGGTCAGCCACGAGATCGGGCACCTGCTCGGTTTCTCCCATGTCGCCGGCGGCTCCCTGGAGATCATGTCACCCGGCCTATCCACGAAGGCCGCCGCGATGGATCAGATGTTCTGCCGCCATCACCAATCCTATGTCGACAGGAGATTCCTCTGGTGCGGTACGAGGTAGTTAGGCGGAAGTTCGCCCAGCGCGAGAGGGAGCTTGTTCGCATACCGGACGGGGTTTGGGAGGAGGCAATCCGAGCCGACAAGGCCAGGCAGAGTTGGCATGGCTCGCGACCCAAGTCGAACCACTGGGCCGGCAGGAACGAGCAAATCCTGGGCAACGGCGGCGAAATCATGATGCGGCTGTTCCTGGAGGGGCTCGGCCTCGAAGGGTGGCGCGCGGCCCCGATATTCAACGACAGGTTCCACAAGCCAGTGGATCGTGGCGGCTCGCCGCCGTGGGATGTGGCGTTTGGTTCCCGGGTCGATGAGTGGAGGACGGTAGTGCCCGGCTGCGAGCCCGGCTGGTTCGGGGTGGCGAGGGCCGGCGAGGTGAAGGTCGCCGGACCGAACCCCCCCGACGCCTGGGTGATGCGGGTCAAGGAGGAGGAGTACAAGCCGCATCCGCGACTTGTCTTCTTCGCGACCGTGATGGTGTCGCTGAAGGATCCGACATTGGGCGGCCCCGGGAACCTCCGCTTCCTTCCGAGGTACATGTTCCCCTTCCATTACATCACCAACGACGAGGTCGCGGCCGTCCCCCCGACCCCGAAGGGCGATCCGTTCGCGCCGTACAAGGCCTGCCGCGTGTTCCCCTTCCCCGGTTTCTGCAACAGCAAGAAAATCACCGCCCGGACGACTCTGGGCCCCGAGCTAAGGCCGCTGACAAAAGAGGCCTTGCTTTCGTTTGTTGACCGTCTATAATTGAGGAGACGCATGAAAGGCAGACGCTACAGTCAGGACGCCCCGCTCCCGCAGCACCGGGTGAACGATCGCATCCGAATATCCCCCGTACTCGTCATCGGCCCCGAGGGAGAGAAGCTCGGCGTGATGGACACCGCCGCCGCCCGCGCCGCCGCGAGGGAGCATGACCTGGATCTCGTGGAGGTGGTGCCCAACCAGCGCCCCCCCGTGTGCCGGATAATGGACTACGGGAAGTTCCGGTACGACCAGACCAGGTCCAAGAAGTCCCAGAAGAAGCAGGCGTCGCTGAAGGAGGTGCGGCTGCGCCCCGGCACCGATGTCGCCGACAGGGATCGGGTCGTCGCCAAGGCCAGGGGCTTCCTGGAGAAGGGGCACCCGGTTCAGCTCACCATGCTGTTCCGCGGGCGGGAGAACGCCAACAAGGCCGCCGGCATGCGGACGATGTCGGACATCGCCGCCACGCTCGACGATGTGGGCCAAGTAGACAGGTCCCCCTCCCCCTCCGGCCGTCGCGCCACGATGGTTATCTCGCCGGCGAAGAAGAAGCCGCAGCCCCCGCCGGAGTAGTCCGGTGGCACTGTAATCCAGATTCAAAAGGCGGGTTCACTATCGTCCCTGCGGCGCCTATGATTGGCGAAGGGAGCAAATATGCTGCTACAGAAGCTCTACAGAATTCGCAGGGAGTTGGCGCACGAGATTGACCAGGCGAGCCAGAGGGGTGACACGGCGGTGATGGCGGCCCTGGTGAAGGCCAGGGACGCCCTGAACGAGGCCTCCGCCGCCGCCGGCGACACGGCGGCAGCGAGTCACGCGGACAGGCACGCCAGCCTTGAGGAGATGGGTTCGCATGGGCAGGCTGACTGAGGCATTCGACTTCGCGAACACCGACCGCACGGCCGAGTCGGCCCGGGAGCGGTACGCGTATGTGACGCCCGGACCGGATTTGAGGGAGTTCCGCAAGCGCGTCCGAGCGGAGCGACGGCGGATGGAGAGGGAGCAGCCGACCCTGTTCGACGAACCCCGCCCGGGAGAGTCCGGATGAGAGTTGAGACGTTTTCTACATTCGTGGACTTCCTGCGGTGCCGCGCACAGCACAAGTGGGCGGTGGTGTCGCGCGAGCCGATCAAGAGCACCAGCTTGCATGTGCTCTTCTCCACCTCCGGTGTGCAGAAGGGCGTCCAGCGGTGTGCGCGTTGCGGTCGCGAGCGCAAGGCGTGGCGTCGCGGTCTGTGCGGCGCCGGCGGCACCTCCGGCCCGTGGCGGCGCCTGTCGAACGGCAAGGAAAAGTGGATCGACTCCCTGCCGACGCTGTAAGTTTCGCCCACGCATTTCACACGCACGGTTAGAAGAACGCCCGCGCATTTCACACGCACGGTTAGAAGAACATCCACCGCCATAACACGGCGCGCGAATCTCATTACTGTTTTGGAACGCGCGCCGAAGGCGTGGACATGGAGTCAATCAGACAGGGCATGAGGACGATGTACAACTACGCGTGCTTCGACCTTGAGTGTCTTTGCCGTGAGTTGGGGCAGGAGGGCGTGCCCCGGGACGAGATACGGCAGGCTCTCGACGACCGCGCGGCCGTGCTTCTCTCGGAGTCCGCCGCCAATGTCCGCGAGGAGGCGGTGACGGATGGCATGGGTGAGTTGGAGGTCGCGGAGATCGACGCATTCCTCGCCAGGACCACATCACTCTGCTGCATGCTGCTCGCCCCGATGATTGAGCAGTGGATCGACCGTCTCTAGGAATCATTCGACGAACTGTATCATGTCCGCCGGGACGAGCCACGGGGTGCCGTCTTCCCGCCTGACCGAGTAGACGTCCAAGGCCCCCTCCGCCTCGTCGTGGTAGGCCATCTCGCCGTCGCCGCAGCGCCAGCACTTGACCTCCCGCTCCATCATGTCGATGCCCCCGCAGTGGGTGCACCTCCAGTGCGGGCCGAGCGCCGTGCGGTACTGCCCGTCGCTGAGCACCATCCGGTGCGGGCCGGTTTTCACATCCACGACCTCGATGAAGTCCCGCGTGTCCGCCTCTCGCATCAGTGCGTTCATGTGTCCCTCCGATTGGGCCCCCGGGGACTCGAACCCCGAACCTTACGATTATGAGTCGTGCGCTCTAACCAATTGAGCCAGGGGCCCTGACCTTAAATCTCCATACTGAACCCGTCGCCGGAGAACCGCAAGACGGTCCCGGCCACGGTCTCCACGCCACCCGCCACCCGGCCGAAGGCGTACCACATGGGTTGCCGCCACCGGCGCCAGACAAGGTTGCCCTCCTCCGGCGTCGCGGTCACCCAGATTTCGTATCTTGCCTCCCTCTCGTTCCGCAGCAGCACTTCGTCCCTGCCGCCGAACTGGAAGGTGTAGTCGCCCGTCTCTTTCAGGATCATTCGCTTCCCGCGATGGTGCATTGAAAAAAAAGCCCTCCCGGACGAATCCGGAAGGGCGGTTTTTTGCGGGCACTGCCCGCTGGGCGCCCACCTAGTCGGTGGTCTCCCCGGTCGCCTCGTTGTAGAGGTTGACCGCCTCGGCCTGCGCCTCCTCCACGAGCTGCTGCCCGTCCTGGATGAGGGCCTGCCCCTTGTCGGTGATGGTGATGTCGATCTTCACCAACCCGAAGTGCGCGGCGCCCGCCAGCGCGGCGGCCGTGACAATTACGCCGACCAAGAAACTCTTCGTTCGCTTCAACATAGCAACTTCCTCCCTTGCAAGGTTCGTCCACTTCTCAGGCCCCCACGGGCCACGTCGACACAGCATTATACACGTGCCGTGTTCGGCAGGCAAGCCCTGGGGGAATTCCGGTGTGCCTACGGATTCGGATAGAATCCACCCGGAGGTTCCGCTAATGTCGAGATCCACGCAGTTCATAGGCCTCACGGACGACGCGAGGGCGTTCGTGGGGGGTCTGGAGGCGATCGGCCGATATGTCGGGGCGCACGGCATGTTCGGGGAGGATATCGAGCTGGGCCAGTGGCGAGACGCCGACGGCAACCGGTACCGGGAGGTGGTGCAGGCCGATCCGTGGTCGTCCGGGCCGTGCATCTTCACGTGCGTCGAGATGCGGTTCGCCAGCGAGGAGGATTCCGCGATCCCGCCCGGCGGGGCTCTGGCGAAAATCCGCGCCGGTCTGGAGGCGGCCTCCGGAGGGGCGCGACTCGCCCCCTCCGAGGCGTCGGAGATGCTCGATCTGCTGGACGCCCTCGGGGGGGAGACCAGGCTGTTCGAGTGGACGCTCGACCCCACCCTGAAGGAACGTCACCGGGAGACGGATTCCGCCAAGGGCACATACTGGATTTAGGCCATGGCACGCACCATGTTCACCTTCACCGATCTGTTCGCCGGCGTGGGCGGGTTCAGGGTCGGCCTGGAGAGGGCGGGCGGCAGGTGCGTCTACTCGGTGGAGAGGGACAGGTTCTGCCGGAGTGTGTACGGGGAGTGGTTCGGACGCGAGCCCGAGGGCGCCGACATCGCCGATGTGGATCCGGCCGGGATTCCGGCGCACCATGTCATGGCGGCTGGCTTCCCGTGCCAGCCGTTCTCCAGATCCGGCGTGTCCATGAGGAACTCGCTGGGCCGTCCGTCCGGCCTCGACTGCGACGACGGCAACCTCTTCTTCCGGCTCGCGTCCGCGCTGGAGGCGTGCAGGCCCCCGGCGTTCGTGTTCGAGAACGTGAAGAACCTCATGTCGCACGACGGCGGCAACACCTGGGATGTCATCCGCCGGACGCTCGGCGGCCTCGGCTACGCCGTGCACGCGAAGGTCCTGGACGCGGCGGACTTCGGGCTGCCGCAGCGGCGGGAGAGGGCGTTCATCGTCGGCTTCGACGCGCGGCGAATCCCGCGCCCTCGGTTCCTGTTCCCCCGTCCCACCGGCGGCGCGCGGCTCCGCGACATACTGGAGCCGGACACCGACCCGTCGCTCGTCCTGAGCGACCGACTCTGGCGGTGGCTCCGGGACCACAGTGCCAAGCACAAGGCAGCGGGCCACAACTTCGGCTACAGCCTCGCCGACCCGGACGGCGCCACGCGGACGCTCAGCGCCCGGTACTTCAAAGACGGATCCGAGATACTCGTCCCGCGCCCCGGCGGCAACCCCCGGCGGCTCTCCCGCAGGGAGGCCGCCAGGCTGATGGGGTTCCCGGACAGCCTGCCGATCGACATCGTGTCCCGCACCCAGACATACAGGCAGTTGGGCAACGCCGTCGCGCCGCCGGTCGCCGAGGCCGTCGGGAGGCAGATAATGTACTTCCTCAACGCGGCCGGGGCGCTGCGGGCTTGACCCGGCTCGCCCCCGGGCCTAGGATCTGGCGGAGTGAAGCACAACCCAAAGGAGCGGAGCGATGTGCCGGAAAACGAGAATGGCCCCCCTGCTGTCCGCCGCGATGCTCGCGGGATGGACGCTCGCGGGATGCGTCGGCCAGCACGGTTGGTTCTGGACGCCGGGTTTCCCGGACATAGACGGGGACAGCGATACGTTCGTGCTGGACTGGACCGGTGGCCGCAACCCGCTGCACCCGGACGAGCTCCCGCCGCTGGATCTGGCGGCATTCGACGTCTCGGGCGGCGGCACGCTTGCGGACGTCGAGGGTTTCCACGAGATGGTGAGGCGGCAGGTGGAGATCATACTCCGCGACGCCGGAATCAACTCGACCGTGGTCACGGGCGAGCAGCGGACGGACGCGAACAACGTCCACATCTCCCCGGAGGCCGTCGACTCGGACGGCGATCAGGTGCTGGGGCGCGGCCACTACGACCCGTGCAACCGCCGACACCGTGACTCGTGCATCGTGTACGCCCAGGCCATAATCGACGACGACATGACCTGCACCGTCCGCCAGTGGACGAACGTGTTCGCCAACATCGCAGCGCACGAGATCGGCCACAACCTGGGCTTCGACCACCCCGAGGCGGCCGACGTGCCCGCCTGGACGGGGTACGCCGAGCTCATGCTGGCGAGCCAGCCGTGGAGCGCGAGGAAGCGGGAGCAGAGGTTCCTCGTCGAGCAGGACACCTGCCCGGACCTCTCCGACGCCAAGTATGTGCCGATCAGCATGCCGCTCGATCCCCCGCCGGAGTAGGCCCGGCATGATAAAGTCTTTCCGCCGCGGCCGGGTGCGTGCCGTACCACAGCGCAATCCGACTGGTCGCATACGGGCCCGAGCAGGGCATGCTCCACCGGTACCTCCGGGAGGGCTTCGACCCGTACGATTACTCGTACGAGCTGGAGCGGTGGCTTGAGGACGAGGCCTGCGAGGGGTGCGGCGCCGGCGACGACCCGGACTGCGAGAAGTGCGGCGGAAAGCTGAGGGCCGAGGTCGATGGGGTGACGGGCGGGGACGACGCGCTGGCGTGGATCGACAGGGCGTCCGACGCCGACCTCGCCCGGTTCCGCGAGCATGTGGAGCAGCGGGTCGGACGCGGCGACATGGGGGCCGACAGGCCGGCGTACGAGCACATGTCCTTCAACCGCCTCGTCAGGCCGACATGGCTGGTGCACTTCACGGACGACCCTTACGAGATAGCGTCGGACGGGTTCCAGTACGGGTGGGACAGCACCGAGGGCCTCGGGCTCACGACGCACTTCACCGACAATGCGAGGAAGCGCGGCCCGGGCTACAACTTCGCTTTCGCCTCGGCTCGCGGGACGCGACGAACGCCTCGCGGGGCCGGCACGGGGACTCCCCGAAGTACGGCGCGCACGCCGTCGTCTTCTGGGGCGGCGGCGTCGAGGTGTACCACTACGGGGACGAGGAGGACCAGGTGATCTTCTGGGGCCCCGAGGTGCCCCCGTCGCGCATCTTCGCCCTATGGAACGGCGGGGACGACGGGTGGCATGTGAGGAACGCCGTCGATCGGGTCGTGTTCGGCGTGGACCCGGACGCGCCGTACGACGAGAGGGCCAAGACGAAGGACTTCGAGGAGGCGGCCGAGTGGGTCGCCGCCAACCACCGCATGCTGGCCCGGACGCAGGAGGGGGTCGACAGGGTCGAGAGGGAGCGTCGCCCGGCTCAGGTCGCCGCGCGCATCCTCTCCAGGTGAGCCTCCAGCGCCGCCCGGAACTCCGGGGGGTACCTCAGCGAACTCTCGAGCAGCCTCCCCAGGAACCCGGCCGTCGCTCTCTCGGACAGCGGCTTGGGCTCGAACTCCAGGAAGTCGGCCAGCGGCTCGGCCGGCAGGGCTGCGGGCCAGGTTGTCTCCTCGACGGCCCAGCGTCCGTCCGGACCGCCTGCCGCGGCCTTGGGCCACCCGCCCTTTTCGGGCAGGCCGCCAGACGCCTCCGCCGACCCGTCGCGCCGCCAGGCCAGGCGCGCCCCGACCCAGGACGACACGGCCGCGTTGACGGCGTTCCCGACCAGCTTCCACCGGTGGCTCGGCTTGGAGGCCGCCTCGGCCGGCTCCGTCCAGCCCACCGGCAGCCCCTGCAACCTCTCGGCGTCGCGTATGTCCGGGGTGACGATCCGCCCGTCTGGCATCCATATGGCCGGGGGCGAGGGGATTCCGACGCCGGATCCGCCCTTCATCGTCGGCACGGCGTCCACGGCCCAGCCCAGGCCCCGCCTGCCCTCGGTCCAGTAAAAGCCGCACGCCCGGCCGCGGTGGTCGCCCTCCCCCGGGGCCCCCGGCCCCCCCGAGAAGAGGACGGCCGCCGGGGAGTCCGCCAGCGAGGCGAGGAGGATGACCCGCTCGCGCCGCTGCGGGACGCCGAACGCCCTCGCGTCGATCACCCGGTACGCCCAGCGGTACCCCAGCGACTCCAGCCTGTCCGCCAAGTGGCGGATCGCCGCACCGCCGCCGAGGCGGAGCATGAACGGCACGTTCTCGAGCAGCACCCAGGGCGACGGCGTCGCCTCCAGCAGCCGGAAGAGGTGGGAGACCAGGCCGGACTTCTCGCCCGATATCCCCTTCGTGCCCCCGCACTGTGAGAGGTCCTGGCACGGGAACCCGGCGGCGACCAGGTCGGTGCCCGGCGGAAGGGCGTCGAGGTCGCGGACATCCGCCGCGAGCGGGACGCCCGGGAACCTGGCCCTCAGCACGGCCGCCGCGCCCGGGTCGTTCTCGCAGAGCAGATCCGCCTCGTGCCCGCTCCGGCCGAGGCCCAGCTCTATCCCGCCGACGCCCGCGAAGAGTCCCGTAACCCTCATGCGGAATTCTAGCTTGTAAAGTTCTCATGCCCGCGTCGTGTCGGGAGGCCGGAATGTGTGACATCGGACGATTGGCGCGACGGATCATGCGGTCCGCGGCCGAGGCCCGCCGGGCCCGCAGCGCGGCGAGGCGGCTGACGGCGGAGAGGTACGACAGCGGCATGGGCACCGTGGACTACACCTGCGACAGGTGCCAGGCCAGGGTGCAGTCGATGACGCTCCCGCCGGGCTGGCGGGAGGACGGCGCGGAGCACGTCTGCCCTGCCCACGGCTCCCCGGCGGCGGACGGCGGAACGGCCTGCGCGATCTGCCGCACCCCCATGCCCGAGGACTTCGAGGCCGCGATGGACGCCGGATGGATCCCGGAGTTCTGGATCGGCGACGACGACCAGCGGGGGCCGGCCTGCGGCGAGTGCGACGCCAAGCACCTGGTCCCGGACACCGACGGCGAGACCGTGCTCCGGCCCGAGTCGGCGCACCTCGCGCCCACAATCCTTTAGCCTTGACGCGGCCAGCCGCGCGCGATACAATAGGACTGCCATGCACATGATCCACACACAGGGAGGGCTAGCGTTCAGCATCTCAAGGCATTAGGTTGACACCTAATTGCAGGAGAAGCTGACATGGCTAGGAACCGCAGGGATCCCCGTCGGGAGAAGACCCTCGACATGCGCCGCATGGAGTGGGGCCAGCTCTCGACCATCTTCGACAGGCTCCACCCGGAGCACGACTGGCACAACTTCCCCAAGGGCCTCGGGTACGAGGAGAGGCGGCGGCGGTGGGACGAGTCCATCCGCGCCGAGGACGAGTGGATCCGCAAGGCCACCGGGGGCCGCCGCCGCGAGCGGTTCTGCTCCGGCTCGCCCCCCGCCTGGTTCCGCCGCGACCGGAACCGCCTCCAGCGCGCCAGGGACCGCGAGGCGATGGCGAGGCAGCTCAGGGACGGCGACGACGTGGTGCTCCCCCGCCGCCGCAGGGACATCCGCTGGCTGTGGTGGTAGGCTATAAAGTCTTTGTCCCCGGCCGGTCCCGGAGGCGAGGACATGGCGCTACGACACGGCGACGACGGGATGTGCGAGCGATGCAGGAGGGTCGTGCCCATCCGCCAGCTCAGCGGCGAGGGCGTGTGCGGAGCATGCGCGGCGCCGGACAGGGCATCGCCCGAGATGGCGATGGCGGCGTCGCTGGACATGGAGGCGATTGTCCGGGAGGTCGTCGAGGCCGGGCTCATGGACAGGCTGCGGCGGAAGAAACGACTTCCCGTTGATCCTTTGGAGGCCATCCAACAAGCTGGCGACACG
>Ga0180434_10005567_pt1 | contig 14780 bp, 15 predicted proteins | sample SS_ome_7_FD_132453 | JGI IMG/M metagenome (GOLD analysis project Ga0180434, IMG submission 132453) | Hypersaline lake sediment archaeal communities from the Salton Sea, California, USA - SS_1_D_2 metaG | ecosystem: Environmental > Aquatic > Non-marine Saline and Alkaline > Hypersaline >...
CCCGAACAGTGTGCGAAGATCAAAGGCCCAGACCCCCACCCAAGGAATCAACACCAAAATGCCGACCAGGATGCCGGAAAAAAGGATACTGATAATGAAATTCATAAACCCCTACCTCGTTTCAGTTATCGCTCTCCATCATTTTTTTCGAAATCCGCTGCTTTTTCAGCGTTCTTACTTCCGGCGTTCGCACGCCTGAGCAAGCCCGATACCTGACCCTGGACCTCGCTTACCCGAATTTCATAGATTTTCTGCCGGCACTGCGTATAGATATCAAAGCCCATGAGAGCCATGTTATCGATCGCGATTTCAATTTCCTGAATTTCTTCGGAAAAATCGCTTTCCTGAGCTGCCGTGTCTAGTTCTTCTCCGATGATTCCTTTTAGCTGGAAAATAAAACCAATGGCCTGCGAAGGCTTGAGGTCCTGAACCGCCCGGATTCGAATGATTCTATCGAGCGCGGAAGATACGCTTTCCGAACCCTCCCCCTTGAGCAATTCATCATAAAGAACCGCGATCGCTTCACTGATCGTTCTCCCAACCGGGTTTGCGAATCGGTTCTTTTCGTTCTTGAGGAACCTTTGAGCGTCATCGGGGTAAGCGGCAAGGGTCAGCTCTCGCCACCGCTTTATGATGCGGGTCCTTTTAGCCGCTAGCAGGTTTTTCAGATTCATGGATGTGCGCTTTCCGCTTCCAAATGGTCGAGAACAAACCCGCTTAATACTCAAAAACCCTATTTTCTTAAGCAGTTAGGGACTGACCATTGAGAAAACTCTATAGACAAAATGAAATTCCCTGTCAAGGAAAATTGTATCACAAAGACGGTTCAACACGGGTATCCGGATGGGCTTGACTTTTATAACATTCTGATAATTCTACCTTTTGCCGAACGTACTTTGTTACAAATTTCACATGAATCAACATAAGCCTCTTTTTTAGTTTATCAAACCTATTCCATGACACACACAAAAAAACCTGGAGCAGCGCACGCCTTCTCGATAGTGATATCTGCGTCATCAACCACCCAGACTTTCGCACAGGGTCGAACTGGAATACCGCCCAAAATGACAACAGGTAAAGACCTATCCCGCAAAGGGCAAGGCTCTATTTATCTGCAGACTCAGCAACTTGCGTTGGGGAAGAACGTCAGACTGATCGCGTACTAACTTTCCGATGAAATGAAGCTTGCCTTCAGGAACTCCCGATTAAAGCGCGCAATATTGGTGATGGATATCTCCTTGGGGCATTCCACTTCGCACTCGGTCTCGTTACTGCAGTTTCCAAACCCCAGCGCATCCATCTTTTTCAGCATGGACAACGCCCGCTTCGCGGCTTCGCAGCCTCCCTGCGGCAACAGCGCGAGGTGAGAAATCTTGGCCCCGACGAAAAGCATGGCCGATGCATTGGGACACGCTGCGACGCAGGCTCCGCAGCCGATGCAGGCCGCAGCGTCCATGGCGAGCTCGGCCTTTTCAGGCGGCACGGGAATGGTGTTGCCGTCGGGCGCGCCTCCCGTATTCACAGATATGTACCCCCCCGCCTGGATGATCTTGTCAAGAGGACTGCGGTCCACCACCAGATCTTTGATCACCTGGAATGCCCGGGCACGAAAAGGTTCAATAACCAGGGTATCTCCATTTTTGAAATGCCGCATGTGCAATTGGCAAAGCGTGGTGCCTCGCTCCGGGCCATGCGCCAGCCCATTGACCATTGCGCCGCAACTCCCGCAGATACCCTCCCGGCAGTCGTGATCAAACGCGATGGGGTCTTTCCCTTCCAGCGTAAGCTTTTCATTGACAACGTCGAGCATTTCCAAAAAGGACATTTCCGTTGAGATACCTTCCGCATCATAAGTCTCCAGGCGTCCCCTGTCCCCCGACCCATTCTGACGCCACACTTTCAGTTTTAGATTGATCGTTTCGCTCATTTATAACTCCTCTGTGCGAGCTCTACATTCTCAAATACCAGGGGCTCTTCATGAAGCGTTGGGGACTTTCCCACGCCGTTGAATTGCCAGGCGGCGACATAGCAGCAATGCGCATCATTTCTGAGGGCCTCGTGCTCTTCTGTTTGATAGGCCACGTTAAAATGGCAACCACACGATTCCTCCCGTTGAAGGGCGTCTTCTACCAGCAGCTCGGCAAACTCCAGGAAGTCGGCCAAGCGATTGGCTCTTTCCAGGCTCTGATTTAATTCGCCGGAGGTGCCCGGCACGATAACACCTTTCCAAAATGCCTCCCGGAGCTCGGGAACCAAGTCTTTGGCCTTCAACATTCCCGGTTCGCTTCTGGACATACCACAATACTCCCAAAGTATGTGGCCCAGTTCCCTGTGGAGATCATCCACCGTACGGTTGCCTTGAATAGAAAGCAATTTTCCGACATTTTCCGTTGCCCAAGTCGTTGCATCTCTAAATCCGGCATGATCCGCCTTCACATCGGGCAACACGGTGCCCGCCAGATAGCCCCCGATGGTGTAGGGGATAATAAAATAACCATCCGCCAGCCCTTGCATGAGCGCACTTGCACCCAGGCGGTTCGCTCCGTGATCTGAAAAGTTGGCCTCTCCAAGAACAAAAAGTCCGGGAATGGTACTCATCAAGTTGTAATCCACCCATAAGCCCCCCATAGTGTAATGTACGGCGGGATAGATCATCATGGGCGCTTCATAGGGGCTGACGCCCGTTATCCGTTCATACATCTCGAAGAGGTTTCCGTACTTTTTTCGTATCACCTCGATCCCGTCTCTCTCGATGGCGTCTGCCAGGTCAAGGTACACGGCATACTTGGTCGGCCCGATGCCTTGTCCCAGGTCGCATACATCCTTCGCACACCGGGAAGCCACATCCCTTGGAACCAAATTCCCGAAACTTGGGTATTTGAATTCCAGGTAATAGTCTCTCTCAGATTCCGGGATTTGGCTGGGTAACCGCGTGTCCCCCGGATCTTTGGGGACCCACACACGGCCGTCATTCCGAAGGCTCTCGCTCATCAGCGTCAGTTTTGACTGGTAACTCCCGTGCACGGGAATACAGGTTGGGTGGATCTGGACAAATGAAGGATGGGCAAAAAAAGCGCCTTTTTTGTGCGCCCGCCAGATGGCGCTGACATTAGAGCTCATCCCGTTGGTAGAAAGAAAGTATGCATTCCCATACCCTCCCGTCGCCAGTATGACCGCATGGGCGGCATGACTTTCCATTTCACCGGTGATAAGATCTCGCACCACAATGCCGCGGGCGTGTCCGTCTACGAGAACAATATCCATCATCTCGCGTCTTGGAAACATCTTCACCCTCCCGGTGGCCACCTGGCGCATTAACGCGCCGTATGCCCCGAGGAGGAGTTGTTGACCCGTCTGGCCTCTGGCGTAGAATGTTCGTGAAACCTGAGCGCCTCCAAACGACCGGTTTGCAAGCAGTCCTCCATAATCCCTCGCAAATGGAACGCCCTGGGCCACACACTGATCAATAATCCGGGTACTGATTTGAGCCAGGCGATACACATTCGCCTCACGTGCCCGAAAATCCCCACCCTTTATGGTATCGTAGAAAAGTCGCCGGATGCTGTCTCCGTCACCTTGATAATTCTTTGCCGCGTTTATTCCTCCCTGCGCCGCGATGCTGTGCGCCCGGCGCGGTGTGTCGTGAATACAGAAGGTCTTGACATTGTAGCCCAGCTCCGCAAGGGTCGCCGATGCGGAAGCCCCTGCAAGTCCCGTTCCCACGACAATAATCTCGAACTTCCTTTTGTTTGAAGGATTTACCAGTTTAAGTTCAAAACGGTGCCGATCCCATTTCTCCTCGAGACGGCCGCCGGGAACCTTTGAATCCAGTTGCATGAAAAACCTCCTTACACACTCGAAACGATATATACAGGGATGGAACCAAACCCCACCCCGACCGCCAGACTGAATATCAAGCTTGCGAGCTTAATCAACGGCATATACCTTGGATGATTGGCGCCGATCGTCTGGAACGCGCTCCTCAGACCGTGTTTCACATGAAATCCCAAAACAATCATGGAAAAAACATAGAAAACAACATATCCCGGTTTGGAAAACACATCGGCAACAAGCTGAAAAGTGGTTTGGGGAGTATGTTCCACAAAATGAAACGTAAACAGATGAATGAGGACAAACACGAGGACATAAAGGCCGGTGTACGGCATAATTGTTGAACTGAGGGTCCTTCCGCCTGCTGTTTTCTTCATCACATACCGAGTCGGCCTGGATCGCAGGTTTTCAAAAAATAGAATGGCCCCGAGGGAAATATGAAGCACCGCAGAGATGAGAAGGCCCATCTCAGCGACGTTGACAAGGATACCAAATCCATGTAGGTGTTCCGCGTACGCGGTAAAATAATCCTTTCCCCCGTAAACACTCAAATTTCCCAGCAGATGCGCCAGAACAAATAGGCAAAACAAAAGGCCGGTAAGGGCCATGAGTAACTTCTTACCGATTGAAGAGGTAAGGGTCCATAAAAGCCAATTCATTGCTTGCCTCCGCTTTCAATATTTCAATCTCCTTGATGCATGTTCAAGCCCGGATTCAACCCGATGCATTTTAGACAACAATTCCGTCTCGAACAAGGCCTTTCTTCTTGAAAACGCTGAATAATCCATCTACACGGCCCCATGCATCCGCCACAGGGGGAAGGTTTGTATCGACTGCAGTTTTGACGGAAATCTATTCTCCCACTCTTTCCAAAATACGGCCGGATTCGTCCAGAATAAACACCATGAATCCGTTTTTAGCGGCCCGCTCGCTAAGATCGTCAAAACGAATCGCCTGGGCTTCATAGTGATAACCTCTTTCGGTTAAAAGATTTTTCAGGCCATCCTGGGCCACTTCTTTGCTCAGGAAGGCAGGGATGAAAGACTCATCCGTTTCGTGGTCATGCTGTCCCAAGAACTGTTCCTTTTCGCCCGGGTCTTGGATCACCACCCACACCCACTGGTCTCCTTTCGGCATTTTGCTCCTCCCATGCAGCGTTCCGGTTGATACCCTTTGGAGGCAGGGTCGCCTATCGTGTCCCATCTGTTACAGGAGTACACTTCAATAAAAGCACATGTGATTACAAGGTTGAACGCTCAGACCCCTTACCGATTGGTGATGTTTCCAAAAAAGTTGAATGAGGAACCATATTATCCGGCAGCCGGCGTCCTGCCGAGCTTCGCGTCACGCAATGGAGTCCGATTTATCTGAAATCGTCATTCCGCGTCTTGAAACGAGGCGTCGTGGGCTCCGTGCGGGCGTCTTCTCTTCAATTCAATCTGAAGCGCCATGAGCGCCGCAGGGGTAATCCCGGAAATCCTTGATGCTTGCCCAAGTGATACGGGCCTTACCCGACCTAATTTTTCCTTCACCTCTGTCGAAAACCCGTAAACTTTTCCGTAATCCATGTCCTCCGGAATCCGGACACTTTCCATTCGTTTCAACTTTTCCACCTCCCGCTCCTGCCGGTCGATGTACCCCTCATATTTAATCCGGGTCTCGACTTCGACGGCAACCGGTTCTTCCGTATCCGAAAGCTCAGGATCAAAGACATGCAGGTGCTCAAAGAATATCTCGCTCCGTTTCAAAAGTTGGCTTAATGCGGTGACATTTTTGATCGGTGCGGAGCCCAAAGCCCTCAGGCGATCCCCCACCGAAGCCTCGGGTTTTAATTTAAATTCGTGCAGTCGTGTCAGCAATTTTTCCACTTTCTGTCTTTTCCGGTCAAATTCCCTGTAAACGGCGTCGGAAACCAACCCTAAACGATGCCCGACATCTCTGAGTCTGAAATCGGCGTTGTCTTCCCTGAGGAGAAGTCGGTACTCCGCTCTGGAGGTAAACATCCGGTAAGGTTCTTTGGTCCCTTTGGTGATCAGATCATCGATCAGCACACCCGTATAGGCTTGGGCTCGGGAAAGGATCAGGGGCGATTCCCCACGAATCTTCAAAACGGCGTTAATGGCGGCCAACATCCCTTGTGCCGCCGCCTCCTCATACCCGGAGGTACCGTTAATCTGGCCGGCGTGGAAAAGCCCTTCCACCCGTTTGGTTTCTTGTGTCGGCTTCAACTGCAGCGGATTGATGTAATCATATTCAATCGCGTAGCCGGGACGCAAAATTTCAGCGTTTTCCAGGCCCGGAATAGACCGGATCATTTTTTTCTGGACATCAATGGGAAGGCTTGTGGCCAGCCCATTCGGATACACCTCGACCGTGTCCAACCCTTCCGGCTCAAGAAATATCTGATGCCGTTCTTTCTCCGGAAACCTCACCACCTTGTCCTCAATGGAAGGACAATACCGGGCACCCACTCCCGCGATGATTCCGCTGAACAGCGGCGAGCGATCCAGTCCTTTGCGAATGAAATCGTGCGTGTTTTCATTGGTGTAGGTGATGTGACATGACACCTGGGGAAGCGGAATTCCGGTCGTCGTGAATGAAAACGGTTTCGGGTTTTCATCTCCCGGCTGTTCAATGAGCTGCTCGTAGTCAATGGTTCTCCCATTCAATCGCGGGGTTGTCCCCGTTTTCAGACGACCCAATTCAAAGCCCAATGTTTCCAGTTGCTGCGCCAAACGGTCGGATGAAGGGTCTCCCATGCGTCCCGCGTTGAACTGATCGAGTCCGATGTGTATGAGTCCTCGCAAAAACGTTCCGGTCGTCAGGATGACCGTCTTGGCGTGAAACTTTTCATGGATGTGTGTTTCAATTCCGCGGATTTTACCATCTCTCACAAGCAGGGAGTCCACCATGGCTTGACGGATATCCAGATTGCACTCAGCTTCCAATATGCATTTCATTCGTTTCCGGTAAAGGTCTCGATCATTTTGCGACCTGGAGCCCTGCACTGCAAGCCCCTTTCGTGTGTTGAGACGCCGGAACTGGATTCCCGTCTGGTCCGCGTTTTTCGCCATCTCGCCGCCGAGGGCATCAATCTCTTTAACCAAATGTCCTTTGGCCAACCCGCCAATCGCCGGATTGCAGCTCATAACGGCGACGTGGTCGAGATTGATCGTAAGGAGCAGCGTGGGATGGCCCATTCTGGCCGCCGCCAGTGCGGCCTCGCACCCCGCGTGCCCCCCCCCGACAACGATTACATCATATATTTTGTCATGTATAGGCATGGTGAGCTTTGTTTTCAAAACAGCCGGCTTGAAGATCAGGCAGCATATTTTCAGTGGGATGAGACGTCATTCCCGTTGAGGTGTGTCTTGCGCATTCGCATGGGGTATGCTCTGAAAGGGATCCTGAACCATGATTGTATCTCCTCTTCCGGCACCGACTGAAACAATGGAAACCGGGACGCCCGCCAACGTCTCAATGGTTTTGATATAGGCCTGGGCTTGCTGAGGCAGGTCGGTTATCGCTCGTGCACGCGAGATGTCTTCTTTCCACCCCGGCATTTCCTCATAGACAGGAACGCATTGCGCCAGTTTTTTAAGACTCGCCGGCCTGCAATGAATTCTCTCTCCCCGGCATTCATACCCCACGCAGACATTAAGTTTCTTGAGGCCCGTAAGGATATCCAGTTTTGTAACCGCGAGGCTGTCCAGCCCGTTCAACCGGGCTGAATCCCTCACCATGACCATATCGAGCCAGCCGCAACGCCTCCGTCGCCCGGTTGTTGCGCCGAATTCCTTCCCGCGTTTCTGTATGTAATCGCCTGTCTCATCGTTGAGCTCCGCCACAAAAGGGCCGGCGCCGACCCGTGTGGTGTATGCCTTCACGATACCCACCACGTGATGCAATTGCTTCGGGCCGATGCCTGCCCCGGCACAAGCAGCGCCTGCCACGGGATTGGACGACGTGACAAAAGGATAGGTCCCGTGATCCACATCCAGGTGCGTACCCTGAGCTCCTTCGAAAAGGATCTTCTTGCGGGCGTTCAACGCCTGATCCAATTCCACCGAAACATCTGTGATAAAATCGCTGAGCTTCTCGGCCATTGCCAGGTGGGCGTCTACAATGGGCTGTGCCTCCAATGGTTCAGCGTGCAACCACTTTGTCAGGTAGAAATTTTTTTCCTCAAGATTCACCCTGACTTTTTCTTCCAATGATTCGGGCTCCAGGAGATCCACCGCCCTCACGCCCGTTCTCGCCGCCTTGTCTTCATAACAGGGTCCGATACCACGTCCGGTCGTGCCAATTTTGACCTTTCCATTTGCGGCTTCTCTGGCCAAATCAATGGCTTTGTGGTAAGGCATAACAATGTGCGCTTTCTCACTCAAAGAAAGCCGCTTAGGATTCACATCAATTCCGACCCCTTTCAGATCATCCATCTCCGTTAAGAGCACTTCCGGATCAACCACGACCCCGTTTCCAATCAAACACTTCTTACCGTCATACAAAATACCGGACGGTATGAGATGGAAAATGAATTGCCGACCTTCCACTACAAGCGTGTGGCCGGCGTTATTCCCCCCTTGAAATCTTACAACCAAATCCGCGCCGGCGGTCAAAAGATCAACGACCTTTCCTTTTCCTTCATCACCCCACTGGGTGCCCACAACCACGGTATTGGGCATCATTTCTCTCCGATGAATTCAAACAGTTCGTTTCGTCAAGCATTCGAAGAAGTCTTTTCGTAGGTCTTGTAATCTGAAATCGGGGACTTTGTCAACGGCTTTCAATTCAACGGCTGATCCCTGAAAAACCGGCTTTTAGAAAACAGCGGCTTTCTCCGTCCTGCTTCCTTTTGCTCACGTGTCCACTTCGAAAATTAAAAACCCGCAGACTGATAAATTCCTGCAGGCTTATAAAGGTATCCACGTTCGTCAACAAACCGCCGACGTCCTAACCTATCGTCCGATGATTACCTTCCAAACAAAAGTGAATCAAGAAGAAAAATACTATGCGGTGGGAATAGAAACAATAACAGGGGCAGGGACCTCTTTAATCTTTTTCAAACAGTCTTCCAGCGCCGCCTCTTCTGAGTCCCCAAATCCATGATATGCACGCTCCGCAGTCTCAATCACGAGGTTAGGAATGGCGATAAATCTTTTTGAAGATTTCCCGGCAATTATTTCAAGTACATCAATCCAGAGATGTCCGTCTTTTCGAATTATCTCGTACTTGTAAACTCTGGCCAGCAGATCTTCATCATTAACACTATACATCAAAGTGTGTCCTTTCCTTTGAGAGCTTATCTCTCCACGCTACCGCGTTTCACCAGGGAGAATAGTCATTTTCAGAAACCTTTATGCGTTTGAGCACCTCTTCGAAATCGTCGGTGCATCCGCCGATCCATCTGACTTGAAAATACTTTTGAACCGGCTTCGCTTTCTCCGCAAAAACGGTTACTTCAAAGCAATAGTGACCGCGCAGAAACCGAACCTCTGGAGCGGACGCAACAGTCGGTGAAAAAATCCTGAAAGCGTGGGGGTCCGTAGTGCTTAGCGATCCAAGACCGAAGTAGTAGGGTCGCTGCGGTACAAGGTCTCTTTCTTGCGCCGACCTGCCGAGCGTGACGCTCGATGACTCCGCCGGCGCCCATTCCAGCCCCACTGGAATCCAGTCATCCTGCCTTTGCCATGTGCCGGCATCAAATTTGCCCATCGCCGTGACAACCGGCTGGCAGCGCTTTGCCGCTGTTTCGCCTGTATTTCTTATTGGGACATTGATAGAAAAGCGGGAGCCCACCCGCTGGCTTGTATGTGGATGCAATTCCGCATCTTTGTGAAATAACGGTGGTTTCATATCAAATGGCATCACTTGCAACTTGGGACGTCCCAACCACTCCAATATGCCCTGATGATAAACCGCCCAAAGGACAGCACCGAATATTCCAACGGCGGAAAGGCCGACCCAATTTGAATGCGTTATAAGGATAACCCCAATCGCCAGCGCGAGAGCAACATTTACAGCAGCAAGCACGATCTCTAACGGGGTCCACGATGATTCCACCGGCATTCTCTCCTAAAACAAATTAGGGAGCCGACAACTCTCCCTAGTTTTCTCCTCGTTTATGGGTAAGTAGCATCCGACCGAAGCCTGCTGGTTTCCTCCCGTTACCGGCAGAACGTCAGACGCAAATTAAAACCCTCGAAATAGGCCGTGTATTCCTGTGATTATAATTTCCGTCTTCCTTGATCTTGGGAAAAAGCCGCGGTTTCCCTCCAGACACTGCCAAGTATGAAAACCGACCCCCATCATTGCGAACAAAAACGGAATATGCCCAAAATTGCGCAATTGCAGGGTGAAGGAAGTTCCGCAGGGTTGGCCGTGTGCCGTTGAGGTCAATCACGTCCCGACGGCTAACAGCCAAGCGTCGCGAATTTTTGAAGGTGAATGGGGTGAGTGACGGGATTTGAACCCGCGACAACTGGGGCCACAACCCAGTGCTCTGCCAACTGAGCTACACCCACCACAACAAAGTTATTGATATCACATCGCCGTCGCATATTGCAAGCTGATTTTCTGAAAACAATCCGGCCCACGGTCGTCCGAAAGACCGGACGGCTGAAAACTCAACGTCCACAAGTATTTGACGGCTTGAAGAATCTTCCCTATATTGGGGTTGAATCCGATTTGCCAATGGCATGAATGCCTGTGTCACACACCCGCGACGCAAAGCGAATCATCTTAACGCAAAGGGAGAATTCGACGCAATGAGCAACCTTAAACAGACACTTTTCAAGGAAATTCCTTCGGTGGATCGACTGCTAATGAGCCCCAAGCTGAAAGAACTATCAAGGGACTATCCCCGTCCGCTTATTCTAAAGGCAATCAACCAGATCCTCGATCAACTCCGAAATTCTATTCATCAGGGCAAAATCACGCATACGTCGGAACTAAATTTAGAATGGATTCAAGAAAAAGCCATTGAAAAGCTGATCCGCATATCACGATCCAGCTTGCGGCCGGTGATCAACGCTGCCGGGATCGTCGTCAACACAAATCTGGGAAGATCGATTCTGGCGGAAAGGGTTTTGAAGAAATTTAGACCGTTGGCCGGCGGATACAGCAACCTCGAATATGATTTGCGTCAGGGTAAACGGGGAAGCAGATATACGCATGTGGAAGACATCCTACTGGAGCTGACGTCGGCGGAGGCCGCGATGGTTGTCAACAACAACGCAGCCGCCGTCCTTATATCATTGGACACACTTGCCAGGGGGCGTGAAGTGGTGGTGTCCCGGGGGCAGCTGGTGGAAATCGGCGGTTCTTTTCGTATCCCAGCCGTAATGCGAAAAAGCGGGGCGAAAATGGTGGAAGTGGGAACCACCAATAAAACCCATTTATGGGACTACGAAGAAGTCATCGGTCCGGAAACCGCACTTCTATTGAAAGTCCATACGAGCAATTATCAGGTTGTCGGATTTACGGAAGAAGTCCCCCTATTTGAGATTGTTAGGCTGGGCCGGCGACACGGAATTCCTGTCATGGAGGATTTGGGCAGCGGCTGTTTTGTGGACTTCTCGCAGTACGGCGTGTCCAAAGAACCTCCTGTAAAAGAAACCCTCGCCCAGGGGGTCGACCTGGTCACCTTCAGCGGAGACAAATTGCTGGGAGGACCCCAGGGGGGTATTATCCTTGGGAGAAAAGACATCGTTGAGGCAATTAAAAGAAATCCGCGCAACCGGGCCTTGAGAATCGATAAACTGACACTCATCGCCCTCGAAGAAACCTTGAAGATGTACAGGGATGAAAGGGCCGCCGCAAGGCAAATCCCTACACTCAGAATGATATTTCAGCCTTACAAGTCACTGGTGAACAAAGCGAACCGCCTGATCCGGTTGATCGGAAAAATAAAAGCCACGAATTTCTCTCTTGAATTGGTGGATGGAAATTCGAGACCCGGCGGCGGGGCGCTTCCACTTTCGGAATTGCCAAGTCGTCTGGTGAGCATCGCCCCGGGAAAGCTGACCTCCCGATTCATCGAAACCTGGCTGAGATCCTATGACCCGCCCATCATTGGGAGGCTCGAAAAGCAGCATGTGCTTCTGGATTTAAGGACCATACAGGAGAAAGAGCTGAAAACGGTGGCGCAGGCTTTAAAAGAGCTGGCGCATTTGGACCCAAAATAGAAAGCGGGCGCCTCGTATTGCTGGAAACCCGCTTGCAATTTGATCCATCGGTCACCTTGGATTCGCCGATGAGGGCCGCTGCATGAAATCAGAGGCTATCCTTCAAACCCTTCCCCGCCCGAAAACGAATCCCCTTGCCCGCCGGGATCTGAATCGGTTCTCCAGTCTGCGGATTTCTGCCTTGTCTCGCTTTTCTCTCAGTTACCAAAAATGATCCGAATCCGGCCAATGCCAGCTTTCCTTCCTTCCTGAGGGTATCTTTGGTAATGTCCATGAATGAATTCAGCGCTCTTTCTGCATCGGCTTTGCTCAGATTACATCTTTCGGCCATCTCTTCGACAAATTCGGCTTTGGTCATAATGTCCCCCTAGTTATAAGTGGTTAAGTCTACTTCCATTTCTTTCACGGAAAAATCCGGACGCTTTCTCTTTTCGCTTTCGTACAGGATTTGAAGCTTTTCGCCCTGCCTCACAGGCAAAATTCGAAAGATTTCTGCCTAGGTAACACAGGGGACAGGGTTTTTCAATAAAAAACCGAAAAAACCCTTTTGGGGGAAGGGGGCGAGCATCGCCGAAGATTCGGCACTTGACCCGAACGCCCTTCCGGAGAACCTCGGAGGTTGTTGACAATCGGCTGCAAAGGCTATATTTTTTTGATTAAAAATTGTCATAATTTTATAAGAGTCGCGAATTGGATCGAATTGTTGAAAAAATCCTTGCTGACAGTTTGAAAGTCAAAGAGGCCTTCATCCGAGAAAACACATCGAATCTGGTCAATTTGGCGGAAAGGATTGCCGACGCCTTTACCAGTGACCACAAGCTGCTACTCTGTGGAAACGGCGGCAGCGCTTCGGACGCTCAACATATTGCGGCAGAATTTGTAAATCGCTACCTACTCGAACGCCCTCCACTTCCCGCATTGGCACTTACAACCGATAGTTCGATCATCACAAGCGTCGGCAATGATTATTCTTTTGATGACATTTTTTCAAAGCAGGTGAAAGCGCTGGGGATGGAAGGAGATGTGCTTTTAGCACTCAGTACAAGCGGAAATTCCAAGAATTTGCTCTCCGCTGTACGCAACGCTCACAGCCAAGGGATATACACCGCGGGCTTTTTGGGAGGGGACGGCGGAGAGCTTTCAAAACTCGTGGATTTGGCCCTTGTCGCGAAAAGCCAAATCACCCCCAGAATTCAGGAAGCCCACATTTTGGCGGGACATATCCTGTGCCATCTGGTAGATTACATCCTTTTTGAGAGGCATTTGTCAAACGATTAAGGCAAATTGGCGAATTTCGCTCCCATGGTGTGATGCAAAAATGGGGGTCATACATTTATCACCAACATGCTGATGCATTCATCCTATGGTTGGGACTGGAAAAAATCCACTTGTGGATAAAATAGAACCACTATCCTTGGACCGCGTAAAGTCCGCTTCGCTGAAGGACAGGGCGAGTAAAGTCTGCATCAAGGATTTCGGAAACGCGTGGCGTCCGGGGGATTCTTTTACCCGCTGGGTGGGATCCCTACCCAAAGTGCTTGCTGCCGGTGATTTTCACGAGATCGTCGACAGGATCTTCAAAGCCGCAGCATCCGGAAAAACCATCCTTTTGGGAATGGGTGCGCATGTCATAAAAGTGGGGCTTAATCCTATCATTTTGGACCTTCTGAATCGGCGGCTCATCAATGGTGTGGCGATGAACGGGGCCGGCATTATACATGATGCAGAAGTCGCCATGATTGGGAAGACTTCAGAAGACGTTGCAGCAGATTTGGGGACAGGTCGGTTTGGAATGGCCGAGGAAACCGGAAAATTTCTCAACGCAGCCATCTCAGAAGGGGCAAAGCGAGGTTTGGGGCTGGGCAGATCGGTCGGTGAAATGCTCGTTCGGGAAAATTTTCAATACAACCGATACAGCCTTCTCGCAAGTGCATTCGAACTCGGAATTCCTGTTACGGTTCACGTCGGCATTGGAACAGATATCATTCATTTTCATCCAAACGTCGACGGGGCCGCCATCGGGCAGACCTCTCATTTGGATTTTCGAATATTCGCACGTCTTGTTTCTACCCTCGAAAAAGGCTGCTTTATTAACCTCGGCTCCGCTGTGATCTTGCCGGAGGTCTTTCTGAAGGCCCTAACCCTTGTGAGGAACCTCGGCTACAAAGCCAGGGACTTTACCACGATTAACATGGATTTTATCCGGCACTATCGGCCCATGACCAATGTGGTCCAGCGTCCCACTCTGGATGGCGGAAAGGGGTTTAATATTGTGGGACACCACGAAATTATGTTCCCATTGCTCGCTGCCGCAGTGCTCGAACGCTTCAATGAAGCGTGACATTTCGGCCCCTTGAAAAAAGCATCGGCTGAAAACGGGCCGTATTTCAAAACTTCATAGGATTGCTGTTATGGGAGAAAGGTGAAAGAGATGCCTATTTACGAATTCAGATGTTTAAACTGCAACAAAGAATTTGAAACGATCGTTTTTTGCAGCGATGACCACGTCGTGTGCCCGCAATGTAAACAGGATAACATTGAACGCCTCATGTCGGCTTGCGGATACAAGAGCGGAGGAAATTTCACGCCCGCTTCCGGATCTTCCGGGTGCGCTTCCTGTTCAAGCACCAATTGCAGCAGTTGCCATTGAAAATCAATCACTTGCATTTTTCAAAGACACGCATCAGGTTCTTCGTTCCAGCGATCCCCACAGGGACTTAACATTTAACCATTTGAGCATTTGAGCAGAATGGTCCGAATCGG
>Ga0180434_10005568_pt1 | contig 14779 bp, 13 predicted proteins | sample SS_ome_7_FD_132453 | JGI IMG/M metagenome (GOLD analysis project Ga0180434, IMG submission 132453) | Hypersaline lake sediment archaeal communities from the Salton Sea, California, USA - SS_1_D_2 metaG | ecosystem: Environmental > Aquatic > Non-marine Saline and Alkaline > Hypersaline >...
ACTCCTTTTGCAAACCCGCATTCCTTACCAACCAGAAAAGTCCCTAGACCTTCATTGCAACCGACGTCAAGAACTCGCTTGCCTTTTCCTATGAGCTTGGAAGCAAATTTATAGTACGACATGCAATGCAAAACGCGTCTCGGGGTTTTATGGAACCAAAACGAAGCATAACGCCCCAAATTAACTTCAGGAACTTCCTGCATAAGTTCTTCTGCGACACAGGACCAATTTGATTTAGACTCTTTCATGATTCACTTGTCTCTTTTGCTGTTGCGGTGAAATAATTTTGTGCTTGCGCCGTTAAAGCAGAGCTGCTGAGCGGTTCGTAATAGTCGGGGCGGGCACTGAGGTCGACGGGCGCAAAGGCACTCATGACTCGAATGTCTGAGCTCCAGCGGGTTGTGGTTCCATTGTTGACCACACATCCATGAACGGTTGAGAGGCTAAAGGCGATGGCTTGGCCCAACTTAAGTGGGACGGCAAGCATCTCATTTGCAATTGAGGGATCCATCACTTTTGGAGCATAGAGGAAACCCAACTGGTGTTTTGATGATCCTTTACGAACAGCCTCATCTGGATTTTCAATTTGCGTTGTAGGAAAATGATTTTCAGAAAGGGTATGAGATCCTGTCATAACTTGAAGAGCTGAAGGTGCTGGCACATCTACGTAAGGGACGAGAACAGAGAGTTCAAAAGGGGAACCTCCGTAAAAGGTATCTCTATGGTAACCGATGTTATCTTGAGATTTTCCTGGGCGAGCCATTCTTAAGTAGGGGCTTCGCTGGACACAAAGGTCAAGACCCATAAAGGGTTTAAATAACGGAAGTTGTTTTTCGATGATTGCCTTTCCGAATTTTTGATTTCGGAAGAATTCAGTCATCTTAACCTGAAGATCAGTGTGTTGAGCATCATCTTCAACTTCAGTATGGTATTCTTCTAGAGGAATGTTTTTTCCTAAGAGTTCTTTTAAGTGCGCTTGAAGGGCTTCACGCGCCCTCATTACGGGAGCTTGATCGATAAAATCGATAACAACCCACCCTTTCTCAGAAAAATGTTCAATATCAATCATAATAAACCTCTTTTTTATGAACCCCGACACACAGAAGATAGTGGGCCATCGAACCAAATCCAGTGTGCATGGTTTCATCATTCATTCCAAAAGGAAAGACTTGATGGAAATACGTTTTCATCACCTCAAGAAGGCGTTCTTGAGTGTACATATTGACATGCCCTAACTGGCTGGCTTTAGACGCATAGGGGGCTGCTGTAATGTTAGGTGTCCCAATGATACAAATTCCATTTTCCGCCATATTTTTATGTACAGTCTCAAAGTATGTATTTTCAAACTCTGGGAGGATGTGTTCCACAACGTCAAGGGAAACAACTCCATCAAAAGAACCATAGGTTTTCCCCATAAAATCATCATGAAGAAACTGAAGTTTCTCATCGATCATATTTGTTTTGGCCGCTTCTAGAGCAGGTTGATCAAGGTCGACGCCGGTGTATTTGGTGGTGTTTTCTGCCAAAATTGTTGTTCCGATTCCGTCGCTACACCCAAGCTCTAAGATATGTTGACGCTTTCCAAGCATTTTTGTTGAAAATTTATACCGAGAAAGAACGAAACCAAGACGCTTGGGATCGTTCCTAAAGTTGAAAGACCAGTGAGGACCAAACTTATAAGTGTGTTCCGAAAATAGTTTTGTTGTTTCGTCCCATGCAGCTTTTTCTTCACTATCAAATATCGCCATCGTGTTCTCTATTCAGTCAATGAAACTCGGAGTCTAGAGAAGTTCTAATTTTTAGAAAAGAAAAAGTTGTTCGTTCTCCTTTCGGAAGAATTGACTTTATATAGAAAAACGACTAGCCTGCGGTCGTCCACTCAACATAAAGGATGTTATGAGGTCTTACTCTTTGTTGGAGCGTGTACTGTTATACAGGAGGTTTCGTTTAAAGGTAGCTAACGCGTACAAATTTGATGGACAACCTCCTCGCTATGTATTGTGGTTTATAAAGCGGACTTGGAGATACTTTAGATCTCGTATCGTTCGGTGCATCATAGGATTCTTTAAACATTCGGAAGCAACTCTCGGTATTTGTCTCGAAAAGCTGGTCTATAGCCCCATCAAAAAAAAAATTGATCATCTCTCGCCTGACACGCAATTGTTTTTGATTAGTCGGCATGACTTTGGGCCCTTGATCTGTATGATACATTATGCAGCTCTATGGGAAAAAGAAAGGGGAAAGGTTGCAATCATTATTCTTGCCCAGGAACAAGCATTTGTCTGTTCGCTGGTAAAGTTAGTTTGTCCAGAAGCTACAATCATTGATTGCTTTCTTTTACGAAATTTTAGGACTCTTTATAGAAATCAAGAGATTTTCAGTGCAACATTTCAGAACGTATACTCTCAAGTGCTTATTGAAAATAACAAAGCTATTTTCCTTTGGGACAATCAATTTTCATTTTTAAAAGAGAACTTTTTTGTCATTGGGGAATATGTAAGACATTTTGATCCAGTTGTCAAGTTTGAAGGAAAAAAACCAAAAAGATTTACAGCGGCATATTTAACTTTTCGAGAAAACTATTTTGTGCGCAAAAAATACTGGGATGATTATACCGATATGGTTGTTTCAAGACCTGCTTTACAGCCTAATTCAATCATTGAAAAAACGAGAAAGAATTTAATCAGAGAGATTAATGTAACTAGACCCTATGTTGTTCTTAACTTAAGCTCTATCAAAACGACCTCAGGAAATATTCTTACGGATCGTAGAAGGATCCAATATCCCCACAGGTTTAATGGACTAATTGATTTGCTGATAGAGAAAGGATTTGATGTGGTACTTCAAGGCCGAAAGGAACAACCACACTTCAAACCTAGAAAGCATTTTTTCGACTATGCTCATAGTAAATACTGCACGCCCGAGAATGACCTGGCTCTTTATTCTGATGCTCTGTTTGTGGTTGCTGCCAAATCAGGACCAGAGATTTTTTGTAGCTTGTTTGATATTCCGCTTCTAGGTGTTAACTATAATGAGAATGTGTTAATGTTGCATAACGTTAAGTATCGCTTTTTCTATAAACACGTAAAAGGACCCAAGGGAGCTTATCTAAATTGGAAAGAGATATTAAGAAGCCCTCTCTTTTTTGAGTTTGGAGTGGAAACAGTTCATCCCAATTCAAAAGCATATGTATATGAGGAGATGAGTGAGGAAGAACTGATTGATTCATTGGAGGAATTTATCCCCTTTATTCATGCTCCAAGAGAAACGTGGCTAAATTATTCGGAAAACCAACAGAGGTTTCGGAAGTCTTTGACTCCGTTGCATTTTGACTTATATGCTTGTCCTTCTGTTCCTTGTGATACATATCTTGCCTCTGCGAAGAGCGGAGCCTAATACCTCGTGTCGTTATCTACACGATGCTATTTCCAAAGGTCCACTCGAAGTGCTATGCTTACTTTGATCCATTTGTTCTAAATATGTCATGGTGGGAACTCCATAAGCCTTGTGGAGATCAAAATGTTTTTTCTCTAGACTACCTTTAAAAGTCTGTTGAAGTGGAGAATAATCTAGCCAAGATTCTTCGTTTTTATCCAAGAGCGTAAGGAACTCTTCAATTGTGTGAATAATTTCTTCTTCGCTCATTTCGTCATAACGAAGCTCACTACTTGTATTTAGATTGGTGTGATTAAAAAATCCTGGATGGTTTAAATACTCTCTCCAACTGAGGTATTTTTCTTCCCTTTTGTCGTAAACATGTTTAAAAAAGAAGCGATGCTTCTTATGCGGAAGAAGAGAGGTTGGTTCAACGTAATTTAGGCCTAGCAAGGGAGTATTAAAGACCTGAGCCAAAATTTCAGAGTTGCCCTTTGAAGAAATCACAAATTCTGCATAGGCATACAGAGCTAGATCATTTTCTAATGAGACATTTACGTCGCGTGAGTAGTCGTGGAAGTGTTGTCTAGGGGCAAAAGCTGGTTGTTCTCTTTGACCCTGGAGAATGACAGCATATCCTCTCCGAATGAGTAAATCAATAGCCAGGCTAAACTTCTTAGATGAAGTTCCTCTGAATGGGGAACTATTGAGATGGAGAATAACATAGGGGCGATTAATTCCGAGAGTATGTAACAACAGATGGTTGATTTTTTCTAACTTCTCTTTTCTGTCATTAATTGTTATTTCTGAAAAAATTTGAAAGTAATCATTCCATGTATCTTTTCTCTTAAAACAAAACTGATTGTATTGGGTGTAAGCTTTTAAGAATGGTTTCGGAAGATCCTTAGTTTCAGAAGATTCTATGAAATGATTATAAGGAGACGTAAAAGTCTTGTCATAAGGTATAGGTTGATATTCGAATAGATATAATGAGTCTGATGCGATTGTTTTGAAGTAAGAAAATATATTTTTTGAGAAAAAATTATGATAGACTTGTAAAGAAGTCCTTCGAAAGAGCCATTTAGGGAAAGGATTATCATAGCGAAGGACCTTCACACTTGGGCAAATATAAGGAAATAAAAGATATATAGTTTCAGCTGCATGCGATGCTGCAATAAGGATGGGAGGCTGTCTTATTCTTGCCCAATATTCTGCGTATTCTAAAGTATGTACTATTGCTTTTAGATTAGTTTCAATCAAAAGGAAAATATCATCATCGTTGGATATAAAATCAACTTCCTTACAAATGAATCTACGGAATTTCCTAGAGTTGAGCCTATTTATTATTGGTAACATAAATTACTTTTGTGGTTAACATTCCATTATTCAACTGATACCGCCTGGTTCTGTCGATCCAATCTGCGTTTTAGCAAAAGCAGTTTTGTGTTTCAACTCATTCAAAAATAAATTTTTATTGTGGTAGATAGTCGCTAACTTTGAGATTGAATCTTGAAGAGTCTGAGTCTTCATGGTAATGGTTTCATACAGTTTTTTGCAGTTAAGAGTTGTTTTTTTTGGGCGTGTGCTTCCCTTTAGTTCGTCTAGGGTAATTGGTTTCACGAGTGTTGTTGAAATATTAAGGGCTTCACATACCTTTAACGCCAGTGCGTACCTGCTCAATGTTTCTTGTCCCCCAATATTTATCAATCCTGTAATGTTTTGATCTATAAGTTCTTGGGTAATAGTTACAAGATCGTCGACGTGGAGGGGACAAAATTCTTGATCGATTGCGGCTCGAATTGCTTTTTCTTGTGTTAAATTGTGCATCATCTCATCTAATAGAGAATTATCGCCTGCGAAGGTAGAATAGATTTTAGATAGGCGGAGCATTAAATAATTTCCGCTTGTAACATCGTGAATTCTGCTTTCCAACTCTGCTTTCTGTTTTCCATATGCATTGATCGGGCATGTAGATGAAGACTCTGTATATCCTCCTTTTTCTCCGTTGAAGACGTAGTCTGTAGAGAATAAAATGGGACATAAGCCCATTTCTCTGCATTGTTTTGCAAGTTCGAGTGTGCCGGTAACATTGATTGCGTAAGTTTTTTCGGGGTTTTTGTCGCATTCGTTAATATTTGCACATCCAGCAGCAATGATCACATGTGTTTCTGTTGAAAGGGGCAAAGCTTTTAAGTCAGGAGATCTTAAATCAAGTAGGTAAGGTGCCTCTTTGTAATTTGTGAAAATGGCAGGGTTCATAGAAACTGTAAGGCGTTTGCCAATGAATCCTTGAGATCCAATAATGACTAGTTTGGTACTCATTCAAACAAGGGCTCTTTCAGGGGGGTTTGTAGATTGCAAGTGCCAGAGATAGGAATATTCTCCGTTTGCTTCAATGAGATCTTCGTGGGTTCCTGTTTCAGCTACTTGGCCGTCATTAAGTACAATAATCTGATCTGCAGAGATTATCGTTGAAAGGCGGTGAGCTATGACAATAAGAGTGCACCGATTTCGGCACTTCTCAAGTGTTGTTTTAATGATTTGCTCATTATGACTATCAAGATTACTTGTTGCTTCATCAAAGATCATAATTTCGGGATTTCTGATTAATGCGCGTGCGATAGCAATACGTTGGGCTTCTCCTCCAGAAATTTTATACCCATGCTCTCCAAGAGGAGAGTCAAGCCCGTCAGGAAGATTAGTTATTACCTCGTAGCATCCAGCGGTTTTACACGCTTCTAGAACCTCCTCGTCTGTCGCTGTTGTTCCAAAGCAGACGTTTTCACGAGCGGGGTCGTTAAAGATAACTGTATTCTGGGATACGACACCGAGTTTTGATCGCCAACTTTGAATATTGTATTTGCTCAGTTCAACGCCATCAATAAGGATTTTTCCTTCTGTTGGTTCGAATAAGCGTGTGATAAGGCTAACCAAGGAAGTTTTCCCTGCCCCAGAAAGCCCAACAATAGCTGTCAACTTTTGATGAGGAATAAAGAGAGAGACGTTGTCTAAAGCATTTTGCTTCTTTGAAGGATATCTAAAGGAAGTATTGCGAAACTCAATCCCTTTTCGAACCTGGGCTGCGGCTACTCCATCCGTGGGCTCAAATCCTTTGTCTTCTGTGGTTAAGATCTCATTAAGCTTTACGATAGACCCACTTTGAGAAGCGATTACTCCAAAGTGGTTTAGGATTTCTCTTGCAGTTGTTGTAAAACGATAAGCTGTTACCGTGTAGGTTAATAAAAGAGGGAGAGAGTGTTCATTAGAGATAACAAGAAACAGAGAGCTTATCGCAATAGTTGCGGCCATCATGACCATGCTAAAAACCTCACCAGTAGCAAGCAATAATGCTTGTAGCTTGGCATTTCCTTGCTGATATCCCTGCATTTTTGCCATGAGCGAGTGACTTCGCTTGAGGATTGTTTTTTGCATGCCAAAAATATGGATGAGTTTGATTCCATTGATTGCTTGGACAACATCGTTGTTATATTGTAGCAACTTTGTTGCACATTCCTCTGAAAAGCGGCTGATAATAGCAAGGATTTTCTTATAGGCAATTCCTGAGATAAAAAAAAAGCCACAAAAAAAGAGGGTTAGAGGAGCAGATATCTTAAAGAGGACAAGACTTAGAACTCCCAATACACAAGACTGAACAATAACCTTATGAAAGGACTGAAGCATGGGAATGATGGCTCCAGAGGGGATTTGCGTATAGGAAGCAAGCCCACCTGTTTTATAATTACTCACCGTTGAAAAGTTGAACGAGAGAATATGCGAGTAAATATTTTGGTGTGCATCACAACCAATACGAGCATTAAGCTTTGCTGCCTGTAAAGCAGAAAGGTACATGACCAAAGATTTCAGAATCTGTGCGAAAATTGCGGCAATAACCATGTAAACAAAAAGTTGATTTGAAGAAATCTCTTGGAGGTGCGGAATACGTGCTATCTTGGATAAGATGGGTTTCCCATGAAAAACTTCAACGCCTCTTCCACTCATGATATATAGTGAAGAAAGAAGAAGGGTAAAAGTCATGCCTTCTAAAAAGGCAGCAAGGCAGCCTGGAGTAGAAATGACAAAAAACTTAATCAGGTCTTTCTTTTTTCTTTTAAAGATGATGTTGTAGATATTGCGGACATATTCTTTTCTTCTTTTTAGCATAACCTATAGCTCTTTGATAATCTGAGGGGTCAATTTAACTAAAACAATCAATCATTTTCATTCGCATCGAACTGCTCTAATGGAGTCACCTTCAAAGTGACTCCTACAGAAACCGGTCTGACCATTGCTAAGGGCATTATTCCATTTATTTAATAAAGCGTCTACACCAAATGGGCGATTCCAAACTGGTCTAGATTGAGGCCTTGAGAAGTCTAGTTTGTAATCGTTTGCAACTTTGTTCATTTCTTTGACCTGAGAACGTTTGATACATTCATAAGTGGTGGTCACTTACCCAATTTAGGGGATGAACCAGTAATAGTCCCCGGTGTAACCAATATCGTTGAAAAAAGATTTCCACTCGTCAACGTGCATGATTGTCTTTGCAGTAAGATTCCAGTGATACATGAGTTCTTTTTCTTGCTCGTTGCGATAGGCATCGACAGTGATAAAACTATTTCCTCGTGAAACTCTTTCGATTTCTTGGAGAGCGCGGGCAAGCTCAGGTTTCTCGAGATTGTGAACAGTGTTAATTGAGATCACAAGGTCGAAAGAATTGTCCTTATAAGGGAGATCAATCGCATTGGCGGTTTTAAGAAACGGTTTGACTTCCTCTTTTGCATTTTTGATTGCGTAGTCAGAAACGTCGCATCCCGCAACGGTAATATTTGGAATTAGACGCCTAAAATCATACAGCATAAATCCTTTGGCGGCTCCAACGTCAAGAACAGAGCTTTTTTCGGTGAGGTTGTACTGGTTTTGGAATGTGGGAACAACAGGGGTCCAGAATCGCTCCATATATCCAAAGCCCCCATATCCGTGGCGACGGTCGCCATCGAAGAAGTCCTTGCCGAATTGCCTTGCAATGGCGCGGTCTTCTTCAGTTTTAGTTGCACCCCTTTCTTTGACGTCTCGTTTTGTTTTTGGATAGTTAATGAGAAGGTCGATTTCTTGTCCCATGATTTCCTTAAGCTTTGTGGATGTATTCGAGTGGTTTTTGGTTGATGGCATCAAAATGAGAGTTGACCCAACCGACAGTCTGGTTGATTCCCTCTTCAAGGGAGATCTCAGGTTTCCAACCGAGCTCAGTGCGGATCTTAGTAGAGTCGATAGTATAGGCTTTGTCTTGACCGAGGCGCTCGGGCGCGATTTCTGTGGAATTTTCGAAAGAAACATCCATTTTTTCGCAGATGGTTTTGACGACATCCTTAACAGCGACTCCTTGATCGGGTGAGATGTGGTAGATTTCACCGTTCTTACCTTTTTCCATGGCAAGGAGCTCGCCATTGGAAACATCACGGATGTGGATGTAGGATTTAACGGCAACACCGCCCCCATGAAGGCCAATCTTTTTATTGTTTTTGAGATAGATGGCAGTGCGGGGGATGATTTTAAAAAGTTGTTGGTGTGCGCCATAAACATTTGTAGCGCGGATCATTACGAGAGGGAAGTTGAAGTTTTTATAGAAGGTAAAGAGAGACATATCGCCTGCAGCTTTTGAAGCAGCATAGGGAGTGGACGGGTTTACAGGCGTGTCTTCCTTAATAAATCCCTGACAGGTGCCATAAACTTCAGGTGAGGAGATATGGACATACTTCTTGAGAAATTTTTTGTCTTTAAGAAGGTTGGCGAGTGAGGTGAGGGCAACTGCATTGGTTTGAAACCAATGGTCAGGATTTTCCCAGCTCGGCCCGACTTCACTCTGCGCTGCAAAGTTAACGATGTATTCGGGTTTAAAGGCTTCTAAAAGACGGTCAAGTTTATCGAGGTCTTGATTCAGATCGATCTGCTCAAATGTAAAGTGGGGGGAATTTTTCGCACGATAGGGGAGAAAGAGAGCATCTTTTTCCTCTGAACGGCTGATGCCGGTCACTTCATATTCTCCCTTTTCAAGAAGGAGGTCGATAAAGTCACTCCCGGAAAATGAGTTGCTACCAATAACGAGGACTTTTTTCATCTTTTGTCTCCTGTGTCTTCTAGAAAGGGCCAGTAAAGGAAGCATCAGGGACGTCAAGTGGGCCCGCGCTTCGGTATTCGAGTAACTCTTGAAGAAGTGATTGCGCCTTGGAGGGCAATCGCATCATCTTAAATGTTTCCATTGCAATATCACGATGGGAGGGGTAGTAGTGGTTTGCAAGTGCCCAGCTAGTGGGACTATGGCGGTCGGGATAGGTGACTCGTGAAGGAGGTGCTTTTAAATCGTTAAAGGCTTCTTCTGTGATGGATGCGATAACTTCAGCAGCAAAGCCACAGCTTTTCCAGTCGGGGTCTGCAACAAGGAGACGTCCGGTTTTTCGGACTGACTTGATGAGCGTTTCTTTGTCAAGCGGCTTGACCGTGCGAAGATCGATGAGTTCGACACTTACTCCTTCCTTTTCTAATACTTCGACCGCTTTACGTGCTTCTAAAACCATATGCGAGGTGGCGGCGATAGTGATGTCAGACCCTTCTTGAACGACATGAGCCTTTCCAATAGGAACTTCATACATTTCTTCAGGGACATCGCCATGAGTGTTGTGAAGCCACCGGTGTTCAAGGAAAACAACAGGGTTATTATCCTTGACGGCAGAGATTAAGAGACCCTTTGCATCATAAGGCGTGGAGGGCATGACGACTTTAAGGCCTGGAATGTGGGCGAATAAACTTTGCAATGATTGAGAATGTTGTGGGCCTTGCCCCCATCCTCGTCCCATGACAAGGCGGATGACAATTGGCGCAGTCATTTTGTCACCGAACATATAGTGCCATTTAGCGGCATTATTGATCAGTTGATCGAGAGCCAAAAGAAAAAAGTCGACGCGCTGGTGCGTCATAATAGGGCGCATTCCTCGAATAGCGCATCCAATAGCAACACCGGTCATTGTGTTTTCAGAGGTGGGCATGTCCATCACACGACTGGGACCAAATTTCTCTTGAAGTCCGGTAGTTGTTCCAAATGTTCCTTTAGGATCTGGAACACCCAATCCCATGAGGTAAACGGAGGGGTCAGATTCAAGCAGTTGAGAGGTTGCCTCTAAGATGGCTTGATTAAATTTAAGATCTCTCGTCATGGGACTGCTCCGCGTACATCAGTTCATAGTCTAGGTCAAATTTCGGAAGTGGGCTTTCCTTTGCAAAGGTGAAAGCCTCATCAATTTCCCTCTGGAGGGTTTCTTTCATAGCGCTAACATCTTCTTCAGTGATGATATTTTCTTTAATAAGTTTGTTTTGGTAGTTTGCAATCGGACACTTCTCTAACCAGAAATCAAACTCCTCATGTGTGCGGTATCCAAGGTCGGTGTCATAGTTAGGGCCGCAGTGCTCTCTAAAGCGATAAGTGTCAAGCTTGATAAAAGCAGGGCTATTCCCATTACGGATCGAGTCGATTGCTTCTTTTGCAATGGAGTAGCTTTCTTCGACGTTGTTCCCATCTCCTTTTTTTGAAAACATTCCGTGTGCTTCGGCAATTTTGCATAAGTCACGGGTCTCTGGTTGTCGGACATCAATGGGGGAGTAAACAGAATAAAGGTTGTCTTCGCAGACATAGAGCATGGGAAGGTTTTTTAACGCAGCGAAATTGAGACATTCCCCAAAGACACCTTCTTCAGTAGCTCCTTCTCCAAAGTAAGAGACTGTTACTTTTTTGTCTCCTTGAAGGAAAGAGCTAAAGGCGAGCCCTGTGGCAACAGGAATACTATTTGCTACAATAGGAGTGGAGCCCATCATGCCAACGGATTGATCTACAAGGTGCATGGATCCACCTCGTCCTAAAGAGCATCCTGTTTTCTTGCCATGGATTTCAGCGATCATCGCTTTAAGATCGCCGCCTTTGGCTAAGTAATGCGCATGGGCACGATGATTACTCATGACGAGATCGCCGCTGTCGAGGGCTTCAGAAACTCCAACAGCAATCGCTTCTTGTCCAATACTGAGATGAGTTGGGCAGCGCATCTTCTGTTCAGAATAACGATCGGCAATGGTTTCTTCAATCATTCGAATACGAAGCATTTTATAAAATAGGTCTGATTTGTTCACTTGAGTAACCTCGTCAGGAATTTGTTAAAGGGGATTTTTTTGATCGGTTCTTTGTTACCAACGATTTGCACGTTAAGAGCGGAGGCAATCGAGCCAAAAAATCCGGCAAGTGATATGGGGTAGTTCTTTGCAGCGCACATAGCAGCCAAAGCGAAGAAGCTATCACCAGCTCCGACTCGATCGACAGTATTCGAAACAAGGGCGGGGATTCTAATAGTAGGCTCTTCTTCAGATGAGCAGAAGACTCCATCAACTCCTTGTGTAATGCAAATATTGCGGCACTGAAGTACCTCAGAAATATCAGCAGCAAGGCCCTCCATCGAACTGTATCTGTCGTGGGCTGAAAGACGGAGCTCTGGTTCATTGAGGGATATCAGATCGGCGCGGCGGTAATGGGTCACCACGTTAAATCCACGATTCCCGCTATTTGTTTGGGTATTAATGGCTAAAAAGTTTGGAAGTGCAGACAGGGCATCGACGATCAGAGGATTGGTGAAGCCATTCCCAAAGTCGCAAACCAAAACGAGATCAAAGTCTTGAGTGTGGTTTCCTAGATATGTAATCACATGGTCTGTTTCTGCTTCTGTGAGAAGGGAATCATTTGTCGAATAGGTTTCAAAAAGCTTGGATAGACGATTGCCATCTTGGAGAACATACCGTTTTTTTGTCAGAGTCGAATGCTTGGGTTGTGTTACGAATTCCTTTTGAATGTTTGGATCAAGGAGATTATCAATAAGAGGAAGGTGTGAACACTTCTCGCCAAGTGAGGTTAGGAGAGTGACATGATCAGAAAACTGAGCGATATGGTTTGCAATAATGAGTGAGCCACCAAGGTAACGTTCGTTTTGGCCGCAGCGGGCGACCATGTGGAGTCCTTTCCCTGATTGTCCCATCGGATCGGTAAATTGATATTCATCAATAATAGCGTCTCCTACAACTAGAACACGTAGGTTCTTGAGCTCTTCCACTTTATTAAGCAGGTCATCGACGGTGTATTGTTCTTTCATTTCTGCAAGAAATGCACGAAGCTCAGGGGAAGTGCTTTCGTAGTAGCGGTTGAGAAGAGAGGAGGAGCTAAAAACAATGTCATCCGTATAGAAAACGGAGCCATGTGCAGCCTGCACGGCGCGCACCTCGTCGGCAATCTTTCCTGTTACATCTGTGGCATGGTCCGCATATTCTTTCCCTTTTACATAAATGTTTGGCTTGATTTTCTTGATGCAACTCACTGCATCAGGACTATCATTCAGGACAACATAATCAACGCAGTTCAATGATGCTAAAGTCTCTGCTCGGAGCGCTTCATTAAAGGCGGGGCGACCAGGTCCCTTATTGACGAATCGGTCAGGTGTGATAGAAACAATAAGTTTTGTTCCCTGCTTTTTGGCTGCTTTAAAGTGACGAATATGTCCAGGGTGAAGAAGGTCAAAAACTCCGTGACAATGGACAATTTTCTCCCCTTCTTTTTTATCTGCCTCAAGGAGCTTTTCAAGCTCTTCAAACGTCTTTAATTTATTTTGCATGGCTTAATTGCGCTGTTGTTTCATTTGAGGTGAGTTTAAAGTTCCACGAATCAATGATTGTGTGCAATAAGAAAAAGTGTCCCATTTCGACAAGCCCATAGTCAACAATCGGCAGGTAAAAGTTGAGATCACCTTGCGCTCTTAATGGGTTGTGAGGTTCGAATCCGCTGAGAGTAATGATTGGAATATCTTTTGATTTGGCAATAGCTGTTCCGTTCAAGATGTTTTGTGAATTTCCAGAGCTACTAATACATACTAAAAGATCGTTTGGTCTGAGTAATAAATCGAGAGGTCGAGAAAAAACTTGCTCGTATCCAAAATCGTTGGAAATGCAAGTCATTACATTAGAATCGTAAAGAGTTTGTGCAGGGATCTTCAATGCGTTTAGAAGGTCAATTGCAAAGTGAGAAGCGATTCCTGCGCTGCCCCCATTCCCAATCACAAAAACGGTTCCGTCCTTCTCTTGAGTTTGCAATAAAAATGCGTGGGAAATTTGAAGAGCTTGCTCTTCGCTCAAGACCCTACCAGGAGATGAAAATTCACACTTGCTGATAACTTCATTAAGTTCATCAAATCGTTTTGAAAACATTGCTGCTCCTTTTACGAGAGGTATTGAAACCAGGTTTTTGTTGCGTCTTCAATGCTATCTGGGTCCCATAAAGGGGCCTCACGGAAATCTTCGACTTTTTCGAGAAGCTGTTTTACTCCCTCTTCAAACGGTGTCTTAGCTTTGAAGTGAAGCATCTTTTCTATTTTTGTTGTATCGGCAAAAGTGCAGTCAGGCTCTCCAGGACGCTTTGGTATATTGACGGAATCTCCAGATAGGAGTTCTACAATACGGTTCACTGAATAATGGCTTCCACTACCAACGTTAAAGATTTCTCCGCTGACAGATGACTCAGCAGCAGCAAGAAAAGCACGTGCAACATCCTTAACAAAGGTGAAATCGCGCGTTTGCGATCCATCGCCTACGACAGTCATGGGTTTGTTGTTAAGTTTTTGTGTGAGAAAAACTCCAAAAACGGCTCCATAGGTTCCCGTGGTTCTAGCGCGGGGGCCATAGACGTTGAAGAGACGCAGTGAAAGACAAGGCATTTTATAAACCTGTTCCCAATGCATAACGAGTTCCTCACCCAAAAACTTAGTGAGTGCGTAAGGGTACTGAGGTTGAATAGGCGCATCTTCTGAAGTGGGATAGTTTTTTGGAATGCCATAACATGAAGAAGAAGCGGTATAGAGAAACCGTTTCACGCCCGCTTCTTTTGAGCATTCAAGAACATTAAAAGTTCCATCCACATTTACTTCGAAATAATCACGTGGAGACTCAATCGAAGGAACTACATCAGCCAAAGCTGCCATGTGAAACACCCAGTCGACCCCTTCAAAATAAGGGCGGATCTCATCCACTGAGCGGATATCTGCCTCAACAAACCTGAGGTTCGGGTTATCCTTGAACTCATCAAAGTTTGTGAGTCTCCCAGAGCGGAGGTTATCTAATACGATGACCTCATGGCCATTTTCGAGTAGAAGTTGTGTAAGATGGCTACCAATAAACCCAGCTCCACCTGTTACAAGTGCTTTCATTGGAGATTGACCGCCTTCATTGTTTTGATATTAAAGTATCGCTTATCATCTAGAGAGTTAGGCAGTTTCCCGTCTTCAAAGGCCTCAACTAGACTGTCAACAGCATCTTGGATGGTATAGTTTGG
>Ga0180434_10005572_pt1 | contig 14772 bp, 7 predicted proteins | sample SS_ome_7_FD_132453 | JGI IMG/M metagenome (GOLD analysis project Ga0180434, IMG submission 132453) | Hypersaline lake sediment archaeal communities from the Salton Sea, California, USA - SS_1_D_2 metaG | ecosystem: Environmental > Aquatic > Non-marine Saline and Alkaline > Hypersaline > Sediment...
CACAGTTGCAGCAGGTCTTCATGAACATCTTTCTGAACGCCGCCGACGCGATGGGCGAACGCGGCAACCTCGCCGTCACCACCGGCCAGAACAAGGACAATAAGGAGGTTTTCGTACGCATCACCGACAACGGCTGCGGCATCCCCGAGCATTTGCGTGAGGCGATCTTCGACCCCTTCTTTACCACCAAGGACCCCGGCAAGGGCACCGGCCTCGGACTGGCCGTCGCCGTCCGCATCGTGCAAACGCACGGCGGGCGGCTCGAGCTCGACAGCGAAGTCGGCCGGGGCTCGACCTTCACCGTCGTGCTCCCGATGTCCAGGCAGCGTTCGGCCGACGACGGGGGCAGCGCCACACCGCCAGCACCGTAGTGCCCGCCCCATACATGCAGCGGAAACACAACCCCCGAAGGGGCGCTGGTCAGCAGCCGGGGGCGGCAGCCCCCGGTACGCGTTGCACCCCACAACCTCAGCCCCGGAGGGGCGCGGGTAACTGACTACGGACAAGTCGTCCCGTAGACTGCCAGCAGCACCGCCAGGTCGGCCAGGTCGACGTCACCGTCCCCGTCGAGGTCGCCGTCCTCAAACGTCATGCCACTGCTTGTCCCATAGTTGGACAGCAGCAACGCCAGATCGGACAGGTCGACGTCGCCATCGCCATCGAGATCGCCCAGGCAGTGCGAGTCGAACTCATCGGCCCCCATGTCAATCCGCGCTACGCCATTGTCGTCGCCGTCCCAGACGCGCAATTGCCCGTCGATGTCCGTTTCACCCGGAAGCGGGACGTAAGCGGGGTTGCCCATGTCGATGCAGGGCGACTCATCCGACAGGTGATAATCGGCGATGCTGGGGCCGACGTAGATCGGATTCTCGTCCATGTTACCCGTGCCGGGCCAGCCGCCCTCGACGTCGGTGTAGCTCACACTGATCGCCGAGCCGGTGCCGGCATACACGTAGATCTGGGCCCCCGTGCCGGCGGCGTTGCCCCAGACGATCGTGTTCTGCACGATCGGCGCCTGATCCGGGTAATTCAGCGCGTAGATCCCGCCGCCGGTCGGCGCGTAGTTGTCGGTGATGGTGTTGTTGTAGATGAGGGCCCGGTCGTAGCGGCAGTAGACTCCGCCGCCACCCTGGGCATCGCCGCCGCTGGTGGCCGTGTTCATGGCGATCATGTTGTTGCGAATCGTGGCGTATGTGCCGTAAAAGATGTAGGAGGTCCACGAGTTGATCCCGCCGCCACCCCAGCCGCCCGAAGTGTTGCCGATGATCATGTTGTTCTCGATCAGCGGGGAGGAGCGGGCGCCCATGTAGATCGCGCCGCCGGCGTAATACGCCTGGTTGTCGGCGATCATGTTGCCGAAAACGAGCGGGGTCCCGTATTCCGTGCAGCAGACGCCGGCACCGCTGTCGGCGATGTTGTCGTGAATGTAGTTGTCGAGCACCAGTGCGTCGGAGGTCTCGGTCAGCACGCCGCCGCCGCAGCCGTTGTAGTTGCTGTTGTGCGAGTAATTGAACCGCAGCTCGTTGTGCGCGATGGTTGGCGAGCAGTTCAAGCAGTAAATCGCCCCGCCGCGCACTCCCGGATAGGCCCCGATTCCGCGAGCGTACTCGATGACGCAGTAGCTCACGATCGAGGCGTCGTTGGCCTGCTCCAGCCGCAGCCCGCGCCAGCCCTCCGTATGGTTCGACGCGGTCATCAGGATCATCTGCGCCGGCGTGCCGACAGCCAGCAGCTCCCCTTGATCAACCCAGAGCCGGTAATGCCCTTGCGCGATAACCTCCACGCCGGGCTCGATCGCCAGCGTCTCGCCCGGCGGCACGCGCACGTCGCCGACGAGGTAGTATGGGCTACCCGCGAGCGTCCACGTGCCCGACTGATCGCCGGAGACGTCAGTTGCAAGCGCTTGGGGAACAAAGAGCGCCAGAATCAAACAAGTTCCGAGAAACGTGTGAGGTCGCATTTCTTCTCCTCCTGAGTGGTCGACTTGACTGGAGAGCGATCGCGGAGCATCGTCTCAGCGATATCGGACTCCCCACACCTGATAGCGTACCATTCGCCGCCCGTCATCGGAACCCCATTTGCCGACTGGCGGTCGACGTCGGGCCAAAAAATGGGCCTCAACACGCGTCATACGCGACCGGATTCAGAAGCCCCAAAGGGGCGATGGTCAGTAGCCGGGGGCGCAGCCCCCGGAAAGCAGACGACACGAGATCGAGCCCCGGAGGGGCGAAGGTAGCTGCGAGCGCGGTAGGGACTACCTTCGCCCCTCTGGGGCTCGCGCTTCCAGCACCGAGCTTGCCGGGGGCTGCGCCCCCGGCTACTGACCCGCACCCTTTCAGGGCTCTGTCTCCTCGGTGCCGCTACTCGCCGCCAAGACGGCGGCCCGCGGCTGCATTAGCGCTTATGGGCGTGAGCCCCTGGTGAGTGATCCTCTCCGTACATCCGGCCCCGGGGCAGCGGCGGAAACAGCTCACCCCATACCGTATGTCGTATCATCTCCCGTAGCGAGCGCGAAGCGTAGCGCCGCTCTGGAGGACGTCTTCCTGCCCAGCGATGGTGATCGGCATTTCGATCGCGCGCTCGTTCCCGGCCGTCAGCACAACCTCACGGGGATCGATCTCAACCCGCACGACCTCGCCACGCAGAATAAGCTTGAAACACAACCGCTCCCAGCTAGCCGGCAGCTTGGGATTGATCCGCACCCCGCCATCGGACAGGTGCACGCCGCCAAAGCCGAAGACCGCCGCCTGCCACGCGCCGCCCAGCGCGGTCCCGTGCAAACCAGCATGCGTGTCGTGCCGACCTGTGAGCTGCGGGTCGAGATCTTCGCCGGCGGCGATCATGAAACTGCGGTAGGCCTCGTCGAGATCGCCTACGTCCGCCGCCGCGATCGCGTTGATCGCGAAGCTCATCGACGAAAAGTTCATGCTCTTGTCTTTGTAGTATTCCCAATTTGCTCGCAGCACGTCCGCGCCGAAGTCGTCGCGGAACAGCGTCAACGCCATCACGACGTCCGGCTGGTTCATTGCCTGATACGGGGCCACCGTCACGAACCAGTCCTTGCGATCCTTCAGCAGATCATCGGGCGGGGGTGGAAGCCGGTAGAACCCTTCGCACTGCTCGTAGAGCTTGGTTTGTGGATCGAAGAGCAGGATCAGCCCGTCGGCGGTGTCGCGCCAACGCTGGGGCTCGTCCGGCTGGAGCTTCAGTCGCATCGCGATGCGCTCGAAAGCCTCCGCGTCCTGCTTACCCAGTTGCTCGACCATCTCCGCCGCCCAGCGCAGATTCCTGATCGCCAGGTAGTTCGTGTAGAAGTTGTTGACGCTCTCGCAATGTCCTTCGTCGGGTCCCGCGACATTCTCCAGCGTCAGCCCCTCACGATCAATGTCCACCGCCGCGCGCGCGTGGTAGAACCGCGCCGTCTCCACCAGAATGTCGATTCCGCATTCCTGCAGGAAACTCTCGTCAGCCGTGGCCCGGTAGTATTGCATCAGGCTGTAGACAACGTCGGCGTTGATGTGAATGTTGGTGTGGACGAAGCGGTACCACTTCCCGAGACACTCCTCGCCATACGGCCCCGCCTGCCAGGCGAACTTCGCGCCCCGGCAGCCCAGCTCGCGCGCGATGGCCCGGCCGTAGGTGAGCCCCTTGTGCCGGAAGTCGAGACACGTGCGCGCCCACTCGGGAAACGTGAATGTGTAAAACGGGACAATGTACAGATCCGTGTCGCAGAACGTGTTGCCCTGGTAATACTCGCCGGTCAGGAGCTTGACCGGCACGCTGAGCCGATCGCTGTGCCGCGGCGCGGCCGCGATCAGATGGTATAGACAGAACCGCAAATAACGCTGGGCCTGCTCGTCCCCGTCAATCTGCACGTCGGCGCGCTCCCACAGCCGCTCCCACGCGGCCCGCTGTTCCTCCAACGCACCGTCGAAGCCTTGTTCCGCCGCCGCCGCAAGCTCCGCTTCCAGGTCGACCGCGGTCCCGTGCCGTCCATCCTCTGAGCTGGTCAACACGATGCAGCGCTCGAGCGTGGCGGTCTGCCCTTGAGCGAGCGCAAACTCGTAAGATATATACACTGCGTCATGCGCGACAATGCCACGCGGCTTCGTGGCGGGCGACGCACCACGGCAGAAATGCTGAACGCCCAGGTATACGTCATGCTTGCGCGCCAGCGTGCGGGCATGAAGTATACAGGTCTCCGGCGATGCGACCCGCGCATCGCAGTATTCCACCTGTCTCTCGCCGGTCGCGTTTGAGTGCACGTCACTGTCAATGCCGGTGAGAATCCGAATCGGTGCGTCATGATCAATGGGCGTCACAGAGTAACGCACAAAAGCTCGGTGCGCGTGCCCGAGCGACGCGAAGCGTTGCATGTCAATCCGCGTCGTGCGTCCGGCGGCATCGCGATAGTCGTAGCTGTAGCGGTACACGCCGGTCTTCAAATCCAGCGACTGCGCGAAGCGCGAAACCTCGCCGGGCGTCAGCGAGACCTCGCAGTCATCGACAAACACGCGCACCAGCAACGGATTCGGCAGGTTGGCGACGGCGGGGCTCCTGCCGGCGGAGTCGAAGTGATTGGGATCGAGATAGCGCCGCTCCCTGGCCGAAGCCCGCAACGTGCCGAACTGATCGATCTCATCATAGACGCCGTTGATGAGCGTCACCGGGCAAGGCCCGGCGTGATCCTCCTGGAGATTCCCCTTGATGCCAAGATAACCGTTGGAGATGGTGAAGACACTGTTGTGCTGTGCCAAGCTGCTGGCGTCGTGGTGAGTATTCGTGATTGTCCAGGCGTCGTTCTCGCTCACGGCTGATCCACACTTGCTTGTAGCGGCCGGGCCCCGTACCGGCCGTCGGTCAGTAGGATCTTTCGTCGAGGTTACGGCCGGTGCCGGGCCCGGCCGCTACGTCTGAGTCTGCGGCAACAACAGGTTCTGCATCAGAATCAGTTCGGGCAAGCCGCCCCTAACGACCATCGTGGCGGCTGAATAGTCCTGTCGGCTCGTATCGCGGTTTGGCAATGCCACGGCACACCCGATCCCCGCCGCCCGCAGCGCGATAATCCCCGGCTCAGTATCTTCCAATCCGACACAACAAGAGTAGTCTTCCTTCGGGATAGACATCTGCTGCAACGCCAGACTGTAGAGATCGCGGTGTGGCTTGAGCCGATGCTCGCAGGCGTCCGTGGCGTTCACGAAACCATCGAACGCCGCCCGGTAGTCCGCCAGACGCCCGGCGACGCGGTCGCGATGCTCGGCGGCAATTGGCCAGCTCCGCACGCGCTCGCCCGTCACCGCGATCACTTCCCTCATCGACGCGTGGGCTTCGTAGCTGATCGAGGCCGTCACCAATCCGAACTTCGCCGGATGACGCTGAAAGTGCTCGGTCAGGCGAACCAGGCGCGGCGGCGCGTCGTCGAGAGCAGTAGGGGGGTAGTCCCCCGACCCGCCGCGCAATAACTCGTCGCGCAACAACTCGTACAACCCATCGATCTCCGGCCCCAGCCAACCCTTGATCAACGGCAGGAATACCTCATACCCCGGCATCGGCTCGATCAGCCGCCGGCCGCCTTCACCCAGCAGTTCCCGGCTCAGCTCTGCACCGCGACCCTCCTCAATCAACCGCAGGATCGAATGGTAGCGCATGTAATAGACGTCGAGCGCGGCGGGGACCAGCGCACCAAGATGCTCGCAGCGAAACGCTTTGCCACAACGCCGCACGAACGGCGCGACTTGTGTGCCGACGTTGTCCGCGTTGACCGTATCCCCGTCGACCAGCCTCCTGAAATCGGCGTCGTCGAGCAGGTCGCCGAAGCCGCAGTGTTGAGCATTGTGGGTAACGTCTCGCCGGCGCTGCGGATCGTCCATGCAGGCCAAGGTCCAGCAGACCGCTTCAAGAAACGCCTGGCAGAGTGACTCGCGGTTCAGATGCTCGCGGTAGCGCTCGACCAGAAACTCGGTATGGCGAAAGTTGCTGTTGCCGATCACGTGTGGGTAGTCGAGCTGCGGGTCAAGCCCCGGCCATTCCGGCTTCGTCGGACGCCCGGTGAAGCGCCGCACCATGTATTCCAGGGCGTGCAGCGCCAGCGGCTCGGTCGTCGTGCTGGTGCCGTCCATGTCCACCACGAACGCTGCGATCCGCTCCAGCGGCGGGGGGACCCGCGGCGCCAGCGCATACAACGTAGTAGGGCAGTAGACATAGTCCAGGTTGCGGACGCAGGCGAACTCGGTCGCCCCGAGCTGCGCGGCGAGCACTTTCAAATGCTCGGCGGCGCCGTCGCGATCGAGATACTCAGCCAGTCTTTCCATGCGTCGTTCCGGCTCTCGACCACTCCGCTGGCGTCAATGCAGCGGACACAGCGTTGTCATGGTAACGTGGGTGGCCCATGGCTTCAGCCGTGGCGAACACGAATCACTCCACCATTCGTGTCCCCCACCTCTGAAGAGGTGGGCCACCCGACCGATGTCATCCCGAGGAGCGGAGCGACCGAGGGATCTGGCTCACCACGCGGGCGCGCCCAGATTCCTCGCTGCGCTCGGAATGACTCGTGACATCACGCTCTGGTCTTCGCCAGCTTCTTAGTGACCTTCTTGCGTGTCGTCTTCCTGACGGGTTTCCTGGCCGGCTTCGCCTGGACTTCCGCCACCGGGGCCTTCCAGATCTCCTCCGACGGCATTTTGATCGGGGTCGGCGTGACGTTCCAAATCTGCTCAGCGTACTCGCGGACGGCCCGGTCGCTCGAGAAGTAGCCGATGCGGGCGACATTGAGAATTGCCGAGCGGGTCCAGACCTTCGGCTCGCGCCAGAGCATGTCCACCTGCTCCTGGGCTCGCAGGTACGACTCGATATCAGCCATCAGCATGTAGTAGTCGCGTTCGTGCGTCAGCGAGTCGACGATCGGGCGGAACAGCTCGGGTGACTCCGCGTTGAACACGCCGCCCCCGATCGCCTCCAGCGCCCGCCGAACTTCTGCGTTGTGGTGGTACGTCTGCCACAGATCGTGCTGCGGGCGCTGCATGGCGACCTGCTCGGCGGTCAGCCCAAACAGGAAAAAGTTCTCCTCGCCGACCGCCGCGCGAATCTCGATGTTGGCCCCGTCGAGTGTGCCGATCGTCAGGGCTCCATTCAACGCGAACTTCATGTTGCCCGTGCCGGATGCTTCCATCCCCGCGGTCGAAATCTGCTCCGACAGATCGGCCGCCGGGATGATCATCTCGGCCAGCGACACGCCGTAGTTCGGCAGAAAGACGACCTTCAGCCGATCGCCGATCCGCTCGTCGTGGTTGATCGTGCGGGCCACGTCGCAGATCAGCTTGATGATCAGCTTGGCGCGGGCGTAGGCCGGGGCGGTCTTGGCCCCGAAGACCACGATGCGCGCGGGCAGATCCGCGTCGGGGTCGTCGAGCAGCCTTTGATAGCGAATCACGACCTGCAAAATGTTCAGCAATTGCCGCTTGTATTCATGCAGGCGCTTGACCTGCACGTCGAAAAGCGCGTCAGGCGAGACCCGCGTGGCAAGCCGCCGCTGGATCCACTCTGCCAGCACTTCCTTGTTTCTGCGCTTGACCGCGCGGAACTCCGCCTGAAAGTCCGGATCGTCGGCGTACTTCTCCAGCCCGCGCAACCGCTCCAGGTCGCGAATCCACCGGTCGCCGATCCGCTTCGTGATCGCCGCCGCCAATCCCGGATTACACGCCAGCAACCAGCGCCGTGGCGTCACGCCGTTGGTCTTGTTTGAGAACTTCTCCGGCCAGAGCTCCGCGAAATCGGGCACCAGCCGCGTGCGGATCAACTTGGTGTGCAGGGCGGCGACGCCGTTGACGCTATGACTGCCGACGATGGCCAGGTGCGCCATGCGAACGGACTGCGCGGCACCCTCCTGAATCAACGACAGATTCCGCCGCCGCGTCCCATCTCCCGGCCAGCGCTGCTCGATCTCGTCCAGAAAGCGTCGGTTGATCTCATAGACGATCTGCAGGTGCCGCGGCAGGACACGCCCCAGCAGTTGCACCGGCCACATCTCCAGCGCTTCGGGCAGCAACGTGTGATTGGTGTAGCCGAAACACGCGCGGGTCAGATCCCAGGCCCGCTCCCACTCCATCCCACGCTCGTCCACCAGCACGCGCATCAGCTCGGCGATCGCTAACGAGGGATGCGTGTCGTTCAGTTGAATGGCGACCTTGTCCGGCAGCGCGTCGAGCGTGTCGTGGTTCTTCTCGTACCGGCGAATAATATCGCTCAGCGTGCACGCCACGAAGAAATACTGCTGTTGCAGCCGCAACTCCCTCCCGACCTCCATCTCGTCGCTGGGGTAAAGCACTTTTGAGACCGTCTCGCTGGTAGCTTTCTCGCGAACGGCTTCGACGTACCCACCACGGTTGAACGCCGCCAGGTCGAATGTCTCCGACGCCCGCGCCGACCACAACCGCAGTAGATTGACCGTGTTGGCCCCGTACGCCACGGTCGGGATGTCGTAGGGCAACCCCATCACCGTGCGATAGTCCCTCCAGATCGGCCGATAGCGCCCCTGCGAATCGCGCTGATCCGCGACATGGCCGTACAGCCGGACCGGCGTGGTGAACTCCGGTCGGGGGATCTCCCACGGCGAGCCGAACCGCAGCCAGTAGTCGGGGTGCTCGACCTGCCAGCCGTCCACGATCTCCTGCTCGAAGATGCCGTATTCGTAGCGGATGCCGTAGCCGTACAGCGGCAGTTGCAGCGTCGCCGCCGAATCGATGTAGCAGGCCGCCAGCCGGCCCAGCCCGCCGTTACCCAGCCCGGCATCGGGCTCCAATTGGCAGAGATGCTCGAGATCGAGCCCGAGGCGCGCGAGCGCCTCCCGAAACGAGTCGTACAACCCGAGGCAAACCAGGTTGTTCCGCAGTTGCCGCCCCAGCAGGTATTCGAGCGACAGATAGTAGACGCGCTTGACATCCTGCTCGTGATACGTCCGCTGCGTCGCCACCATCCGGTCGACAATCAGGTCGCGTACCGACAGCGCCACGCTGAAGAAGTGGTCGTGCGGGGTGGCGGTATCCCAACCCTCACCGCGCGTGAACCTCAGGTGGTGTAGGAAACGGTCGGCCAGCGATTCCGGACTGTGTGCGCCTGTCAGGCCTGCTGACGCCCGTCCTGTTCGTACACTCATGACCTTCTCCATGTCGTCCATGACTCCGGGCCGTGTGCATTAGACGGCGTAGGGTACGGGATTTCAACTCGGCCGGTGTAGACGCCGGCAACCGCAGGGCGGACATCGCCCTCCACCCTGCTATATCGGTCGCTAGCGCTCAAAACACCGCTGGATTTCGCCGGGGTCGTCGGTGACCGTCAGGGCCAGCATCAGCAGGATACGGGCCTTCCAGGGCAGCAGGTCCTCGCCGAAGATCACGCCGAGGTTCTTCAGGCTGGTGCCGCCGCCCTCGCCGCCGTAGGCGGGGTAAACGCGGCCTTCGGGCACGCGGGTGGTCAGCACAATCTTAACGCCCTTTTTGCATGCCCGCTCGATGGCCTCGAACACCGGCAGGTTCACGTTGCCGATGCCGTAGCCACAGACGACGATTCCCTCGGCACCATGCGCGATGGCGCTATCGATCAACCCGCCGTCGGCCCCCGGGTACACATAAACCAGATCAACCTTGGGGAGCTGCCTGGGAACCGGAAACCGCGGCCGCCGCTCGGGCCGGCTGAACCACGTCACCTGTCGGTCATCGATCTCGCCCGCCTGGCCGTAATGCCCGGCGGCAAACGCGTTGACGTGGCTTGTGTGACGCTTGGTCACCGGCCGGGCGTAGAAGATCTTGCTGTCGAACGTTACCGTCACCCCGCGGCCGCGAGCGTTCGGGTCGATCGCCTGGCGGACGGCGTTCAGCAGGTTTCGCGGGCCGTCGGCATCAGGCGTGGACGCATCCCGCTGCGCGCCCGTCAGCACGAGCGGCTTGTCGCTTGCCACGGTCAGCTCGAGCACGTAAGCCGTATCCTCCATAGTGTCGGTCCCATGCGTGACGACCAGCCCGGTAACCGCGGGATCGGCCAGCGTTTCGTTCACCAGCCGGGCGAGTCTGAGCCACAGCTCCGGCGTCATGTCCCGGCTGTCAATGTTGACCAGCGGGATCACCCGCAATTGTGCCAACTCTTTCAATGCCGGCACAGCCTCGACCAGCGCTTCGCCCGAGACGGCGGGGACCGCACCGCCGGCATCGGCGTCGTACTTCTGGGCGATCGTGCCGCCAGTCGTGATGATCGCGACGGTCGGCAGCGCGCCTGCCGGCTCCGTGGGCGCCTGGGCCTGTCGAACCGGCGCAGCAGTAGTCGGCTCGCCGCGCTGCGCAGCGCATCCGACCAGCACGGCAAGCAACAGCACGAGGGACCACACCGTGTGACGTTTGCGGTTACCGATCATTCTGGTTTCCTTCTCAGGTACGCGTCAGCGACCATGTCTTCGCGTTGGCACACCAGCAGAACTCGACTAACATCCCCGCCAGACTTGGGCGGCCGTATACTCAGGATGAGAAGGGAGTGGTGAGATGGTGTCAACGCGCGGGAGGATGCTGGCCGGCCTGGTGACGCTCACGCTCGCCGGTTGCGGTTACGGCGTCTACGACAACTTCGCCCCGTTGCGCCTGACCGACAACTTCCACGTGATCGAGTGGGGACGGGCCTACCGCTCCGCCCAGCTCGACACCCAGACGCTCGGCCTGCTGGTCGACATTCTCGGCATCCGGACCGTCGTCAACCTCCGCGGCGAGAACGAGTCCGAGCCGTGGTACGACAACGAAAGCACCTTGCTGGAAGCCAGGGGCGTCGAACTGGTCGACGTCCGCATGAGTGCCAACGAGCTACCGCCGCGCGCGGAGCTGCTCAAGCTGTACGACACGTTCCTGACGGCCGAGGAGCCGATTCTGATGCACTGTCGGGCCGGATCCGACCGCGTCGGGGCGGCAGCGGCCATCTGGCGGATGGTCGTCCTGGGCGACGACCGCGAGGAAGCGGCTCAGGAGCTCTGCATTTGCTACGGCCATTTCCAGGCCGCCACCCCGGAAATGGACGAGCTCGTCCGTATCTTCCAACCCGACCGCAGCTGGATCGAGCGGGAATACCCAGCCCCTTGAAACCTGACGAGCCCACACACAAAGCTCAACCCGGCTGTCGGGCCCCTTGGCCCGGCGCGGATCCGACGTCATCACACTCCACGTGGGGGTGCCCCAGGCTTTCAAGCCTGGGGGACCGAACCGCGGAATGGAAGGCTCGCAGCCTATCGATCCGTCCCCCACCCTTGAAAGGGTGGGGCACCCAGCGTTAACCTGTCCCTGGGATTTCAGCGAGAGCAATTACTCCCACACCGATCGGAGCAAGCACGACATGGCGAAACGAAAACCGGTCACGCGTCGTCAGTTCTTGAAAGGAGCGGCGACTGCCACCGCGGCGGCGGCCGTCCCCTATTTCGTCCCAGCATCAGCCCTCGGCAAAGGCGGGCGGCTCGGCGCCAACGACCGCATCACGATGGGGTTCATCGGCGTCGGCAATATGGGTGGGGGGCACCTGGGCGGTTTTCTCGGCAACCCGGACGTGCAGATCGTCGCCATCTGCGACGTGGACGCCGTCAAACGGGCCGATGCCTGCCGGCGCGTCAGCGAATATTACGCCAGCGAGCGCGGCACCGAGTCGTTCAAGGGGTGCGACGAGTACAACGAGTTCGAGGAGCTGCTCGTCCGCGAAGACATCGACGCCGTCCTGATCGCCGTCCCCGACCACTGGCACGCGATCATCGCGATCGCGGCGTGCAAGGCCGGCAAGGACGTGTATTGCGAGAAGCCGCTGGCGCTCACGATCCGCGAAGCGTGGGAGATGGTCGCGGCAGCACGCGGTTACTGCACGGTCTTCCAGACGGGCAGCCAGCAGCGTTCCGAGAGAAACTTCCGTTACGCCTGTGAGCTGGTCCGCAGTGGCCGGATCGGCAAGCTCGTCAAGGTCAACGTCGGCATCGGACCACCATCGACAGAAAAGCAATTCCCCGAGGAGCCGGTTCGCGAGGGCCTCGACTGGGAGCGCTGGCTGGGCCCCGCTCCCTGGAACCCCTACAACGCCGAGCGGTGCAGCGGCAGCTACAGCGGCGGTTGGCGGCTGGTCCGGGATTACTCCGGCGGCATGAGCACCGACTGGGGTGCCCACCACTACGACATCGCCCAGTGGGGCATGGGCATGGACGGCAACGGCCCGGTCGAGATCATCCCACCCGCCGAACGCTACGCCGAAGGCATCAAGTTCATCTATGCCAACGGCGTGGAGATGGAGCGGGGCGGCGCGAACGGCATCCTGTTCACCGGGACCGACGGCAAGATCGAGGTCAACCGGGGGTATTTCCAGACCTGGCCGGAGGAGATCGGCAAGCAGCCGATCGGCCCGAACGACGTGCACCTGTACGAGAGCCCCGGTCACCAGGTGGACTGGATCAACTGCATCCGCAGCCGCCGGCGGCCGATCTGCGATGTGGCGATCGGGGCCAGCTCGGTAACCGTCTGCCACCTCTCGAACATCGCGTACTGGCTGGAACGGCCGATCAAGTGGGATCCGGACAAACGTGAGATCATCGGCGACGACGAAGCCGCCCGCTGGCTGGATCGCCCCAAGCGCGCCCCGTGGCGTTTGCATCTTTAGACGTGGAGTTAAACCATGAGAAAAACGATTGCTGCCATACCACTCCTGACGCTGCTGGTGGCCATTCCGGCGTGCACGCAAAGAACCCAGCCGGCTGCTCCTGGCGTGGAGTTCCAAACGAAAGACGAGGCGAAGCCCGAAATCCGGTACCCGGCGCGGATCGACGCGCTGCTTCCCCAAATGGCGAGCGACGACGTCACCGTGCGCCAGGAATCGCAGCAGGCCTTTGAAACGATGTGCCTCTCGGCCGCGCGGCCCGGCGCGGAGCCGGAGCGCGTCGAGCTGTGCCAGCACATCGTTCGCCGGCTCGGTCCGAAAACACCCCAGGCCGCGCGGGTCTGGATGATCCGCCAGCTCGAGCGCGTCGGACGCGACGAGTGCGTCGCCGCGTCGGCCAAGCTCCTGGGCGACGAAGATGCGCTGATCCGCGAGACGGCGCGGCGTGCGCTTCAGCACAATCCGTCGGCGGACGTGCGGCCAGTGCTCGAGCAGGCTCTGGAGAAGGCTGACAGCTCGGAGTGGCGAATCGCTCTGATCAACGCTCTGGCCGCGCGGCGTGAAGTCGACAGTGTCGGAGTGCTCAGTGACTGGGCGAAGCGCTCGGAGGGTGACGTGGCAGCGGTGGCGATCGCGGCGCTCGGCGACATCGGCGGCGCGACAGCGATCGAAACGCTGTACGAACTGTGGCAGCGTAACGATCCGGCCCTGGAGAGCCAGGTGACCGCCGCCCTGCTGCGCATCAGTGAGCGACTGTTTGAATCGGGGGATCGCGAACTGGCGAACCGGATCTTCGACGATCTCTACGTCTACAGCGACTCGGAGCTAACCCGCCTGGCCGCTCTGCGCGGCGTGACGCGCACCAAGGGTCCGGCGGCGCTGGCGATCCTGCTGGAGATCATGCAGTCCGCCGAGCCGGAGATGCAGCAGCGCGCCGCCCGCCTGGCGCTCGAGATCCCCGGCGAGGCCGTCACGCTCACGCTCGCGATGATGATGCTCGAAATGCCGGCGGCGGTGCAGGCCACGCTGCTCGATGGCCTCGGCCGGCGCGGCGATCCCACCGCCCGCGCGGCCGTCACCACCGGCGTGCACAGCGGCGACGGCGAGGTTCGCATCGCCGCGCTCCACGCCTTGCGGAACCTGGGCAACAGCTCAGACGTGGCGCTGCTCGCCCAGCTTGCCGCCGGCGCCACCGGCCCAGAGCAGGAGGCTGCCCGGGAAACACTCGCTCGGCTGCGGGGGGCGGAGGTCGACGAAGCGATTCTGGCAGCGATGCAAACGCAATCCGACATACCGTCACGGTGCGAGTTGATCCGCGCCTTGGCCGCCCGCTGGTATCGCGCCGGGATTCCCGCGCTGTTCGGCGCCACCAAGGATCCGGCCGAAGAGGTTCAAGTCGCCGCCTTCACCGCGTTGGGCAGCCTCTCCGGCGCGGAGCACTTGCCCACGCTGGTGGCCCGGCTGCTCGACGAGCTGGGCAACGACGCCCGTGGGGCCGCTGAAAACGCCGTCGTCGAAACGGCGGCGAGAATCGACGACGCCCGAGTGCGGGTCGCCGACCTGCTGGCGGGTCTCCCGGAATCGAGCGGAGTCGTCAAGGCGTCCCTGATTCGCGTCCTGGGCCGCATCGGCGGCAGCCGGGCGCTGCTAGCCATTCGGGCCAATTATCCGAGCTTGGATCCCGATGCGGCCGATGCAGCCGTCCGTGCCCTGGCGAACTGGCCGAGGCCGGAGGTGCTCGACGATCTGCTCATGATCGCGCGAACCAGCGCCGACGAAACCCACCCGGTGCTCGCTTTGCGCGGATACGTGCGGCTGGTGCGGTTGCCGAGCGACCGTTCGCCCGCCAGGACCTTCAGAATGCTTGAGGAGGCGATGACGATCGCCACGCGGCCCGAAGAGCAGAAGCTCGTGCTCGGCGGGCTGGCCGATGTTCGCTACATCGACGCCCTGATGATGGCCGACCTTTATCTCGGCGACGAAGCTCTGCGCGACGAGGCCGCCCTCGCCATGCTGTCCATCGCTCGCGCCCTGGCGGCCGAGCACCCGGACGCCGCGGTGGCGGCAATCGAGAAGGTGCAGGCCGCCCCGACCGGGGACGCGGTTCACCGCCAGGCG
>Ga0180434_10005577_pt1 | contig 14760 bp, 20 predicted proteins | sample SS_ome_7_FD_132453 | JGI IMG/M metagenome (GOLD analysis project Ga0180434, IMG submission 132453) | Hypersaline lake sediment archaeal communities from the Salton Sea, California, USA - SS_1_D_2 metaG | ecosystem: Environmental > Aquatic > Non-marine Saline and Alkaline > Hypersaline >...
CGCGACCGCGCCGGACTTCGTGGCCAGCGGCTCGATGCCTCGGATCAGTACGGATGCGGGCGGGAAGGGCAGCGCGGGCTACATGGAGGTCTACCTCAATACCGACGAGGATGACAACGACGGAGACTTCTCGATTCGGTTCTACGTGTTCACGCCAGACGCGCCGGGGGCCAGCGGTGCAGGATATATGAAGGTGCTGGAGCTCAAGAGCAGCCCGGTCACCGCGTATCCTCAAGTCTTGATCCAGACGACCCGCGAGTTGCTCACGGATGCGTTCAACGATCCGGGAGCCACCGAGACCGACAAGCAGATTGCGGTGTCGGCGCATAATCTATCTCGATATGCGGATACGCACTATGCACGTAAGACCTCCCGACCGGACTATATCCCTCCCCCCAGCGATCCGACATTCCCCGAAACGGAACTTCTGAAAACCCGTTTTCGCTTCGGAAATTCTGATGCGTCGAAACGCGAGACAACCGTTTTTATCGAGTTGGATTACGGCAGCATTTATCTGGCAAACGGTTTTTTGAAGATGAGCGCGAACACAGTATTCTCGGAGGTCTTGGAGGGGGGTGAGGCGGCATACGATGCCATACTCGGAGGAATCACCGCGAGGCCGTTCTTCGTGGAGTTTGGAGTCGGAGCGACGTATGGGATCGATACAGCTGTGGGCGTGGCGATCGCGAAAACACCGGCTAATGTCCTGCAAAACGCTCGTTTTGTACTGACCGGTCCGTCGATACCCGGAGACCCCACAACATACTTTATTTCCGGTGCCTCGATTTACGAATCCGGAGAGCTGCATCGATACAAAATCTGGAACCATACGACACAGAGCTGGGAGCAGACGGTTCGTTTGACAGATACGGTCCAGCCCTTCGATTTCGATGCGGGGCAGACACCGTTTATCGGGCGGGATCATACCGCTATTCCGGATGCGGAGATTCCCGGCGTTACGATCGGTGGCGATAACAGCATCCAACTATCGTGTGGAAAATTGCTATATCCGGGTGGGGGGACACGGGGGGTGATTCCAAACACAGTTAGGATTTACTACGACGATGGGACCAACCCTGAAGTGCTTGTCGCAACCGACGATGGGGCGGGAAGCTTGCAGGGGGAGAACGGTTGGATAGTTGGCGGGAGCAATATCGAATACACAGCGAGCGGCCAAGATACCGCAGGTTACCTTTTTGACAATCTTTATTTCTCCACAATTCCGGAACCGTATCTATCGAGTCTGCCCGATCCAGACTCTCCGCTTGCTCAGGAGTTGCGGATTGAGTTGATCGCGGAAGAAGATCGCCTATTCTTTATCGATGAAAATGTAACGCTAGGAACAACCGCTAATTTTTCCAGCACGGTGTGGATGTCGTATTCGACAAGTGGAGCGACCCCAGCTGGGGCGCTCGCTGGGGTTTATACGCCCCTCCCGACCGATCCTCCTCACTACGGTGCGACCAAGCAGTATGTCGACCAGCTCGGGGAGCGGGTGATCCCGTGGAGGAAGGCCGACGGCAGCCCGTATACAGACGGCGATCCTTTTGTCATCACCGAGGATGATTATTTCCTCGACCTCGCGGGCGACAACAACCATATCCGTTACACCTATCCGGGATCGAACGGTCCTCTGCTGGACCCGCTCAACTTCTTCGAGAACGGCGATTTGGTCAACAAAGCGTTTGTCGAAGCCAAGTTTTTGGAGGCGGAGATTGCAACCTTCGCGAACGAGCTCGATGCGAAAAACATCTATGGCTACCGCGTACCGCGCTCGGTTGTCCCCCGCAACCCGGCGTTTCGGCAGGACAATGCCCGGTCCTTTCAATGGGACGAGAATTACAAGGTTGTCTCGATCGACATCGTGATAAACGAGCTGTATGGCACATGGCGTGACGGGTCTGGGACATTAAACACATTAAATTATCAGCCTTACTATGCTGGAGCGGGTGCGGCGACACCGGGGGATAACAGCCTCTTTTATTTCTATAATCGGAAGGTTGGAGCTCGTCTGGCGCAGGCGGTACAGCCGTTTGATAATGAGGGTCGTCGGACCGTGCGCGATGCCGGTTATGTTGCCGGTCCCTACTCGCGGCCCGGAGACTACGGGAAGTATCATGCTGCCAACCAAACCGGTATTCGGTGGCACAGCTTGCTGCTCCACGAGATCGTTGGTTGTGTCGGCGATCCGGGGTGGCGCAACGCCGCACCGAACAACGGCACTCCGGAGTTCGGTCGGCCCACCCTGCGGCCCCCGGACGACGTGTTCTACCTGTACCCGCACCGCGCCGAGTTCTACTGGGGACAGCCCTTCGAGGTTTCCGGGCAGTGCACCGGGAACGATACGATTGGGTATGCCTTCTCGACGACCGACGAGATCGTTCCCGGATCGATCCGGCTATACACCTCTGCATTGCCTCCGGCAGGTTCCCCAAGCAGACGAGACGATGGGGTAGGGGGGATTGTCGATATCGATGGTACAGTGAAAATCGGAACGGCAGATTACAGCGGTGGACCGAGTAACGGTGTGTCCGGCGTCAAGTTCGGATTCGGAAATCCGAACACCGAGGTCTACTATGTTTATGGTCGGGCCAACGCGCCGGGTGTGCCCAGCTACCTGCCGAATGTCGAGAACCGAAACCGGAGATATAATAATCTCCCCAGCGGGTATCGTCCGCTATCCACGCCGGGGATTCTCAGCGATCCGGGTGCGTTTCCGGACCCCGGCGGTACGGCAACGAATCAATCGATCCACCCGTCGCTCCTGATGCGTGTCTTTTTTATGGACGAGGTAATGTTCCATATCGAGTTGCCCAGTCTCGACGCGAACGAGATGGTCGCGAATTTTCCATCGCGCATCTCTCACCGTAAGTCGTTTATGCTGGCAATGGCACAACCTCCTCTCATCGATCCGACCCCGTCCGGCTCTTCGCGGTGGATGTTGTGTCGTATCGCCTTCGCGTTGAAGCAGACGAATCAGCTGTACCGGCCCGAGGAGTCCTCATTGCCCACTGGAACCGGGCATGTCTCCTCGTTCTCGCTCACTCCGAGTCCGGGACTCGGCGCAACTATCGGTGCGCAGGTACGTGCAGCACCTGCCCTTATCGACCCAATCGACTATCGGCAGGCGCGGACCGGGAATTACACCCACGGTATCTATTCTCCGTTCCCGGTATCGCCGGACGAGTATGCCGCCGGGAATCGGTTTGTCAACTTCTCGGTGAATTTCGATGGGCAAGACATCCTCGGATCGGAGCATCCGGTCCTGCTCGGAACCAATGCGTGGTACTCGGGTTATCGATACAGCGACAGTCCGACGACTCCGGCAACACAAGTTTTGAAAGAGGGCCATTATCTCTATGATGTGTAATTCCAAGATCATGGCAATGCGGACCGCCCCCCGATTCGGCCTGTCGATCGCGGAGGAGGTGTTGCTGCTTCCCCCATCCGCCGGTGCCGAGCTCCCGCCGTTAGAGGAAGGAACGATCCAGTATTCTCTCCCCGAGATGCGAGAGCATTTTCCCCAAATTGTTGGGAACAAGGGGCACGACGAGCTCGTTCAAACCGAGCTCTCGAACTACCTCGCTCAGGTCGCATTTGATGGGGAATGCTGGCGTGAGGTTGCATCGGGGGAGCCTGTTAGAATAGAATACGAGGTCGCTGATCCGCCGTTTGTTGACGATCACCTGATGATCGACTTTCGGGTGATCGACCGGCACGGCGAGTTATGCAAGATCGATTTCAACGCTGAGCTGCACGTGCTCGCCGAGAACTGGGAAGTCTTGGGGCAGGCGGTCGGTCGGTTCATCGACGGACATGCCAGTGTTGGGATCACGTCGGAATGGTTCGGTCTGGGGAAGCTGCTGCTCTACTTCTTCTACGAGAAGGACCGCTCAGCTTCGGCACGTATCGTCTTGAATGAGGAGCTCTTGAATGATAAGAAATACGGAAATCCTAAAACACCCCGAGATTGTAGACGCGAGGAGTCTGCTTCCACGGAACCCCGAACGTAGTTGGAAGCAGCGCGATCCGGAAAAGATCACCGGTCTGGTCTGGCATCAGGCGTTGGGGTGGGGGACAGTTGAGGATGTCGCGAGGTATCACTGCGGTCCAAACCACATGACCAGTGACGGCCTCCCCGGCATCGCCTACACCTTCGCGATTCGGCGCGATGGGGAAATCCTGTTGTGCAACGACATCGAGGACAGGACGTGGTCACAGGGCACCCGTGAACGGGCAGGCGACGAGAACGCCGAGTTCGTCAGCTGTATGTTCGAGGGCCGGTTCTGGGCACGAGACATCAACGACGCGAATGTGGGGGAGCCAACACCGGAACAGATTATGTCTGGGCTGCGGCTCTGGCAGGTTTGCGTCGATGTATTCGGGTGGTCCAAGGTGAGCAGCCTGTATGGCCACTTCGATTTTGGGAAGGAGTCCTGCCCCGGCTACACGCTTCAGCAAATCATCCTCGCGGTTCGTCGGCCCGCCCCAATCGCCGACAAGGACAACGTGATGTGGGTGCAGCGGCAGCTTAAGGAACTCGGCCACTACACCGGCGAGATCGACGGGTTGTGGGGTCCGCTCTCGAAGCGGGCGGTCTGCGAGTTCCAACAGAACAATGGTCTTGAGGCGACGGGTGTAGTGAACGTCCCGACGCACGGTAAACTTGCCTACCTCTCAGGTGCGACCGGTGGGGTGGACAGACGAGGAGCAAAATAATGGACCCGACACTGGCAACGACTCTGGACTCCGTGGGGCAACCGATTCATGTGGTGATGGCAACGGCCACCGCCGCGATGGCATGGATCGTTCCCCGGCTCGTCACCTTCATTCGTTTCTTTTACGACAACCCCAAATTCAACCAGATTCTCCCCTCCATGCTGGGCTTCGTGCTCGGCATCCCGATCACGATCGCGTTGCAACCGGCCACGTTTATCGACGGGCTGACCTTGTTCGTCGCAATCGCCTCCGGCTCGGCGGTCGGTCAGGTGCTCCGCGATAACAAGAAACGGGGACTCACGTTGCCGAGCGCATCGGAGCGTAAGAAACCGGCTGAGACGCACGATCAGTTCCGTTCCGGAGCCATGTAGTGAGCTGGATCAAGCTCGGTGGAACCCTGCTATCCTTCGTCATGCTCCTGTTTCGGGGTGGCAAGTGGATTGTCAACTGGTTTCGCGAGCAACGCATCAAACGGCTGGAACGGGACTATCACCAGTCCCGTGTCGATCTCGGTATCGAACGGACCGTGGACACCTCTCAGGAGGCGGTTGACGAGGTCCACAAGGTGATTCGAGGAGAAGATGAAGATGGCAAACCGACTCTTACTTTTGATCGTTATAATCGGAATGGTCGGGTGCGCCGGGATCAGGATTAAGCGGCAGCCAACATGCTCCGAACTCCCGGTCCTTGAGCTGCCCCATTTGGAAAACATCCAAGTCGAGTACATCGACATCGACGGCAACTATGTCTTGACCCAAGAGATGTGGGAGCTGAACGCTGAGAACATCGCGGAGCTGCTCAATCATATCGGGAATTACGAAGGCGTCATCGAGGCGTACAACGAGGAACGATAATGGCTGCGAAGAAACCGTTGCGGGAAGTCATCGTCCCGCCCAACTATAACTTGCCGACGCCCAACGATGTGTGGGCGAAGGCGGCAGGTCTATGGGGCTACGGGAAGACCAAGATACCGCCGCCGAAGCACGGCCCGGATCGCTACGATCCGAATGTCGCGGCCTACGACGATTTCGCCCGGACCTACGACCGCTACCTCACCTACATGATGATGCCGACCGATCGGATCGGCCTCTACAATCTCTACGAGGACATCGCCGAGGTCGCCGAGATCGGGTCGGTGCTCGACGGCTACGCCGAGGACGCGACCCAGTTCGACCAGAAGCAGCAGCGCACGGTGTGGTGCGAGGCCGAGGATAACCGGATCATCGAAGAGACCCATGCGATGTTCGATCGCATCGGGTTAGAGGAGTGGATCGAGGGTCTGGCCCACGACATCGCCCAGAACGGTGACGACTTCGGTCGGGTCTATTACGACGAGGATGCTCCGCAGAAGGGTGTGCTGGGATTAGAGTGGTTCGATCCTCGGGAGGTCGAGCGGGTCGAAGACCCCTATGGCAACCTGATCGGGTTTGCTCGGGTCATGGATCAGGAACGCCTCTCCATCAAGAAGGATGTGGACGAGGTCGACCTGTGGATGCCGTGGGACGTGATCCACTGGCGCTTGCTCAGCAAGAAGTTCATGCGGTTCCGCAATGGCGATGATCGTTATGGAGAAACCGCGTTGTACGGCACCAGCCTGCTGTGGAACGTGCGGCGTACCGGTAAGCAGGTCAGGCTACTCGAAGAGCTCCTGCTGATCTATCGGCTCACCAAGGCGGTCGATCGTTTCATCTACTACATCGACGTGGGTGTCGGGACCAGCCCGGCGGAGAAGACCCGCAAGCTCGATGAGTGGCGCAGAGCGTTAAAGAAACGCGAGTTCAAGAACCCGACGACCGGTGAGTTCGACGTGCTCTACCATGCGGCGGCGCTGGACGACGACATCTGGTGGCCGATCCAAGGCGACCTGTCGAACAGCCGCATCGAGGTGCGCCCCGCAGCCGGAAATGTAACCGATGCCGTCGACTACGATGCGTTCATCAACAAGATGTTTGCAGGGCTGCGCGCTCCCAAGGCGTATTTCGGTTACGAGGGCGATGTGGATGCACGGGCCACCCTCTCGAACCAAGATGTGCGGTTTGCTCGTGGCGTAAAGAAGATTCAACGGGCTGTTATCACCGGTCTGACCCGACTCGCCGAGCTCAACCTGATCCTACGCTTCAACCTCGAACCCGAGGATGTGCAGGGACAGGTCACCCTCCGGATGGTCGAACCGAGCCAGCTGGAGCATATCCAGCGGTTGGAAGCCGATCAGATTATCCTCGACGTGGCCCAACGCTACCTCGACTTCGGTCAGGGCGCGAAGCTGTCTGATGTACCATGGACCATTTGGATACTTCAGAACATTATCCGCATGGCCGACGATGACATCCAACGGATGATGCAGGGCAAGGAGGGCGCGGAGGACGCGCTGGGCGATGTCGGGATCAGCGGGCCACCTCCGGTACCACTAGCCAACATTGCGGGTGCGGGAGGGGGCGATCTGGGCCTTCCGGACGAGCTGGAAGAGCCGGTAGCCGGTGAGGAAGAGCTGCCCCCGGCTCCCGAGGGTGAGGAAGGCGAGGAACAGCAGTCTTACCGTGCGGGCCGACGCCTGATCGCCGAGCTCACCGACAAGATGACCAGCGCACCGAAGCTGGAGATGGCGAACCGAGAAGAGTACCTCGTAGCCACGACCGATAAACTGGGCCGGGAGAAGCGAAGCGGTGAGATCAGGGAACGCCTCTCGGAGCGGCGCGATGCTCAAGGGCACGTCCGTCTGAAGAAAACGCTGGAGAAGCTGTCGCAGCAGTATCAGGACGAGGCGATCAGCAAGAAGCGGTATCGTGAGGAGGTGCAAGAGGCGATCCGTCAGCACATGGTGTCGCGGCTCAAGCGACCCTCGGTGGACGAGAAGAAGAAGGCACGGAAGAGCGCAGGAGAGATCGCCGACGAGTTGATGAAGGCGGTCGAGAGTACTGGGCAGTCCCGCACCAAGTTACGGGCGGTCTTCAAATCATTTAGGATCACGCAGGATGGATAGTCTTCGCGGCTTGGAGTTCAAATCGACCTACATCAAGGTTCTACTGGAGCGGACCCCGAACCGCTCCAGTCCGGGCGAGTTCTATTACGACCTCAAGATTCAGCGGAAGCTGCCGGACGGGAACTGGAGGCGCAACGTGAACTTCAAGCCCGAGGACATCGGTCCTTTGCGCGATCTGCTGGATCAGGCGGGACGAGCGATCCGACGGTGCCGACGCGAGGATGCGGTGGCACGAGCAAAATTGATGGCGCAGGAGACGGAGGAGCACGATGACGAAGGGTCGGAAACGGAGTGAGTTCAAGGGTCAGATTCGGTTGACGAGCACCGAGCTCGCCGACATGTTGAAGGGTGTTGTGTGGGACCAACAATTAGAGATCATCGAAAAGTTGCTGAGCGGCGAGCTTGCGTTGCGGGACGGGGACGAGGAGGATCGTCTTGGAACTCGGATCGCCCAGTCGCTCGCCACGATCAAGACCACCGGGCAACTCGGCTACCCCTTGGCCAACGGGTTGCCGATCACGGTCGTCGAGAATCATTGGATAGCGATTCGGCTGGGTGGGCAATTCCACTTTGCGATGATAAAGGGCATCCTCGAACACCACACCGAGTGTGCGCACCATCGGCTCATCAACACCAACCTGTTTCGGTTCCCGATCCTCGGGTTGGACGGAATGCAAACCGATTTGTTTGAGTATGTAATATCTCACCCGGTATCGGACCATCCATTGCTCGACAGCGCCTACCTGCGAATGCTTGTGTTGCATGAGAATATCCGATGGCCCGCACTCGATAAGGAGCAGCGGTACGGCACTCTTCTCCGAGCCTTCTACGGTCGCCGCTCGGTCAATGTCAATTCGCTGCGGCACCTCCAATTGATTAACCCGATAACAAGTCATGCTGACTTCTTGGATCGACTCGATGCCAAGGAGTTTCGCCTGCTGCGTGGCACCGATATGATCGGTTCGAGCCATCGATGGTATCCGGCAATGCCGGAAGTCGTGGCGAGTGAGATGTCGGTGCAGCAATGGAGCTTCGTGACTGAAACGAACTAACCTCGCCATCTTTCCTCAAGCCCCCGGAACCTGATTTTCCGGGGGTTTCTTTTTGCCTGCCTCAGACCGTTTTTCCCAGAAAATCAACGAAAAAAAGTTTACCGGGTGCAGAGATTTCCCTTGACACGGGAATCCTATTGTATTAGAATAGGACGTGTTGGTTGATGATTTTCTAAGTAAGGAGAACACAGAGAATGCTACTGATTAACCGGACCGCACTTCCCCGTCACCTGATCGAGGCAGTGCTGCACGACGCAGCCGAGGCGGTGGGTGTCGATCCAGACTCGTTTGTTCCGGTGCGCGTTACCCATGCCCGGACCACGATGTGTGAGGCGGCTGATAAGGCGGGTCGGGGGATCGCGCATTACGGGGACAACATTGTCGAGTTGGCCGTGGCCTACTTGGATAGTTCATCGGATAAGTAAGGAGGTTCAAATGACGGAGATCAACACCGAGATGATCGCGAACCACAAGGAGCGGTGGGAGGAGACTACCACGTGGCTCCGTAAGCATAATGCGGGGAACCCGCACATCAAACGGACCGAGGTCGAGGAAGAGGAGATCGAAACACGCTATGCCCTGAAGGCGGTGCAGGAGTCCGAGCTTTTCAGAGAGTACCTTCCGTTGTTCCAAGAGCTGGAACAGATGTGGGATGACAGTGGTTTGTCGAAGGAGGAGCTGGAGCTGCGGGTTCGCATCGGTGTCGATAACAACCGAAAGAACGGGGGGACGGTAGCTGCGTATTACGGTTTCCAGCTGGCGCATCACTACCGCTCCTTCTCGATCTCGCTGGTCAAGCAAGATGCTGGTGATCTCAACTATCGCGCCGTGCTGCGCATCGCCTGCGATCCGTTTGACAATAGTCGGACGCTCCGCTTCGGGGTCACCAGTGCCGACAAGATTGTGGAGTGGTCTCGGGAGCAGATGTGCCAGATGATCGCGTATGTGGAATCCAGCATTCGGGAGAAGCAGTGGATCACGGAACGTGACGAGGGCGCTGCGGAACTGGAACGCGATCTGCTGAAGCAGGGCTACAACGTCAAGGTCTCGACGAACGACCGCTACTATCGCAGCGAGTATCGCGATCTGCGGTATGTCTATCTCAGCCTGTACAACACGGATGACTTGGAGATCGCTTCGATGGGGGTCGAGTGGAGCGAGAGCCGGGTGCGTCAGGCCCGCATCAACCACGTCGAATCGTTTGCGCTCGGCCCGTTCGGAGGTTTGGATACCGTAGAGCTGCGGTTCCGGGGGGTGGGTCAGGATGTGGCGAAGGTTCTCGACGGAATCTTGGCGCTCAAGTATTAGGAGATACCGATGACGGAGACGATCGATACCATGTTGAAGCAGGCGCGGCGCGAGCGGCACGACGGGGCCGAGGCTCGGCGTCGCGGGGAGCAGCTGACCAATGAGGAGGTGCGACAGCGGCGTCGGCGCGAGCACTTCGAGAAGTATGATGCGCTGGCCAAGCAGCTTGGTCTGGGCCAGCTGATCGATAAAGTTTACCATTTGAAATTTCAAGTGGAGAAGGCGTTGCGCGACGGCGACCACCACCTCAACACGATTCCACTGCGGAGCTGGGACTATCTCGCCGGGGTGGAGCCTACTCAGTTCGACCACCGTGTGGGCGATGTCAAACATGAGGGTGTCTGGCGTGGGCAGCAACGCCTCTCGATCGCTCAGCGGGTCTGTGTGCTCAAACATGTGGCGCGGCACTACGTCGCAGAGGAGGACTGATGGACTCGAAAATCATGGTTCGGATGATGGGCTTCAGTCGAAACGACGATGGTACGATCGTGGATCGCTTCACCTACGAGATCGACGGAGTCGCCCAGCTGACCTGTCCCTGTCAGCACGGCACGGCAATTGTCACGGCGGAGCTGAGCGGTGCCGGTCGGATCGTTCCGGCTCACCACGTCGACAAGCAGACCGATGGCATGTACTCGCGGATGGTCTGTAATTGGATCGCGGTGTTCCTGCTCGACGTGCTGCGCACCGAGTTGGATACCCAGCAGCTGGGGCAGTCGTTCCACACCGCACTCACGTGGCGCATCATGGCTCCGCACAACGATCAACTGGACTGGGAAGCGTTTACGTTCGCCAGAGGCTACGTTCAATCGCTTCAGGACTTCGTATTCTAGGGAGATCAACATGGCCAAGGATTACGGACAGCAAAACGAGAAGTACTACCCGGCGACCTCCGGACCGTGGGTGATGCAGTGGGACAATATCAACCGGGTCTGGGACATCACGGCAATGGACGGTGAGGACGGGATGATCTACGTGGCTGAGGTTCCCCAGAAGGAGAACGCACGGCGCATCATCGGTCTGGTCAACGGTTATCTGATGCCGCGTCCCTGCTTCTTCTGGATCAGTGATATTTCCGATGCGCTGCGGATGCCGGGCGGACTCGTTGTACGCCACGTTGTGGTCGAGACCCCTGTGGGGACGGTAGCGGTAGGTGTGGAGAGCCGTCCGCGTCACAACAAAGCCGTCTTCGTCTATCCCCACGATCCGACGGAGCGAGTCAGCTGGGCAGCTTGTCTGGTTGTCAAACTGATGTTGGTCGGTCTGCATAACTGCGGGGCGGAGAGCAATTGGTTCCCCGTTCTGGTCAGCCCGAATGAGTGGGATCACGAGGTCCGCGACAACGTGGAGCGGTGGCGTGACGAGGGGGCAGTATTCCTTTCCGCGCTGATCGCCGCAGGGAACGTGGCCGGAATAGGGAAAGCCGATGTTTGACAAGCTGCAACAGATCAAGGACTGGCCCGGTGTTACCCGATTCGAGTGTTGGATCGGTGTGGAGATCGGCCCGAAGCATGGGATGCTTGATGAGCCGGAGGAGGCGTACGAGGTCTTTCGGATCAGCGTGGTGCGGGGCGGGCAGCTCTATCGTACCCGGATCATCCGAAACGATATGGAACACCAGATGAACCCCAGCTATCGACCGACTCACTGGCTGCGTCGCTGCGAGTTGGCGGTAGAGGAAATGTTAGATATGCTGGGGCACGAGGAGTTCAATCATGCAAACCGCTGATGGGTACAGGATTCATGCCGGTCTTGAGGTCTGGTGGCCCGGCGGCGGCTACGATCCGCACCATGGTCAGCGCGTGCTCCACGGCACCGTGATCGGGACCGGTCGAAAATGGGTTAAGATCGCTCGTGCGAAATCAAAGGACCGCGAGAAGTGGAACCGCCCACATGCGATCACCAAACAGGCTCCGACCAGCCTGTACACTACGAAACGGGGCGCACGGAGCGTCCGCAACGATGAGGAGTAAGAGATGACGGGACAGGAATTTATCGAGAAGTATCGGGTCGAGGAGCGCCACGAGCGCATCGAGAAGCGGGACGACGGCTGCTGGGCCGATAACTCGGAGGCGAAACACTATCGGGTCAAGCTGACCAGCCTCGGTGGGGGCCGGGAGTTCGTGACGACCTACTCGATCGGATCGGCGTTGACCGAGGCCGATGTCAACGCGCACGAGGTTCTGGAGGCGATGGCCAGTGATGCGTCGGCCTACGAGAACGCCGAGGACGTGGCCGACTTCGTCTTCGAGTTCGGCTACGCGGTCAATGCGTCGGCGCTGCGCGAGGGTATGGCGGCGTACCGGGGCTGCGAGGAAAGCAAGAGCAAGCTCCAGCTGTTGTTCGGTCTGGAGGGCTACGAAGAACTGCTACAGGTGGAGTGGGACTAACATGAACTTTTCGGAACTGCCGCTTCAGGTGCAGGAGCTGCGTAAGGCAACGATGGAGCATAAGAAGGCGGGGACGTTTCCCGAGAGCTGTGTCGAGACCGTCAATGAGATGTTGGACCAGCTTGACGATGCGGAGGACAAGGTGGGGCGGCTCCAAGCATGGTGCGCCCAGCAGCAACGGATCATCCGGTCATCCCGGTTTCAGCTTCGGATGCTGAAGGACGAGCAGCCCCCGGAACAAGATGAACAAGAGGAGGTCGAAGATGGCGAAGCGGGATGATGTGATCCATCGGGTCAAGAACCTGATGGACCTCGCCAAATCGGAGAATCCGCACGAGGCAGAGCTGGCGGCGCAACGTGCACAGGAGATGATCGAGCGCCACCGGATCACTGACGACGAGATGCGGATCGAAGAGGACTACTCGCTGGACAACGCGATGGTTGTGGTCCTGATGCGATCTGGCCGGATTCTTCAGTGGCACCACACTCTCGCCGTCGGGGTGGCCACCGCAAACTATTGCCGCTACACGCAGGCCGGAGATCAACTGATCGCGCTCGGGCGCGACGTGGACCTGTCCTTCGTCGAGTTCCTCTGGGACTATCTCTACGAGGAGTGCGAGCGGCGCTGGAAGCAAATGGATCGCGACGCGAAGATCGCGATTCAGGTGAGTGAGGAGTGGGCCGTCAACTTCGGGGTGCAGCGGTTGCAAGGCGTCAAGGCCCGCAACTCGTTCCTCCTTGGCATGGCGGCGCGGCTGACCCGACGGCTCTTGGCCGCCAAGGAGAAGGCGAGTAAGGAGGCGCGGGAAGAGGCACATCAGGCTGATCCCAACACGGACAACTCGGAAGCCGTGATGCGGATCGATCAGCAGCTGGTGGCTCTCCAGAGCTGGGAAAACAAGCTCCAGAAGGAGATCGAGCGGAGCGGCAAGAAAAAAGAGTTCAAAAACGATGTGGATCATGTTGCCTTCTTTGTCGGACAGCAGGAGGCCGGTAAGGTTCACATCCCTGAGAACCGCCCGATCGAGGCGGGGGAGGAGAATGAGGATGCGTAGGAAGATGACACGTCGGGACCGCAGTTATCGCGATGGTGTGATCCAACGGCACGTGCGCCGTCAGAAGCGCGGCATTGTCAAGCAGCACAAGGAGACCGAGGCGGAACGGCGGAAGCGCGAGGCAGCGGAGCGGCAGTACCTGATTCGGGTCGTGCTGAAACCGCATTGGTTGGCCGAGGAGCATATCTTCTCGACACGGAACGCGGAGTTCCTTCCGGTGCAGGGCTGCACCTGTGCGACCTGTGAGCGGGTCCGGGAGTGGAGGCCCGTCGATGTGGTCAACCCGTTGCAAGGCCAGCTGGACCGGCTCAACGGGTTCCGTCGCCGGGTCCGCGAGGAGATGGCTGAGATTCTGAATCGCCAAACCGATCCGGTTGTCTTGATCGAGGAGCTGGAGCAGGAGGGACCGACCGAGGTGGTTCCGGCGGCTCGTTCTGTTTACTGGAATAACTATCTTAGGGAGCTCGTGCTCCAGCCGACAGGTCGGGGATTGAAGCTGATTGAGGGCGGTGCCCTGATTGACCCGTTCGAGGCGCAGGATACGGTGACCGGGCGGACGGAGGTGGTGCGATGAAGAAACGTGAGATCACCGATGACCAACGGGTGAGCCGGGAGATGTATAGTCGGCTCTGGCACCTGATCGAGGACCACCCCTATCTCAGCGGCATGATGTGCGACGAGTACCACTCCTACCTGTCAAGCCTTGCCTCGCTCCGGGAGCTCGGCGTGGCCCCCCGTTACGGTGAGGACGGGAACCTGATCGAGGAGGATGTGGGATTCAACATCAATAATCCGCCGAAGCCCAATCACGAGTGGGACGATCTCAGCTATGGGTGCCCGCCGCCCGAGGTGGAAGCATGATCTGGTACACCGCCGATCTCCACTTCGACCACGCCAATGTCATCCGGCTCTGTAACCGACCCTTTAAGACGGTGGGGCAGATGAACAAGGAGCTGATCCGACGCTGGAACGCGGTGGTCGAGCCGGATGACACCGTGATCGTGGCTGGAGACTTCAGTCTGCGGACCAAGGAGCACCTCGGGTTCTACCAGCGGACCCTACGCAAGTTGCGGGGCCGCAAGATACTGGTCCTCGGGAACCACGATGTCACCGATGCGGTCTGGCTCGTCGAGCACGCCGGGTTCCAAGAGGTGATCTACCCCTACATGGAGTCCGAGGGATTCGTGGTGTGCCACGATCCGGCATTGTCCGAGGCGGCGCAGGATCGCTGGTTCCTCTGCGGTCACGTCCACACC
>Ga0180434_10005578_pt1 | contig 14759 bp, 15 predicted proteins | sample SS_ome_7_FD_132453 | JGI IMG/M metagenome (GOLD analysis project Ga0180434, IMG submission 132453) | Hypersaline lake sediment archaeal communities from the Salton Sea, California, USA - SS_1_D_2 metaG | ecosystem: Environmental > Aquatic > Non-marine Saline and Alkaline > Hypersaline >...
CAATCTTGGTCCTGGTACCGTGGCTATGGGTGGCGCTGATTTAAAGAACAAACAATTGCGCAAGATAAAGATACTGAACCCAAGCGAAATAATATTGGCTGCCGATAATGATCAACCAGATGAACAGGGCAATAAGGCTGGGGCTTCGTCTATTAGATGCAATTACAATATTCTAAAGCCATATTTTCAAAACATATATTTCTGTATGCCGCCCGATCCACATAAGGATTGGAATGATATGAAAGTGGCAAATCTAGATCCCTTATCATATATCGGCGCAAATAAGACCAAAGCCACCCTAAGGTCTTTGCTTGCTTTGCGCAATATTACATAATCTCCCCTTCAAATATAAATAAGGTAAGATGCGCTTAATCTCTATAAGTTACTGTGTAGGAAAAGGAAAAGAGGTTGCTCTCATTCTATTAATAGGAATAGACGAGAGAGGCCAGCTGATTGGCCTTAGATCTGATAGGCTTAGTAGCGCAGACATCAAAAAGATCAAGGACCAGATGGGTGCTTTGAGTGTTATGGAACCAGATCAACTACAGGAGCATTTGTCATCAACAATCCAGACATACCAAAAAGCGCTGGTTAAGATGAAGAACGGCAGGTACAAAGTGCTTATGGAGCATGGGGTCTAGTGGGCGAACCGAAGACAGGTTGGGGGACGATAGTTAACATCTACATCGAAGGAATTCGAGTAGACCCAACCTATGAAAGATTCGAGTGGAAAGCCATGGTCAACAATGGCTATATTGTTCGCGCAAGAATCTCAGATCCATATTTTAACCTCTTGAAAAAGGTGACAGATCAAGTCTATCTAAAGAGGGCTAGGAAAGAACCAGTAGAGGTTAAATTTTATATCGGTTGGCTCAAGGATGACGGGAGCGTTGACAAAACCGAAGAACGTATCGCATACATGATCAATTTGTACAGTCGAGGTGTTGGCGAAGATGGCAGAATTGAGTTCATTGCGATCGATCCGCCATCGTGGTTATTGAGCAGAGGCAAAGCCGAAGGAAAGCACTATAAAGGATCGGTGTCGGATGTAATCAAACAAGTCGCCAATGAAAATGGTATTACTGAAGTAGAAGTTTCCAAAACAATAGACAACAAGAGCGGCGATTGGTGGATGATGCGCCAAGACCCAAAGACCTTTATCCTCTCGATGCTGGATTGGTCGTCGTCAGTTACAAACAAAAAGACCAAATGGGTAGTCACCTCTAAGGACAAGAAGTTATTTGTGAAAGAGGAATTTGATCTCAGAGATGTTGATTATGGTTTATTCAAGGCAAGCACCAAAAAGATAACAACGAGGGATCTGAAGGAATTTGAGTTGTTGATGGACAACTTCTCGCATGTCATGTACTCCGAAGAGCATACTGCCGGGATGTCTGCTGTTTCTGGTTATTATGTTGATAGGATAACTGAAGAAGAAAAATCTAAAGTCTATGACAAAAACACTGGCAACAAAGCCAATACGGTCTTCGGCGATGATCGTGGGTTTGACATAACAAATAAGAAATATGCAACGTTTAGACTGCCCGTCCCCGAGGAATCGGCTGGCTTGGTTGGATTAAAGTATCAGGATTATATCGATGGTAGAGCCCGCCAGGAATTTCTTGAAATGGTTGGCTACATCATGAGGGCTCGTGTACAAGTGGATGGTGGTCGAAAAGATAGTAATGACAAAATGTTTGATGACCCGACTATGCTTGGTGTCTCGACAATTACATTGCAATGGATAGGGTTAGATGAGCAGACAGGGGCCGGTAAGCCATATTTCTTGGCTGGGCATTGGATGTTGACAGGGTGGTACCACATTGTAGAACCTGGTCTATGGAGTACAGATCTATACATCAATAGACTTGACTACAATGCAACGGCTAGAAAAGTAGGTCCTTCGAGTAGTAAGAGCTAATGCCTGGTGATATAAACACATACGCGCTAGGAATCGAGTTCAATCTCAGTGCTACCAAGGCGATGGACACGCTGAAGAGCTTATCTGCTCAAGCCGAAAAGATCGAGCAATCTTTCGGCCAAGCATTTGAGATGAATATAGAATCCGACAATATAACTAGCTCGAATGAAAAAACAAAACAGCTTACAGGTTCAACACAGGAACTCAACGCGATATACAGAGACATAAACCGCACTTTGACAGAATACCAAGATGATCTGTCAGCAGCAGGAAACGATCTAAACAAGCAAGCTGAAGTACACAAAGAATTCAATAAAGAGCTTGGGTTGGCTGAACGTGCATATAAAGACCTGATCAAGGAATTTGGCAAAGGTGCGCCTGAAGTTAAAAAATTAGAAGTCGACATAGACAAATTGAAAGATTCTTTTAAAGGCCATACTGAGTCATTAAAAGAAAATAATAAACAGTGGAACGAATGGGCTAAGTCGTCAAGGGATTCGATTGATAGAATGGGTAAGTCAGGAGAGGGGATCATCTCCTTGCTTGGCGATCTTGGTCCGGTTAGCTCTGGGACCATAAACAAGCTACTTGAGCTTGGCGATGCTTTTGGCCTTCTTGGCGAAGGAGCGAACCCTATCAGAGCGGCTGTCCCCAGCATTAGAGACGCAATGAAGGGTTCAATTGGAGATATGGCCAAGACTGGTAAAGCAGCCAATGCTATGGCTCCGGCGCTCTCTGCTCTCGGTGGTGAAGCCGGTGGGGTGGCTGCTGGTGTTAGCGCGGCTGGTGGAGAGATGGGCGCAGTAGCTGGGATGGCTAGCAAGGCCAATCCATATCTCCTTGCGGCTACCGTTGCCTATGAAGGAATAAAGGCTGGCGCTGGCGCTGCTGCTGGTGCTCTAGAGAAGATGGGTATGGGTGCCACCAAGGCTGGCGCGGCTGTTATAGAAGGGATAAAATCGCTCAACGTCTTCAAGATGGTATTGTCATTTGTTACTGCTGCCATAGAGGAGTTGATTGACGCAGAAGAAGCCTTGAGGACAACCACTTTTCGTAGCATGGGGACTCTAGATCAGAGTACCGCGATAGTCGATGATCTGCAGCGCAACTTGAAGTTAACAACTGACGAAGCCATTGCCACAACGGTGGCTATGGGCAATGTTGGACTTGGCGCAATAGCAAGCGGCAAACGACTAAGGGACCTTGGCGAGGGCATTGCACAGTTTTCCGTCGCAACTGGTGTTTCACAGGAACAAACCGCAGAATATGTCATGGCACTTACCGCTGCTGGTGAGTCTGTGCAATCCGTAACTGCATCTCTTAGCGACTTTACTGTCAACATGCGCAGGGCTGGTCTAAGTTCTGGTGAGGTTTCAAACATCCTTAGTGATGCTTCTAAGAAAGCCCCAGACCTACGCGCATTATTTGGCGCAAAACAAGTCAAGCAATACACAGAAGCTCTTGGTGGCTTATCTGCTGCTTTTAAGAAAATGGTCGGGCCAGCTGGCGCTGGGGCCGCCCAGAGCGTGATGACCAAGCTCGCAGATCCATTTAGTAGGCTGTCAAAGGTGACTGGGCTGCTGGGCGACAGCCAAGACGATATGTACAAGCGTCTTGGAAAAGTCGGTGAGAAGGTTGCCCAGCTTGGGTCTGAGTGGGATAGGTCAAGCCATGCTAGAAAGATTGCGCTCGCCAGGACAGTAGACTTGTCGGTGGGTGAGTTTAATCTGATCAGGGAACTTGAAAAAGAACACGGCACTATGGAGAAAGCCATAGAAGCCTTGAAGATTAAAGGAAAAGAAGAGGAGAAGGCCAAAAAGCTAACAGAAAAATTCGCGGAATCTACAAAAACGCTTAAGCAGGAAATGATGCGTCTGTTTGTTGATATTATGCAGGACCTGAGAGAAGCATTTAAGGAAATTAAGCCAGCACTCATGGATGCTGCTAAAGCTCTTAAACCATTTATTAAAGACGTTATGTCTGCAGTCCCAAGCATCATTTCAGGATTTGGCAAATTTGTGTCAGTGCTGGGAACGATAATCAAGATTGGCAGAGTAATATGGGCTGTCTTTGAGGGCTTCCTTGAAGGAGTCTGGTTTGCCCTTGAACCGCTGGTTGATCTGTGGGGCACATTTATTGAAGTTCTCGGCGATGTGTTTGGCGTGTTCTCTGATGGAAGTGGCGAGAGTAGTAGTAGTTTGGAGACCCTAATCGATATCGCCAAATGGTTTGGTAGGATCATGGGTGGATTGGCACACATTGTAATTCTTCCTTTCACACTGTTGATGAGAGGAATCAAATGGGTCTCTGAAAAGATCGGAGATCTTAAAAGGCTAATGTTTGGTTCTAGTTTCCTACACATCAAGGAAGGCATCGATTTCATTATGAAGCCGCTAACGTGGCTGAAAGATGCTTTTGTATGGGTTTGGGAGAAAGTGTCGTCGCTGGCTGGAACTGTAAGCGGATTTCTTGGAGATACAATACCAAAGGGCGTTAGTATCGCAAAGAAAGCCGTAAATCTTCTACTGGCTCCGTTCAAAGCTGTTGGCAGTGCGATCGGCTGGGTTAAAAAGAAACTGTTTGGCTCGTCGATGCTACATATCAAAGAAGGCGCAACTGAAATTTCGCCTTCTTTGAAAAAGACTGCTGGCTATTTCGGAAATATTGGCGTGAATGCCGAAAAGGCTGGCGCTATGTCAGCTAAGATGTACAAGGATGGATCGGATAAAGCAAAGGCATTCCTAGATGCATCCGAAATGGCAAAATCATATATGGCCAGAAGACTTGGAATGAGTGTCGCTGACTTGACGAAAGCAGCTAAGGCGGCTATAGTAGCTGGTAGAGAACCAGAGGGAATGGCCGCCGTAGCGATTGCTAAAGCAGCTATGCCATCATCTGGCGTTGCCAAACCAGTGCGCCGCGAGATAGATGAGGAAATGGGCCGTGAGAGTAAAGAATCAAAAAACCTCAAAAAGCTAACACAGCAGTTCGAGCAAATGACCTTGACTATGGGGAAGATAGTCGAATATTTGGATGAATCCGACGATCCTCAGAAGATTTTGGAGTTGCTCAAACGCTATCTGCCAAAGATGACAGAGCGTCCTTCACAACTAGGCCCAGATTCTTCTAGGTGGTAGGGGGAAATATGCCATTCGCAATAACAGAAAATGATTTGAACATAATAAAAAAGGTCAAGCTGACCTATACTCCACCTACACCAGTAAATGGGTGGTTTGATGACCTGGCGTCTGATGTGAGTGGTTCACGAACTGTTAATATAGGCAATAGCGCTCTTGGGTCTATCCTCGGAGAGTCAGCAACAATCACGATAGACAATGTGCCTATCGGTAAATCATCGGAGATCCCTATTCAGTTCCCTCCTAGGATAAAGTCCAAGAATAAAACATCCAACTGGATTCTAGAAGACAAAGCATCGTATGAACCTGAGGCTGTTTTCCAGGGGTCTGACGCTACCAAGATCACGCTAGAACTGAAATATCTCGTAACTGGCGGCAAGTGGGGTATTGAAACTATAGCCAAATCAGTGCATACTATTATGGGGTACTTCTATAGAACTGTGCAGGAAGGAGCAAATGGGGCTCCTCTTGTACAAGTTATCCTATATGAGATATGCCCAGATAAACCAGAAGTTAGTACGTGGCGTCTTGATGACGCGTCTATCACATATAGTGATGAACTTGTCCAGCAAAACGGATTGGTTTACCCGCAGCTCGTCACGGCCACTTTGAGTCTTTCGATGCTCACGAAGATCGGTGACTCCACCGGCAATTATAAGCAAAACCTTACACTTGCGGCGGACTTTCCGAAGAAGGAGTGGTACTAATGAGTATCTTCGGATCTACGTCTCGATTCAAGCTAACGGATCTAATCAATTTCAGAGGCAATATTGTCCCTGGCCTGATGACAAGATTCGACTTCTTGGATAATTTGTCCAATGATGAGACAATCAACGTCGAGGTGCTTGGGCCGATGGCTGGTCGTCCTGATTTGATATCAAACAGGTTGTATGGGACACCCGATTACAAATGGATCCTTATAATGTTAAATAATGTAACCAATCCGTTTGATGGGTGGCCTAAAGCAGGAACTACAATAAAGGCACCGACAAACCAGGCCGTATGGCGTGAATTATGACAACTAAAGTTGATGAAATATGGCGAGATTTCCTTGGTAACAGAATCGAGGATCTCGCCAAACGCTTCCCAGGCTGGCATCGTGCTGAAGTCGTTGAGACCAATGATCCACTACGCGATCATAGGGTACGATTCCGTATGCCGGAGATGCACGATAAGAGCCTAGAGGCCGAAAAATGTCCATGGGCTATTCCAAGCCCAACCATGGGCGGCAAAAGAGCTGGTTTTTGGCCAGGCGTGTGCAAAGGCGATTTTGTATTTATTAACTTCGAAAAAGGCCATCCGTATGGCCCTATCTGGAGTCCGGCAGATCCCACTAGACGCAAATTTTATGCTCTGGAGTCGATTTACGGCAGAACACAGTTGTCTGTAAACGAAAAGGGAGAACCAGCTGACGCGCCAGACGATTATGATGAGGAACGCTTACCCAAAGACGAAAGGCCGATGAGTACCGGGTTTAAAGACCGGTATGGCAACATTTTCATGATGGGCGCGGTTGGCTTCTTTCCGAAGGAGCATGCAAATAAGCCTGCTCCGACTGGCACAGATCCCGTTACTGAGGGGGCATACAAAGCCTCACAGAAGCCGCCAGAGGAAAATAAGCCAGACATGAAATTTATGGTTCAGATGTCTAAATATGGCAATTATATGATTGTCGCTGACATCGGCTATAAATGGAAGAATGAATTCGACGGTGATTTCGAAAAAGACGAAGATTTTGAAATCAAGCGGGTTAAGTATATTCAAAAGATGTTCTCTGAGAATGAGACTGATGGCGTAGACCAAAGAAGAATGGAGATGCGTACTCGCTTCGGGCATAAATTCGAGATGCGCGATGTTGGGTGGAAGAAATCTCGCCCAGAGGAATTCGATCAAGCAGTAGATCTGACCGACGCGGAAGGCAAAAACGAAAAAGAGCAGATGTGGATAAGAGCCATCACAAAAGATGGCACATATCTACGCATGTGGTCCAAGGGGGCCGACTTAGAGAAAAACAACTTCATCAAGCGCCTGAACAAGTCAGACGTTGGTACTAAACCATATGATGAAGATCAATATGGTGATGGCCAGGGCGATTGCCGTGGTTTTTATATCTGTACGCCGCGACAGCAGATATTTTCTATAGATGACGCTGGGGCAGATCCTAAAGACCCTCAAAACAATGAAAGACCGTATCCAAATGGTATATTCCTGGGTGGCTGGCGTGATGGGCACTATTATGGAATGGAATACAATCTAAAGGACGAATTGCAGAGGATGATGCTCTATACGTCTACCGGCCATGCTTTAGAACTTAATCAGAGACACGACTATGTTGCTCTTTCAACCAAGCCGCCACAGACTGTTGCTAGGAAATTTGATGGGCCGTATAAGAGGACGCCTTTCTCATTAAAGACTCTTAAAGGTCAAAACATTGAAGGCAAGTCTTTCCATGTAGTCTTGGACGAGAAAAACAAATACCTTAGGGTCAAAACCCCTAAGGGACAAGGAATAGAAGCTAGAGATGGGGAGGGTGATCCTTCGTGCGGCGGCACTTGGGTTGAAACTAGAGACTCAGAGGATCGCGGTTTTTGGATGTCTAAAGAAAACAACTTCGCTGTATGGCGTGGCAAGAAGCAACAGAAGTACATTTGCATCAATGATAGCACTGACTATATTGTTATAAGAAACGGCTTGAAAAGTGTGCAAATATTTGCACAAAAAGATATCGAGATGATTGCTGGTGGTAATGTCCAAATTAAAGCCGGTGGAAATTTTGATGTGTCTGCTGGTGGTGCTATTAATCTTAAGGGGGCGGTCGTAAATGCTGGCCCCACTCTTAAAACTATGAACATGTACATGCAGACGCGGTGTGGCGGGCACCCCGCTGTTTACATCCCGCGTCACATAGCTGGCACAGCAAAATGCGGAGGCTCGCCATCGCCTGGGTCGCCATCTCCTATGCAGTGTAAGCCGGTTAAACCTGAAGATTTCGACAAAGAAAGAGGATGCGATCCAACTAAACCGCAAAAGGGTCCTGTGCCCTCTAGTGTTGTGCACTGTGGGCCAGGCCAGGGTAACAGCAATAGCAGCCCTCCGAGCATGGACCCTGAAACAGGCGACAACCCAGATGTCTTCAATCCTGACACGGGTGGAGATCCAGGAATAGTCAATACGCCATCGTCTGATCCTCCAGGACCTGCCGACCCCGTTGTTGATCCGCTAGACCCGTTTGCGCCAGGGACAGGGATACTATGGTTTGGGACTTCTTCCTTGTATGAAGATGACATTTCACAGAATGGCCTGAATAGATTGGCTTTGTCGAATCCCATGCAGAACCCCGATGATCCAGCGCTGTACATCCCATTATCAAAAACGCAAGAGCGAGCAGAAGGTGAACAGTTTGCTGAGACCAGTGTACAAAAATATGGTGGCGACAAACTGATCTATCGGATAGTTGCTGTTGATAATGGCGAAGCCCTCGAGCAAGATCCGGATGATCAGGATGTGGTTCAGTATAGGGACGACAACATTAGGCCGGAATACATAGAATTATTCGACCGGATAACATCATGATAATTCGCTACCCAACTGGGTTATATGTTGATCAGTTGCCAAAGCAGCCATCTGATGAAGGGAATGTTACATATACTATTTCTAACAATAATCCTTCAACCTCTCAAGGCAATTTCATCATTTATCCTGTTGCTGAAAAATTGAAGAAGAGATCGACTAAACACTACAATCAAGAAGAACGCAGAGCTACAATGGGCAATCTGGTGTACACTCTGACGTCTGGTGGGGTATCGGCTGTTGGTCGATCAACCAAACTCTTTGAAGTTGGCCAGGTGCTTGAGTTTACTGATGAGGAACCATCGGTCTCAGGTGTTGATAGCGTGCCGAACAGGGTAGAAATTCAACACAATACCAATCTTCTCGACCTCGAAGCCCTTGGTCTTACCGAGGCTGAGGCGATACAGCTACAAGTGGATTCAGCAACTCTAAAGGAACAGCTTGAGATCCAATTGACCGATACCCAAAACCAAATCGCTGACAACAAATCGTCTATTGTTGAACTGCAGAAAACAATAAATGAAGCTAACAAGGCCTTGAGCGCGATCGCGGCACTCGGTGAAGATGAAGATTTCGCAGCCAAAATCAGACAAACGAAGCAGAATGCAGAAGACGAGCAATCAACGCTTATCGTACAGACGAATTCGCTTGAGGCCTTGGCGTCAACCATCGAAGATAAATTGCTGGCAGTGTCTCAGCTAGTGAGGTAGCATGGCTATATGGTATGGTTTTAACGCGCCATTTTTAAAAGATGGCAGTGTTTTGCCAATGCAGCAAGACACAAAATTGGTCAAAAATGATTTGATACAATTGCTGCTTACCAATTTTGGCGAGCGAGTCATGAAACCCGCTCTTGGTAGCCCGATCCCATCGCTGCAGTTTGAAAATGTTGTCGATGCGGATCTTGCTTTAATTAGAGATGCAATTATTACAAACATAGGGCGATACGAGCCTAGAGTAACTGTTGTTGATTTGATTATTAAGCCCAAGCAGGACGACAACATGCTAATCATCAATTTATTTGGCAAGGTCAACTTGAAACCAAACAACAAGTTTAATATCCAGATAGGCGTCGACGGGCAAGGCGGCATCGCATTCTTGAGGGCAGCGTAGTGGCCGATATGCAAGAAACATTTTTTGATCTGCCTAACACGCCAGAGGCATTTGGTGTAAAATTGCCTGAGGCTAGCTTGCGCAGGATAAATTTTTCAGCGCTAGAATTCAACAACCTAATTAGGGCATGCGTTGAATATATTAGAACGTACTATCCCGATCAATTTAATGACTGGGTCGAGAACAACGGTATTGTGATGTTGATGGATCTTGTTGCGTATGTTGGTTCTATTATATCGGAACGGGCTGACGTGCTGGTGGAAGAGTCATTTCTCCCAACATCTTTCACCGAGGAAGCAGTTGCCAACCACCTATCTCTGATCAATGAAGCTATCAACCCTGCAACACCAGCGACTGTTGATGTGGAAGTCAGTGTTACTTCCGCTCTTCCGACCTCGCTTAACGTCCCTGCAGGTACAACGTTTAATCTGACTGGTCCTGACGAACAGGCTCTTACATATGAGATTTATCGTGCCCCGGATAACTGGACAGATTCCATCCAGATTCTGCCAGGAAAGCGTGGAATTGTGGCATTCGGCATAGAAGGTCGCTTTGAGACACCATATGAGGTGGTGTCGTCTGGCGGCCCCAATCAAGAAATCACCATCACTAGTGATGGCAACATCTTGGATAGTCCAATTTTCGTTGATATTATAACGAACAATGTTACCACCAGATGGAATAGAGTTGATGTCGTCGAAAGATCTGGTCCTGAAGACGAAGTGTACGAGGTGGTGAGGCTAGAAAATGGTATTAAGATAAAATTCGGCGACGATATTGCTGGTAAGGCCCCACTCTCTGGTGAGACAATTCGTACGACATATCGTGTTGGTGGTGGTATACGTGGGAGGATTGGTTCGAATAGGATCAATGAAAGTCGGCCAATCAATCCAGAGCCACCTGCTTCTGCCGCTGTTGAAGTTACCTTCAGGAATACCAATCCGTCGTCTGGCGGGGAAGATAGAGAGACGTTAAACAACGCCAAGAAAAGGGCACCACGAGAGTCGGCTACTCTTAATGCTGCTGTCTCTGGGTCTGATTATGCAGAGATGGCCTCTGGATTTTCTCATCCGGTCTATGGTGCTGTCTTAAAATCGGTTGCGGCAGTGCGGACATCACTTAACGCCAATATTGTGGAAGTGTACGTGTTGGCCGAGGGGGCTGAGGGACCTGTAAAGCCAAGTGCTGGGCTAAAACAAGGGCTTGTGAGCTATCTTGAAGAGATTAATGTGATCACCGATGAAGTCCGTGTTATGGATGGTGAGATTAAGCGCATAGACATCAATGCTAATATTGTGATGAGTCGTAACTCCGACGCTTCTGTTGTCAAGAACAACGTAGAAGATGCGATAGATAATTTCTTTGATGTTGCAAATTTTGAACTAGGCGAGGAGTTATACCTATCAGATGTATATAATGTTATTCAACAGGTAGATGGTGTCAAATTTGTGACGATATTTAGCCCAACAGATGACATTCTCAAGACAAACCAGTTGGCTGACCCGGCAGCATTTGGTGTTGGGGAGAATGAACTTATTGTTTTGGGCGAAAAGCAGTTAAGATTCTACTTCGAATGATGATTTTCGAAGACAATTATTTCCTAACATCTGATCGCCGACTATTTAAACTTCCTCGAAACCAGACGCACGGCGAATGGTTGAACACAAACATGCCCGGTGAGACTAGGGAAACTATATGTGAGAAAGGCTGGATTGTAATAAGGACGATGAGAGATAGGCACGTTATTCAACTAGATGGTATGGGATATTCAAAACTAAGGACAATTAATAATATCTTGATGGAACTCCCACCAAAGGACAGCTTGGTAATACAGTGTGGACTTAATACTGCTTTTCAAATATCATTTAGAGAGTTTTGTGAGATCGACAGACCCGAACAATTATGGTCCTATACAATGATGGGGTTTGGGAAGGTATTTAAGGAGAGAATTTGATGCCTATTCGTGGCAAACTACAGAAAGTAATTGGACAAAAGAAACCACGTCGCATTGCTCGCGGCCCTATCGGGAAAAAGAAGGGCCAACCTGGCCGTAGGCGCAAGTTTGGCCCGAATGGTCTTATGGGGCCTGGCTTCTTGCGTGGACCAAAGTTTTAATGCACACCGAAGAAATCTGCCCAGAGTGTTCCAAAGCCGCTTTTTGTTTCAAGCTGATTGGCGATAGGTGGGTCTGTGTCGATTGCGCCAGAAAAGCTAGCGAAGCTGTTCAGCCCGATAGGATTGGGAAGCCTGAAGGGGACGGCTCTACTTGATATAAGTGACAGCGGCATAGAAAGAAGAGCGTTTACCGAAAAAGAAGCCGCTAAACCCTGTGTCGGCGAACTTTGGATTGAATTCGATATATTGTATGGACATTATAATGGTCCAAAGAAGAAATACAAGGTTATGACTGATGGCACTGTGGTTAAAAACGCATTCAACAATAAAAACCCAGAATATGGGCATAAAATAGACGCCACATTAGTGAAATTTGTCAAGCATCAACTTAGCATTATCCTCAATGGTTCTGACGGGACAGTCTTCTGAGATAGATCGTGTAGCTGGGCATAATGATAGGAGATAACCTCACTGCGAGGTAACTCAAAAGTGTTAGACGGGTGTAAAAAGCATCCCTCAGGCTGACACGGGAATATTGGATTGCTGGCGAAGGGATTGACCTTCGAGCCGCGTCTTTTCAACCCCCCAAACACTTGCCGGGACTGGTGCCTGCCAGGTTTTGATACTGGTGCGTGGAGTTCAATTCTCTGCCCCGGCTTTAATGTGCGACATATGCAAAAGAGCAGCATGCCGATCAGAGTTAAAGCATTATGTGATAGATATGCTATGGGGTGAGTTGAAAAAGAGATATCCAAATTTAGAATTATATATACACGATAATTCGCTCCACGTGATACGCGGGGAGGACCAGCGCGACCAAGTTATTGAAATCCTCTTCGATGGCGATATAATGCGTGTTTGGCGATGCATACCGCGATATGAGAGCGAAGCAGAGACGATACAGGCAGCAGACCCCGTCTTTATAGAGAAGATATTTGATGTGATGAAAGGCAAGAGACCTAGGCCACCATGGCTAACAATCTAATTCACCAGCCACCCTGCTTTTCATACTTCTCGCCGCCGCAGCGATTAGCTTGGCCGCATCGTAATAATGATTATTGTTTCCATTTATAAAGAAGACCAGCGGCTCCTTTTTATTTGGAGCCCTAAATATAAAAGACAGCTCGGATATGTCATGTTTGCTAGCTAATTCTTCTATGTCTTTGAATACTGAATCTAACCATTCTGCTTCCTGCTCTTCCATCTTTTCTGGCGATATCTGCTCTACCTGCTGCTCTTCTGGTTCTTTTGGGTTTAGGTCCATAGTCTCCTCTTAGTATTTCAGCCGCATGGATGATGTCCTTTTTATATACGATTGGTTTAAGAAGGCAATGGCATCTGTTGGCAGAAAGACTAAAGACCCGAAGTGCAACGACATCAGGAAAACATACCAGTACCGCGCTGTCAACAAGTTTGTTGACAAAGCACGCGAATTTGATCTAGACAGGGACCAAATGCAGGCCCTTGTGAAGGAGATAGTAAGATATGCAAAGGATGCGAAGCTACTTCACAGGGGGACGGCAGTATTAAACATGTCGGACATATTTTCGATCTGTAGCAAAAGACTTGAAATGAATGCAGAAGCAGTAGATACGACAGTTTCAATTATTAGATCTTCTGCGCACCTTATTAGCGATGACCTGCATGTGGCCGAGAATTTTGGCGGCTACCCTAGAATAATCGCATTATACAATAGTGGCGAAATGCCAGTCGAGCTTATCGCTTTGTCCAGTAAGTGTGCGGCTGCCTTGCAGCGTCTTAATTCGATAGATAGACAGCTTCTGCCGTCAGACGTAGATCTACTCAGGATAAGAGTTAAACTGCTGATGGATAAGGACGTCAGAAGTGAGCTGAGAAACGTTTTTGGCGATGATTTGGTTGAATCAGGAGTGCCAAGCTAATTATTTTGCCGCTGGTCTTAACGCATGTCATCAAAGATATCAGTGGCGCATTTCACTTAGCACATCAGAGGTTATCTAAGAATTGGAGGCAAAATGCCACCTGCATCTACAGCATCTACCCTTCCACCTGTCAGAAAAAGAAACGGAGAAACGGAGAAATTTGATGTCGATAAAGTCAAAACAGGAATTATGAGAAGTGCTGGTGACGCATCCATCGATATTAATGGAAAATTTCAGGATCTACTTGATTCTATCATTTCTGAGGCTGTTAATGCCAAATCTAATGGCGTTATACTTACCAGCAATCTTACCAACATAGTGAAGCGCAAACTCATGGATTATCAATTCCATGATGTCGCAGAAGCTTTTATCTTATTTGCTGATCAGCAAGCTAAGTCTAGGTTGAAACCTGACACTGAATTGATGAGTGATTTCGTTGTTTTAACACGATATGCTAGATATCGCGATGAACTTGGTAGGCGTGAGATTTTCCCGGAGATTGTTGGTCGTGTCGAAGACATGCATGTGAGCAAATTCCCTGCGGTTGAGAAGGAATTAAGATGGGCGTTTGATATGGTGAGACAAAAGAAAGTTTTGCCATCGATGAGATCCATGCAGTTCGGCGGTTTGGCTCAAGAGACCAATCATGCCAAGGGTTACAATTGTAGTTTTTCTGTTTGCAATCGCCCAAGGTTCTTTTCAGAAGCATTGTGGCTGCTGCTTAGCGGCACTGGAGTTGGCTTTAGTGTGCAATTCCAGCATGTAGATCAACTTCCAGAGCTTAAGCAGATAGACCAATCTACAGTAAAACATGTGCAGATTCAGGATACGATCGAGGGATGGGCTGACGCAGTCTACGAATTGCTCAAGTCTTATATCAAAGGCGGTTATTATGTGGAATTTGCCTATAACAGGATAAGGCCGCAGGGATCGCCGCTAAAAACCTCTGGAGGTAAAGCTCCAGGCCACCTCCCAATAAAGGTTGCTTTAGAAAGGATGAGA
>Ga0180434_10005581_pt1 | contig 14756 bp, 26 predicted proteins | sample SS_ome_7_FD_132453 | JGI IMG/M metagenome (GOLD analysis project Ga0180434, IMG submission 132453) | Hypersaline lake sediment archaeal communities from the Salton Sea, California, USA - SS_1_D_2 metaG | ecosystem: Environmental > Aquatic > Non-marine Saline and Alkaline > Hypersaline >...
AGAGCTTCTGATGGTGTTGAATATATAGAGTCCATGATAAAATTTCAGAAATCCGCCAGATACATTGAGCAGATAGTTGCCCAAACAGCATACATAGATGGACAGGAAGTTAGAATATACATGGAGCAGGAACCTGGTTCCAGTGGTAAGAACCTGATTGATTTTTACAGGAGAAAAATCCTATCACAATTCGCGTTTTATGGTAATCCTGCGCAGAAGAGCAAAATAGCAAACTGGATGCCCTTTGCATCATACGCAGAGGCAGGTAATGTTAAATTGGTTGAGGGATATTGGGTTCCTGATTTTCTGGATGAGATTGAATTAGTGCCTGATGGACAGTTCAAAGACCAGGCAGATGCAGCAGCGGGAGCTCATAATGTGCTGGGGCAAATAATTGGAGTAGAACCTAGATTTACGGTTGTGTAATATGAAATATAATGGAAAACATTCTGGGTTGAGGAGGTTGTTGAGAAAATCTTCTCTGTTTTTTAAAAATGGCATATGGGGTTATTCTGTTAGGGTTTTACCTAATAATTCTGGATTGGTTAAGAGTGAGAAAAATTCTAGGTTAAGGTGGTTAGATTCATTCAGAGAAAAATTTCCTAAGGTTATTATAACGATAAATGGAGAAAACCATATTGTTGGTGTGGTTAAAAAAGAGGAGCTGGGATCAATTACAAGATTTACGGTTGTATGATGGCAAAACTGAAGAGTCTAGGGGTTATTATGAAGGAAATAATTGGTGATGTTGATACAGATGATTTATTTTCTGATGAGGAACTGGAAAAAATAGCCATTATTAAGAGTCGGAAAAAATTAGATGCTGAAAGCAATACAAGAAAAATTGTGGAACGATTTTAGGGTGTTGATGAGAAAAAAGGCATTGATGAGGATGTATTGTTACACCTGTAATCCAGAGATGAAAAGTAGGTGTAGGAGAATTAACAGGAAGCAATGTGAGCATATAGCACAACAACAGGCAGAATTAGATGTTTTGATTAAGGGTTTGTAGAGGAGGAGTTATGGCATTTACTAAAAGGTATCATCCAAACGAAATATGGGTTCAATTTTCATTCTTTGCACAAGGGGATGGTGCAGTAGCAAATATGGATGAAAGCATTTCATTATCGTCTCCCTACATGATAGATGAAATACGATTGGCGTTTTCAGGAGTGTGTTCGAATGACATTTATTTCAGGTTGTATTTGGATGCTATTGAATCAGCTGCCTATGATGGTTATGTACATAGTTATCCACTATCGAATTCAACATGGTATATTTGGAGACCATCACAAGGATGTCCTATGTACAATCAATCAGGAGATATCCTTCAGATGAGTTGTATTACAGATAACAAATGGGGAATAACCGTCCTTGGGCATATTGTTTCTAACAAGAGGTCATGATGGAAACCATAATAAAAACTATCTGTGTTGAATATGGGCTACAGGGATTGTTGATGGCTGGGGTAGTGTTTTTTCTGTTCTGGCTGGCTAAGGAACATAAAAAGGAGAGGGAAATTTGGAGAGTGCAGGCTGAGAAACAATACCAATCCATGATTGATGTGATCAGTAAGAATGCTGAGGTAGTAGCTGATTTGAGGAGTGTGATTTTGAATAAATTGTTATGAAGCTAATTGAAGATCAAAGCATGATGTTGAGGTTGATGGCTGCATATGTAGCAGGTGGATACGAAATACAACCTGTTAATATGTTTGCTGTTAGAAATCCTAACAAATTGGAAGATGGTATCTGGAATGACCGGTTAGGATATTGGGATGAGAAAGGACACATTTTAATTGCAAGAGGAACCACCGACCCATCTCCATATTATATTCATTACCATCCTATGAACAGAGCTGGTACTGCTATGATGGTTTCTGGGTACCAAAAAAATATATGGGTTGAGGATAGGCACGGTAAATCACAATATACAGCTCTTTGCAATCGTAGGTGGAAGAGATGTGGAAAACAGAAAGTGGTGAGATTGGATAAGAATTATCAACCTGTCAAAAATAAATCTGGTGGTGTTAGAATATTCGAAGGTTATTTTTGTTGCAATTTCCACAGAGGAGATAAATTCAAACCATTACCTAAAATTGGCCCTTACAGCGGTGGGTGTCAGGTTATTCAAGACCCCCATGATTTCGCTGCAATTATGGTTGATGTAATAGGTAAGCAGAAATTTTACAGTTATTATATGTTTGAGCATTGGGAATCTGTTATTGAAGAATTGTTGGAGGTAGAATTATGAGTGAAAAAGCAAGACTACAATTCATAAAGGATGTTTTGGGCAAGAAAAACAGATTCCAAAAATTGTTAGCTATTATAGCCACATTAGGAATATTTGTATTGTTGTGCACTAAGGATTGTCATTATGAAAAATCTAAACAGGGAGGTAGTTCGTTCAATACACAAACCACTATACCATATCTGAAGAAAGGAGATGAGAAATGAGTGAATTTCTAATAGGTGTGCTTGTTGGGATTGTTGGGATGATTATTTTTATAGTTCTAACAGCTCTCAGATATGTTATTAGAGGAGGCAAGGGTGGGTAGAAAAACGAAGAATTGTTTTTTCTTGATTGGTTGTGTTTTTCTTTTATGTTTTGGATTTTATCTGCGTGGTTGTTATGAAAAGTTGAAACAGGAATCTAAACCTAAAATAGTTGATGTATCCGCTATCGGGGAACCGAAAGTTGAATTCTTTGTAAAAACTAGGAGAGCAAAAAGACAAACATTAGAACAGCTCGCCTCCTCTCCTATAGCTATCGAAGTGGATGTGATAGGGAGAAGTGAGATTGAAGTGACTGCTGAGGATATGGGTAAAAGGACAGTACAGAAATTCAAGGTTGATATGGAAGCTGAAGGTACTTCTTTGAAAGACAAGGCAAAACTCCTTGGATATGGGGCTCTGGCTGGGATTGTGATTGGTATTATTATCACTGTCGGGATAGGAGCTGTTGTTGGAGTTGGGATTGCAGGGTTATGAAAAATCCATTCAAAAAAATATCTGCATGGTTTCAAACAAAGGTCAGCAAAGCTGCTGCGGTAATGATATCTATCGGTCATGGTGGTACTATATGGCCACCAAGGGATTATGAAAATTTTGCCAAAGAGGTTTACCTCAAAAACATTATAGGATTCAGATGTATAATCAGAATAGCGATGAGTTGTGCTTCTGTGGAATGGAAGCTGTTCAAAGGTAGTGGGAAGAAGAGGCAAGAATTAGAAGATCATCCGTATCTGAAAATGGTACAGAGAGCTAATCCACAAGATAGTTGGAATTTTCTGATATTGAAGGCCATCGCATTTCTGATGCTTGATGGTAATTCCTATATTGAAAGAGTGGGAGTGAAAACAGGCCCAAACATGGGACAATATAGAGAATGGTATGTACATAGACCTGATAGGATGAAGATTCATGTTGATCCAGAGTTGGGGCAGATAGATAAATATATTTATTCAGTTGAATCTAGGAAAACGGAATGGGATGTTGATGTTGTAACAGGGAAATCTGATATATTACACCTGTTGAATTTTCACCCATTGGATGATTGGTATGGAGCAGCAATTACAGAATCAGCCGCAACAGAAATTGATACTCATAATGCTGCTACAAAATGGGGAAAGAATTTGTTGGATAACAATTGCAGACCTGGGATGCTCTATACGATTGTTGGTGGATTGTCAGATGTTCAGATGCAAAGATTGAAACAACAATTAGAGGCAATGAGTGGGCCTGATAGTGCTGGTAAGAGTTTGATAATGGAGGGAGCATCTGGAACGAAGGCTGAGCCATATGGGTTCAGTCCAGCAGAGGTTGATTTCATAGAAACGAAAAAAGAACTTGCTCGATCTATTGCATGGGCATGGGGTGTTCCTCCTCAACTGGTAGGTATTGTTGGGGATTCTACCTATGCCAATTATGCAGAGGCATTGCTGGATTTTTGGGAGAATACTGTGTTTTATTACCTCAATTATTTGAGGGATGAGTTGAATAATTGGATGTTCCCCAGGGATGGTGAATTTCCTGATTTGAATTTTGATTATGATATTGATGCTATCCCTGCGCTGGCTCCTCGTAGAGCAGAGCGGTGGAAAATGGCAGATGAATCTGATGAGCTGACTGTAAACGAGAAGAGAGAATTGAAAGGGTATGATTCTGTTGAGGGAGGAGATATTATTCTGGTACCTGCTCAGATGATCCCTTTGGAGATGATGGGAAAAGGTGAGGAAGAGGAAGAAGAGGAAATTGTACAGGAAGAAGAAGAGGCAATCAGAGGATTGATAGAGCAAGGTGGTTATGATAGAGCAGAAGCAAGAAGGATTTTAGGATTACCCGAGGAGATGGATGATGGCAAGGACAATGTTCGATCTATTATTAGACGGACTGCGAAGGCTCAATGATATTTTTAATGAGTCAAAGCCTTATCCTAATGAGCATTCATGTAGGTTAAAAGACCCAGGACAATATGATAGGTTTAGGAGACAGAATAATTGGAGACAGAGCGGAGGGAAGAGGATTGATGCTATTTGGGGAATTAAATCAGGAGGTTCTGTAGAATTGCAGGCAATGCGTTATCCTAAAAGCTCATGGGACGCTGGTGTGGCAAAAAGTCATTGTTCAGGCAAAGGAGGGAAATTTGAAGCTGCTGGATAAATTTTTTGAAGTAGTATTATTTCTGGTTGTGTTTATTATTTTTCCCGCTGTTGTGATTGGAGTATTAGGATTGGTAATTATTTTGTTATTCATATTTTTTGGTGGATTATGATTGATATAAATTCAAATACAGCTACTCAACAATACAGGGTTGCATTCATCAGGCAGATGCAGATACTGGAGGTTACGTTTGCCAGACAGATTGGAGTGATACTGAACAGGCAATTTTTGGATGCTGCCAAATATGTAGCTATGGGGATGGATACTGAAATTTTCAATGCTGTAAAAAAATCATCTTTCAGGTTGAATCAGTTTTTGCAGAACAGATATAAACGATGCGGTGTTGTATTTGGTAATATGACATTCAAAGAATTTGAGCGATTTCAGAATGATGGGAAAAAGAGCATAGTTCCATCAGAAACAAAATCGTGGGCAAATGAATTTTGGAATACATTTAATTTGTGGATGATGTCACAGGGAGCAAAAAAAGTTAGGCAGGTAGAGAATACCACCAGGAATGCTCTGGCAACCATAATACAGAAGGGTAGAAATGATGGATTGTCCATGGCTGATATTGCAAAGAGGATTCGCAGGGACGGTAAAATTGCAAAAATGGCCAGAGCCAGAATGATAGCCAGAACAGAGGTGCATACTGCCAGTTGTTTTGCTACAAATACAGCAATGAAAACAACCAGGATAATGAGAGAGAAAGAGTGGAGCTCTAGTAGAGATGCTAGAACAAGACAATTCCCGTTTAATCATTTTGAGGCTGATGGTGAGAGAGTAGGAATGGATGATGACTATACCAGAACAGGAGAAGCATTACATTACCCCGGTGATCCAAGGGGCAGCGGTGCAAATATTATCAATTGTAGGTGTGTAGAAAAGTATTTTAGTAGGGAGGAGATAACCAATGAGTAAAGAATACATGGATTTTCCGTTTGAGGTAAAATCAGAGGATGTATTGGAAGATGGTTCGTTTAAAGGTTATGCCTCCACATTCGGAGGAGAACCTGATAGCTATGGTGACGTAATCGTCAGAGGAGCATTTACAGAATCTCTGGCGAAGGGTGGACGAAATGGTTTTGGGATTTCTCTTCTCTGGCAACATAATCCCGCAATGCCAATAGGTGTACCTACTATATTGCAGGAAGACAGAAAAGGATTGTACATTGAGGGGAAATTAGCGTTGAGAACTCAATTGGGGGCAGAGGTTCATGAACTGTTGAAAATCAAGGCTGTTCAGGGGATGTCTATTGGTTATGATACTACAGAAATAAAAGAGCCAAATGATGAACAGAAAAAATTAGGCATTAAAAGATTTTTGAAAGGTATAAATTTGTGGGAGGTGTCATTAGCAACCTTCCCTGCAAATAGAAATGCAAGAGTAACAGGAGTAAAATCAGCTATAGAACAGGCACAAAATGAACGTGAGCTTGAGGCTGCCTTGCGAGATGCTGGGCTGTCTGCAAGTGTTGCGAAGTATTTGGTTAGCCTGTGCAAAGGTTCTTTGCGAGATGCAGAACCTGAGAAACAGGATGTGCTGTCTGCGCTGTTTGAACAACTGAAATCAATAAATGCTGAGATGTTAAATTAACAAAGGAGGAAATGTAATGGATATTGATCTCAATAATATTGATTTTGAGAAAACTCCTCAACCTGAAGTGGTCAAAGCTGTAGTTGGTGAAATTAAGAAACTCAGTGATGGTGTAACTGGTATGAAAGCCAATTATGAAGAACTGCGAAAAGGTTATGAGGAGGCAAGAAAGATTCTTGAGGAGAATCAGGGTGGTTGGTCAGCTGAAGATAAAGAACGGTACACCAAGTTCACTGAGGACATTACTGTTCGTCAGGAGGCTATCGACCAGAAAACAATTGATATTGAGCAGAAGATGACAGAGCGTATTGATGGTATTGAAGTGGCTCTGAACAGGTTGCCGAAATCAATTGGTCAGGATGGGGATGTGGCCGACCAGGTAAAAGAAGCTCGTCAATTCCAGCTCGCAGCTATGGCTGCCAGGGGAGATGAGAAATCTGGTGTGAAGTATGAGACTCTGATTAAAACGGAGTCTGATGTTGAAGGATTCAAACAATACAGAGATGTACTTGAACTGTGGCTTAGGAAATATGGTGGGAGAAATGATTTGGTTCTTCCTCCTGAGTCACTGAAAGCACTTTCTGTGGGTTCTGATCCCGATGGTGGGTATACGGTTACACCTGCAATCTCCAATCGGATAATCAAGAGACTTTTTGAGGCCGATCCTATCAGAGCACTTGCATCAGTAGAGTCAATTACTACTGGCGCAATTGAGTTTATGGTTGATTGGGATGAGGCCGGATGGGGCTGGGAAGGTGAAACCGAGACTGGAGCTGAAACAGATACTCCGGAGCTCGGGAAAAAGCGAATCCCAGTTCATATTATGTATGCCAAACCCAGAGCAACTCAAACTCTTCTTGAGGATTCAGGTATTAACATCGAGAACTGGTTGGCTGATAAAGTATCTAATCGGTTTATGAGAGGTGAAGGAGCTGCTTTCGTATCTGGAGATGGTGTTGGCAAACCTAGAGGGTTTTTGACCTATCCAAATGGAACTGCTTATGGTCAGATTCAACAAACCGGTATGGGTGGTGCTGGTGCATTTACAGCTGATGGTTTGATTGATATAAAGTATTCTTTGATTGAGTATTATCTCACCAGAGGTACTTGGTTAGTTAATCGATTGTCAGTGTCTGAAATAATGCAGCTCAAATATGGTACTGGAGAGTATATCTGGAAGCCAGGTTTTCAAGAAGATAAACAAGCATCTCTGTTAGGGTTGCCTGTGAGGATGAGTACCACAATGCCAACTGCTGCTGTAGGTGCTCTTTGTGTGGCGTTAGCAGATTGGGCAGAAGCATATCTGGTGGTTGACCGGCTTGGGATAACTATTCAACGAGATCCATATACCGTCAAACCGTTTGTAGAATTTTACACCAGGAAACGAGTTGGTGGGGATGTGGTAAATTATCAAGCAATTAAAATCGGTAGTGCATAAGGAGGTATAGAATGGGTGGTGTAAGAGATGGTCGCGCAAATTTCAAATTTTTTGATGTGATTGGGCCTCGTTCTACCATAGGAGTTCAGGCAATTACTGGAGCCACTGTAGATAAACAAGGATATGAAACCCTTACATTCGTATTTGCTATGAATGCGGATGTTTCAGGCACAGTTTCTGGTGTTTATCCCAGTACTCTGTCTGGTTATTTCCTGAGGATGCAACATGCTGTTTCTAATGCAGCTGGCGCTCTTGTATGGTCGAATTGTGTAGCTAGTCAAATGCTCGTGGATGTTACTATTTCTGGTCAATTGAGCGGAGCTAGTGATACTAGTTGGGCATGGATGCATAAGAATAGTATCGGTTCTGGTATCGAAGAAGGTGTTTGTATGCACTTTGGTGTGATACCTGCCGACCTCAGTTACATTGAATCGAAATGGTGGGCAGCTGGATACAGAGGAACTCGTAGGTGGGTAAGAGTTATCCTTTCCACTTCGGCGGCAGCTGATGTATCAGCGATTGGATTTGCTTGCCTTGCCATACTTGGACTCGAAGCGAACTGGCCTATCAATGAAGTAAAATTGTCTGGCCCTCCTGCTGCTGAGTAGAGGTAAAAATTGATATCAATCAATTGGGAAAGGGTGGAGCTTGAAAACGGGATGTTGAAGGAGGATTCTGTAAACCTTCCCGTGGGTAGAATCCTCCAAATTCTTTCAATAAGGAGGAAAGGAAATGGCTGATACGGATTACCAAGCTGATATATTTATGCAGCAAGGAGCAGCAAAACTTGTTGGAAAATCGGGTGCTAGATTAGATGCTCAGGAGGGATTCCAATTTTTCATGGTGGACACTCAATATCTAGCTGAGACATTGAGAAATTTCCTGCGTTCACAGTATACAAAAACAGTGTGGTCAGATGCTAGTGACTCACTTGTATCGGGAGCAGATGTATCTACTCCTCCTACATTGAGTCCAGCCTATGGGATTCACTTGTTTTTGGGGGATTCAAAACAGAGTGTTGCTTCAATTGATATTAGAGAAGCATCTTTGGGGGATGAGTTAATTATTGGGTTCTGGAATGTGGATAGTGCTACTGGTATGGGCAGTGAATGTAGTTTGGAAATTCTCCAAACCGGTATCAACAGTGCTTCCATTTTCACCATGCAGGGGAGTAGAGTTTCATCTATATTCCTGTATAATACCGGATTATCCGCTGGTACTATGTCGTTTGGAGAGGCCAGAATGAAAATGGTATGCATGGCAGAAGGAAAATGGAGTATCATTGATAAAACTGCCTGCGTGAAGATTCAGGCAGAATAATGGAAAGGAGGAAGAGCCTCATGGGTAGAAAATTGAGAATGACCCAAACAGTGATAGGTTCCAACAATGGCATTTCTAATACCAGATTTGGAAAAAATCAGGTGTATGAAATAGGAGATGATCTTGCTTACAAAGGAGCCGATTATTACATTTCAGAGAGGCTGGCGGGTATTTTTCTGAATGGACTTGAGGAGGAACATGGGAGAATTCCTAAATGCGCAGAGCTGGTAGAAGAAGGGGACGAGATATCTGATGATGTGATTGAGGATGAAGAGGTGCAGAAGATTTTGGCTCAGGAAAAAGCAATGAAGGCTTCCCCAGAGAATAAGGACGCTGCTAATCTGAAGGAACGTGAAAAAAGTGGTTTTCGAGGGAAGCTGAAAAGGAACGGCAAATAAATGTCTATAGACGCAAAACCATTATCCAAAGATGGTAATAGGACATGGAAAATTACTACTGAGCCTACAGTGGAACCGATTACTGTTGATGAGGTTAAAATATTTGCCCGTATTGACGGAGTGGATGAGGATTCCTTGATAGAGGGGTTTATTAAAACGGTGAGGGAGCTTACTGAAGCATATCTGGGCAGAGCGTTGATCACGCAAACCATTACTATGTTGATGGATTATTGGCCTAATGTAGATGCTATTGAGTTCCCTCGCCCACCTCTCCAATCTGTTACCTCTGTTTCTACTGTCGATGAGGATGATTCTGAAACTGTATTCAGCTCAGATAATTACTATGTAATTACGGAATCGATTCCTGGAAAGTTGGTAATTAAGCAGGGATGCACCGCTCCAATCAATACTGATAGGTATGTAGGTGGATTTAAATTTGTTTTTGTGGCCGGTTATGGGGATACTGCTGTTGATACTCCGTCCTCCATAAAGGATGGTATGAAATTGTGGGTGGCGAATGCATATGAAAATAGGGCAGTGAATACTGAACCTCCCCCGAGCGCAAAACCATTGTTGGATTTGCACAAAGTGGTAGGATTTGGGATGGTATAAATGACCTGGATGGCTCCAAAACTGAAACACAGAATACAAATCAGGCAAGGCGTTGATACTCCTAATGATGATGGTGGGTTTGATAGGTCGTATCTGACTATTGTAAAAGTGTGGGCATCTATGAAAGAGCATAGTGAAGCATCTCAAGGATTTGTAGCATCAATTAGAGGTGTAAATGTGAGTGATGTTCCTACTCATGAATTCAAAATCAGGTATTCTGCTGTTATAAATTCTACTGTTAGAGCGTTTGGGGATGGTTTTGGTGAAGGGCTCGATGCTTCTAAAAGAGGTGGATTAGGAAAATCATTTGATTCTGGGTTTGAAGATGCGTTTGATGAGGCTGCTGATTTGAATCCTGTTAAATCTGACTATTTCATATTTCTTGAAAGAGGAGATGCCAGAAAAGGAAAGCTGTTCAAAGTAATGGGGACATCTGTTGATGAAAATAACAGAGAGTATATTAGAATTAAGTGTAGGGAGATTGAGGAAGTGGGAACAGGGTGGCCTGAATGATTAGAATGGAAGTAATTGGAGATAAGAAGGTAGTTGTTCAATTTCAAGCATTACCATTGAAAATATTCAGAGCTGCCAGAGGTGAGTTTTTAAGCATCCTTAATGATATGAGGAATTTTGTTATTGATAAAATGACAAGTACTCCCAGAGACACTTCGAAATCATATACATATGGTAGAACAGCTCCTCATCACCCATCAATGCCGGGAGGTTTTCCTGCTAGAGATAGTGGTGATTTGATAGGGAGCCTTGTCCTTGATGAACGACCTAATGAATCGGAGATGGGTTCAAATATAACACAATCTGAAACAGGTGGAGAACCATATCCTGTGTTGTTAGAAAAAGGCACAAAAAAGATGAAAGCTCGTCCTTGGTTGAAACCTACTGTTGAGGAATTTGATGATACTATAGAGAGACGAGTGAAAAATGCTATTATGAGAGGTATTGGATGAGATTAGCCCCCATAGTAATGAGGTTGAGATTATCAAACACCAGATTTGGAAATAATATTGGTGGGAGTGCAGAATTGGATATTGCTCTGAAAAATACACTGAAACGAGATGTAGCATTTGTAATACCCTTGGCAGATGCTCCTTCTCCTAACATACTTGATCCTTCCATACAGCAGGACTTGATGGAGCGTTTTGGAGTGGTGGTTGCGATTGCTACTGATGATTCACAAAAGGACAAATTAGGAATTAGAGCGTATGATTTATTGCACGATGTAAGAAACCAATTATTCAGGAGCTTATTGGGATGGGATATTGGAGCTGAAACCTTGATTGAATACAGAGGCGGCAGGATACTTGACATCAATGGTGCTTATTTGTGGTACCAATTTGAATTCCAATACAAAGTGATATTGTTAAAAGACCCTGAATCTATTGGTGGGTATATACAAAATGATGCAGAGATTATTCCAGAGGCTCCGGAGGCGGATCATATTAGTGAGCTTCCTGAAATAAATACAATTTATGCTCAGTTTATTTTAGCTCCAGATGCTGAACTGCCTGTGGGTGTTGAAGGATTTGAACCCTTCCTACCTGTGAGCACTGATATTGTTGATATGACACAGATTGTAGATTTTACAGATGATCCTAGAGCTGGTGATTTTGGTAGAGGATTTGGTACCGGATTTGAAATATATGATGAGGATAGGAGATGGTAACATTTATTTTTATTTCAACAATTTGTGTATTGGCTTATTTATTATATTCTCAATAAGAGGAGGTGGCGTTGTGGGCGAAGAACAAAAATTTTTAATTCCTAATTTTGATCTTCTGATACGTGATCCAGACACAAAACAATTCTTGGCAAAAGAAGGTGAATATAAACCTTGGATTGGGCCTGCTGGTAGGTATTGGAGGAGGAGGGTCAGATCGGGAGAATGCAGTATTGGTTCTCCAATAGTAGAGGAGAAGAAGGTTTCAACAAGGAGAAATTCAGTAATGGAGGAACAACATGGCGATTAGTTTTAACAACATACCGGAAACAACCAGGACTCCAGGAGCATATCTGGAGGTAGATAATTCGAGAGCGCTAAAAGGATTGATACAAAATCCTCATAAGGTTCTGATTATCGGGGACAAACAATCGGCTGCTCCCGCTGCGTATGATACTCTGTATGCTATCTCCAAAGACGGCTTGGCTGATGGATATTTTGGCCCTGGTTCAATAGCTGCTAGGATGTGCAATATATTCAAGCAGAATAATCCTAATACAGAATTGTATGCTATGGTGATTGGTAGTGGTATTGCAGGGGTGCAGGCCTCAGCTACAATCGATATCTCGGCTGCTATGATAGAGGATGAAGCATCTGGTGTTGGTACATATTGCTTGATGATAAATGGTACTGGGTTTGATATTCCTATAGCATCCAATATGTCAGGACAGGGTATTTGTTCATTGATAGTTGCTACTATTGATCCATATTCCCAGCTCCCTGTTGTGGCCAGTGTTGCTCTTGGGACAGTATATTTCAGTGCAGTCTGTTCTGGTAGTCAAGGAAACTATATCAATATTAGGCATAACTATTATGCTGGACAATCAATACCATCAGCTATATTTTCAGCGGAACCTGTAATTGTAAGTATGGCAGATGGTACCCTTGAACCTGATTTGGGGGATGCATGGGCGATTATAGGTGGGGAGCAATTTCATTACATCATTCAACCGTGGGTGACTCCTGCTAATCTGAAGGAGATTGAGGATGAGTTGGCTGATAGATTCTTGCCTCTTGAGGATTTACAAGGACATGGATTCACTGCTATGAAGACGAGTGGTATAGGTAGCGCTACTACTCTGGGTAATAGTAGAAATTCCCCTCACAATACAATTATACCTTTTGATGATTCTCCTAGCGCCCCAGAGGAATGGGCAGCAGCATTGGGAGCAGTAGCAGCCGCGAAACTTAATGATGATCCTGCAAGACCATTACATTTCTTACCGCTGAAGGGGATTTTACCTCCTCCTGTGGACAGGAGGTTTATCCAGTCAGAAAGGGAGACATTGCTCTATGATGGTATGGCAACATGGATAGTTGACAGCGGCGGCAATGTTCTGATTAAGAGATGTATAACTACATATCAGAAAAATGCTCTTGGTTTGGCTGATCCTAGTTATTTGGATGTTCAGACATTGGCTACATTAGGAGAAATCAGGTATCAGTACAAGGCAAGGATGGCGAATAGGTTCCTGATTCCCAGATTCAAATTGGCTGATGATACATTTCCAGTACAACCTGGTAGTTGGGTAGTAACGCCGAAAACCATAAAGGCTGAGACGATAGCCTTATTTACTCAACTCAGAGATGCAGGGTTGATTGAAAATCTGGATGAGTTCATTGAAAATCTAGTAGTAGAGAGGGATGCAACCGATGTTAACAGAGTCAATGTGTTGTTGCCTCCTGATCTGATTAACCAGTTCAGAGTTCTGGCTGGGGTGATACAATTTATTTTGTAGGAGGTAAATTATATGGCGAAGGTAACAGGTAGGGTTGAGGTTCTAGTCAACGGCACATTATTGTTGAATAAATCAGGTGCAAAGGCTTCCGGTATAGGAATCTCGGGCGAACAAGCGATGGAGAGAGAGGCCATTGTTGGGGATTCCGGTTACCATGGTAGCATAGAAAAACCTGTCATGGCGATGTGTGAGGTAACCATTACAGATAGGGATGATGTTAGCCTGAGTGATTTGGCTAGGATATTTGAAAATGGTACGGTGATTTTCAGATCAGCGGGAGGTGGAAAGGTCTATACAATGGACGGAGCTACTTGTTCTATGAATTTTGGTTTGACTGCTGGTGAAGGAGCCACAGATGTAAAATTCTATGCACCATTCTGGACGGAGACTACTGAATGATGGAACGGAAAAAGGAAGATAAACGAGCAATCACTCTCAAATATCCAATCCCGATACCAAAAGAAGGTGGTGGTGTGGTGATGACGAACACCCTTGAGATAGGGAGGTTCAAGACAAAACATCTCAGAGTGTTACCAAAAGGTTTTTTTGAGAGTGAAGGCAAAATTGAACCTGTAGATGTTATTCCAATTATTTCCGGTATAGCAGATATCCCTGAATCATCGGCTGATGAAATTGATTTGGAGGATTTGATTACTGTGGCAAGGGAGTTGGAAGCTTTTTTCCAATCGGTGCTATCCCCAGCAATTGGCGAGAACTCGTCTGGGGGATAGCATATTTTTATCATTTTGAACCAGAGACTATTTGGGAAATGAGTATGGTAGATTTAATATTCTGGGCAGAAGGGATTGAGGAAGTCAGTAAATGGCTGAACAATTCAGTATAAGCATATTATTTAGGGCAGTTGATCAGGCTACAGCTCCTATTAGAAGGATAGGAATGGCATTGAGAACTCACCTTGTAAGGGCTGCTGAGGAAGCAAATATGTCTGTTCGTAAGTTAATAGGAGCAATGACAATTCTTGCCGGCAGTAAGATGAAGTCTCTTGGGAGAGCGATGTTCTTGGCCATTTCACTCCCCCTGGCCGGTATAGGGTTGTTTGCTTTAAAATCTACAGCTGATCTGGAACAGTTACATATAACATTATCCTCTATGTTGCAAAGTGAAGAGAAAGCAAAAAAACTGACAGAGGATTTGGTTACCTTTGCAGCCAGAACACCATATGAGATGAAAGGGATAGGAGATGCTACACGACAAATGATGGCGGCTGGTATTGCTACCGAAGATATGATTGAAAC
>Ga0180434_10005582_pt1 | contig 14754 bp, 24 predicted proteins | sample SS_ome_7_FD_132453 | JGI IMG/M metagenome (GOLD analysis project Ga0180434, IMG submission 132453) | Hypersaline lake sediment archaeal communities from the Salton Sea, California, USA - SS_1_D_2 metaG | ecosystem: Environmental > Aquatic > Non-marine Saline and Alkaline > Hypersaline >...
CAGCGAAGCGGGCCGAGTTGCGCATCGTCACCGGCCTGCCTGTGGCTTTCTATGGCGACAGGGCCACAGTGCGCGACCGGCTGCTGGGCAACCACCGGGCGCAACGGGAAGGGCGCAACGCCCAGGCTTTGCAGGTCACGGAGGCGAAGGTCATCCCCCAACCCTTTGGCGCGTTGCTGGCCGTCTGCCTGGACGACAAGGGACGCATCACCGACAAAGACCTGGCAACGGGCGCGGTCGGTATCCTCGACGTGGGCGGCAAGACCACGAACCTGCTTTCGGTCAACCGCTTGTCAGAGATAGGCCGGGAGACGGCCAGTGTGAGCACGGGCGCGTGGGAGGCGGTGCGCGGCTTGCGCGGCTGGCTGGACGTGCATTGCCCCGACCTAGAGCTTAGAGACCACCAGGTGATCGAGGCTATCATAGCCCGCCAGGTGCGCTACTACGGCGAGCCGGTGGACCTGGCCGGCCCGGTTGACGACATCCTAGAGCCATTGGCCGAGCAAGTGCTGGCCGAGGCCACCCAACTCTGGAACGGGGCGGCTGGCCTGGACGCGATCTTGGTCAGTGGCGGCGGGGCGCTGCTCCTGGGGCCATACGTCAAGCGGCACTTTCGGCACGCGCGGGTGGTCGAGGAGCCGGTGTTTGCAAATGCGCTGGGGTTCTGGCGGTTTGCCCAGAGAATTGCACAATGATTGTGCATAGACCTATGCACAATCATTGTGCATAGGCGAGGGGAAGTGTTATGTCATCAGACTCCTACCGCCTTCACGTGTTGCTAAACCCCGAGGATCCACACGACCGGGTGGTGATAGAGGCCCTGGAACGGTTGGGGGACCGTGGCAAGTCTAGGTGGGTTCGTCAGATGCTCTACGAATCCGTGACCGGTCCAGCACGTGATGAGATTCTGGCCGAGATTCGGGCAGTACGCCAGGCGGTAGAGCGGTTAGAAACTGAGGGCGTAGCCGTTCAGTCTGCCAGGGAGCCGGGATATATTGAGGAGCCGGAGGAAGCGGCCCGCAACTTGGACGGGCTACTTGATCGGCTGGAGACGTGGTAAAGATGTTAGAACCTGCAAACGAAGCGGAAACGATAGCCTTCTACCAGGCGGCCCAAGACCGTTGGGGCTGGCGCATTGTCCATCTACAACGGGAGTTCCCTGACGCGGTGATCGAAAATGCGCGGGGGCAAGTACTTGTGGTTGAGTTTGAGTACGAGTCAAGGAACTTTTACTATCACGGGCACGATCCGCGCGGGTGTGACTTGGTGATCTGCTGGCGGCACAACTGGCCCGATGCGCCTTTGCCAGTTTGGGCGCTTGAGGATTGCATACCACTACCCGACCCGGCTTGGCTTGCTGTTGCCAGCAAGCAGTTAGACAGGATGCAGCAACGGTTAAAGGCAATGGAAAGGCTGCTTTACCGAGGGCGAGAGGGCGGATATATAGACGTAGCCAAGCCGTTCAGGGTTGTGGCTGTTCGTTACTGCTTGGAGAATTGCCCACCCGATGCGGCGGCGGCACTCAACGCGCTGGCAGAGTTGGGCGGCTAATGGAGGCGACGATGAGCGGACTACCGATTGAGGCTTACGTGATCCTGAGCGGCATTGGTGTAGTCGTGTTGGCGGTGTTGTTGTTGCGGTTCGGTAGGCTCATAGCACGTGCGTTGCTCATCGCCGGTGGCCTGACACTGGCCGTGATCGTCGGGCTGGCAGTGCTGAACCTGGCAGAGGCGAACACAGAGATGGCGCAGGCGGCGCAGGTTGCCAGCGCAGGCCAGACGGCGACGACGGCGGGCGCTATGCTGTGCATCGGCGGCCTGGGTGCGCTGGCGCTGGTGGGCGTTGGGGCCGCCAGTGTGTTCTACGTGCGCTGGCAACTGTCCGAGCGACAACAGCCCAGGTTACAGGACAATGCGAGGCACCTGCTGAACTACCAACAGCGGAGAGATTGGAGACAGCCCCAGACGCCGCCCATTGTTCTCGTTGCGGGCGGTGAGGACGGGGATCGTGACGTTTGGGGAGAGTGGGAATGGTAAGGCGCTGTGCGTGGTGTGGGCGCACACTGGGCAGGGTCGGTGGAGGCAACGGCACCACTGACACAATATGCTCACAGTGCCAAGCGCGGGTACTAGAGCCACACGAAAAACGGCTGCTAAAGTGGAAACGTGAGCGCCGCTCACGGATAGGCAATACAGAGGTAATACAGAGGTAGCGCGATGGGCAAACTTACAGTAGTAACAGGGGTACTCCTGATCTTGTTGCTAGTTGCTTGTTCTCCCTATCCTCAATCCAGCACGGCACTACAGGTACAGGTAAACGTGCTGGCGACCGTGGGCTGCGCTGCTGGCACGGCGCTACCCGGCACGATGCTTGCCGTGTTCGCGCTCCTGAAACGGGCCGAGAACGGAAAGCGGCGGCAGCCTGAAACACAGTACACGCAACCGGTGGTGACGGTGGTCCCACCTATGGCACTACCGCAACCCCAACAAGCACCGCCTGCGGCGGCAACCTGGGAGACCGTGGCGATGCGGCACTTTACGGTCGTCGGGGATGAGTAAGGGAGGTGATGTTATCGAGCGGTGAAACTGGCATAGGCAAAGGCGGCCAGCATTGCGCCGGCCGCCCCAGGTGTGGCCCCGCCGCTGGCGATTACCAAGACGGGGCCACACAACAGCAGCATTTTAGCACAGAACACGAGGAGGCACAACAAATGAAAGCAGAGGAATTAGCGGAACGCTACGGGGACCAGGCCGAGACGGTACTGAGCAACGTTGTGGCCGTGGCAGAGAGTTACCTGGATGCGGCAATGTTGCTCGACCTGGACGACCTAGATGGCGTAGAGCGAGCTGTCCTGAGCACGGCAGAGCAATACGGCGGCTGCGCGTCTTGCCGCTACAGCAGAGCGGCGCGTAACGCCGAGGAGTATACCCGTCAGCGCGGCGCATTGCCCATCACGGTGCGGACGTGCATCCTGGGCCTGCGGCAAGACGGCTGTTCTGCGTTCGAGCCTATCATCCCAGGCGGGTGAACTATGATGACGCTAATCCAGGTGACCGATGATCTAGTCATCGAGGTGTGGCACAGTGATCCATTGCTCAAGATACGCTCACTCGGCCAGGGAGCGGACGGTGAGACGCCGCCCGGCGTGCTGATCGTGTGGCCTACGGAAATCGGGCCACTCATCGAATCGCTGTACCGTTCGACGAAGCTGCTGGGCGACTGACCCACAGCCCCAGCCCATCACTTTTTGTGGTGGGCTGGCGCGGGCGGGTGAGTTCGCAGTACAGACAGAGGAGGCAGAGTGATGAGAGCGGTAATTGGGCTGGCGTTGGTGGTATTGGTGGCGGGATGTTCTCCCTATCCTCAATCCAGCACGGCACTACAGGTACAGGTAAACGCGCTGGCGGCCCAGGAGACAGCGGTGGCCCAGGCGACGCGCTCGGCCTACGATAACCAGGCCAGGGCAACGGCCCAGGCGCTCGACCTGCAAGCCCAGGCTACCAGAACGGCCACCGACGCCGTAGCAACTCAGACGGCGGCCAACACACGAGCTACAGCGGTGGCCTGGTCGTTCGAGAGTACCCGGACGGCTGCCGAGGCCCAAGCGACCCGAACGTCCGCGGACGCTGCGGCGACTGCCACCAGTGAGGCAATTCGAGCACAGGCCAGGAGCACAGCTATAGCGGCGACGGCCCAGGCAATCGAGCGCCAAAACGAACGAGAGCGTGTAACTCAACCGCTGCGGACGTTCGGGCCGTGGTTGCTGTTGCTGGCGGGTTTGATTGTGGCGGCTGTGGTAGGCTTCTATGGCTGGCGGCTATTCGAGGACAGGATGCGACTAGTGCGGCGCAATCCAGACGAGGGCGAGCCGGTGATGATCCTCTCACGGGAACGGCTGGCGCTTCCGCTGCGCAGTTTCGGGAATTACACCGACTTGACACACGGCCAGGAACGCGCCCCGCTGTTAGCTCCGACCATCGAGGCCCAGGAGGCGGCGACGATGCGCCAACAGACGGCGAACGCGATCCAGGCAAGGCAGGTTGGGCAGGTGGCCGAGGCCAAGAGCCGCGGCCGCACGGACAGAGTGATGGTACTGTCCCCGCGAGCGACGACGAAAACGCGAGCGAGTACCGAGCCTGGCCTGCTCGGTGTCCAGGCGGTGGGCGCGCTCGATGAGGCGACGACGGCGGGACTGTTGGCCCCAGGGCTGGCCGAGGCAATCGAGGCACAATGGCGCGAAGTGGAGGTAGAGTAATGATGGGACGTAAACCGGCGGCATACAGTGAGGTGGTGACGTATTGGCGTGGCGTCAAGAGCACGCTCAGGGAGCGCGGCCTACTGCGCCAGTGGAGGCAGACGCCGGGCGGGGAGCGAAAGTTAGTGTTGCCCCAGGCCCAGGCGCTTGTTGCTCCTGAATGGGTTGCGTTTGTGCTCGATATGCATAGGTTGGGCGGTGTGAGCCGTGAACGGTGGCTCGATCCTGACCTGTGGGCGCAACTGCGGGCAGCCTTGCAGGGGCGGCGCTGTTTCGTGGCCGATAGTGCGGGCCTGGCGCTGGTTGTGGCGCGGCGACCTGGCGAGCCTGAGCGCCGCCGGCTACCGGCGCGGGTGATCCTCACGCCGGAGATGGTCCCGGACGGCGACTATACGGCCACCCTGGGGGCATCGCGGGCCGGCCCGGTGGTGCTAGACCTGGCCGAGGGGGAACGCGCTATTCTGGTGGGCGGCACGACCGGAAGCGGCAAGACGCGCAGTATCATTAGCCTGGTCTTGCAACTGGCCCACAAGCACGGGCCTGACCGGCTGGCCCTGGCGCTGGTTGACCTAAAGCGGTTGGACTTTACGGCCCTCGATGCGCTGCCCCACCTGGTCGAGCCTGTGGCGACCACCGAGGCCGGGGCGGTTGACCTGGTGGCCTGGTGCGTCCAGGAGATGGAACGGCGGCAAGTCGTAATGCAATCTCGCCAGGTGACGCGGTGGGACAGGCTGCCAGAGGGCGACCGCTTCCCGCTGTTGCTGGTGGTCGTGGACGAAGCGGCGGACTTTGCCAACAGCGACGCTATGGGCGACTTGGTGAAACTGGCGCGAAAGGGCCGCGCCTCCGGCGTGTCTCTGATCCTGGCAACTCAGAGACCGGACGCGCAGGTACTGAACCGCCAGGTCAAGGCGAACGTGACGGCGCGTGTGGCGTTTCGGGTAACTGACGTATACGAGAGCCGCATTATCCTGGACAGGAGCGGCGCTGAGACGATAAAGCAGGTTGGGTTGTGTCTGACGAACGCGGGCGGCAAATGGCGCAAGGCGCAGGCGGCCTACGTCCCGGATGAAGCCACGGGCGAGTGGCTGACGGTTGCGCCGGACGCCGGGCCGGTGCTGGCCGACGTCGAGCGGGCGCTGGTGGCCTACGCCCTTGATGAGCTTGACGGCGAGTTCAAAGTGGACGCGCTCTACCAGGCACACAAGGGAGAGATAAGCCGCCGGCAATTGCTCAAACTGGCGCGCGCGTGGGAACAACGTGGCTGGCTGAGTGAGCCTGAGAGTGTGACCGACCCCAGGCGCGTGACACCAGAGCTTGTAGAGTTGGCAGGGTATACCCCTGGCACGCGAAACGGTACGACGGTACGACGGTTACGACGCGGTACGACGGCGGTACGACGTGATTCTGGGCGGTACGACGTAGAGTTACCGCCGTTTCTGGCGACCAGAAGGGAGGGATGATGGATACTCAACTAACGACACAGAGACGGCCCGACGCGCTGGCCGTCATAGCCAACGCGAGCAACCTGGCCGAGAGCACAAAAGCCAAGTACGCCGGTGCAGTCGCGCGCTACCTCGACGCCGGCGGCGATCTCTTTGACGCCGAGCAACTGGCCGAGTATGCTCAGGGTTTGAGCAATTCGGGACGGGCGTTTCTCAAGGCGGCGGTGCGCTTGTACACCGACCAGATCGGCAACGGCATCAGGGCAATGGCGACGCCGGAGAACGTGGACGCAGTGGCGGCCAACCTCTACCGCATCGAGGCGCTACAGCAGGCGATCCAGACCGAAGCGCCGAAGGGCCAGAAGGCGCACACGTGGCTATCCCAGGCCCAGGTCAAGGCGCTGCTGGACACGTGTGACGATTCGCTGATAGGACAACGGGATCGGCTGGCGCTGGGGCTGCTGGTGGCGGCTGGGTTGCGCCGGAATGAGGCCACCGAACTGACATTCTCCGACGTGAAACTGCAACCAGTCAAGGGCAAGATGCGCACGGTATTACAGGTTCACGGCAAGGGCGCAAAAGACCGGGTTGTACCCATCTCCGACCGGCTGGCAAACGCCATAGACGAATGGAGCGGTATGGCGGCTATCATCGAGGGGCGTATATTGCGCAGTGTCACGCGGGGCGGCGAGTTGCGGGATTCTCTCTCCGGGATGGGGTTGTACAAAGTGGTCCAGGATCACGGCGCGGCGATAGGCAAGCCGGACCTTGCTCCCCACGATCTGAGGCGCACGTATGCACAACTTGGCTACGAGGCCGGTGTACCCATCACGCAGATTAGCACGCTGCTGGGCCATAGTTCGGTGAGCACGACACAGCGGTATCTTTGTCTCGACCTCGACCTGGAGAGCACAGTAAGCGACTTTGTACCGTTCTAGGATAGGTTGCGAAAAGCCTAATATCCGCAACCTTGTACCGTGTAGGGAGGCGGTCTGTTGGGTATGAGAACCTCAGAAAACCACAGACAGCTAACAGCGGTACTTGCACCTTACAGATCAATACCTCGCTCGCTCCGGCGGTGCGAACCCGACCAGAAGCAAGGCGAACTGAGGAGCGCGGCGAGTTGACACGGCTGGTCATTCTGCTAAAATGAAGCCCCACAGCGTTAAGGGCGCTTGGGGCACGACCAGACCGGTAGGGGCGGCCTGGTAAGGATAGGATACCACACCAGACCGCCTACCGCAAGAGGGAGGCGGTTTTTGCTATGAACACCATAGATAGGATAGTAAACGCAATCCAGATGACTTGCAACCGAATGGGTTGGGAGTTGGAACTTATTTCCAAACCCAGTGACACCTTTGCCGAATACAAAGCTACCTTGCCAAGCGGAGTTGGTGGCATTTCGGCGGAGTTCCGCATATATGTTGACCCACTAACCCCCGGCCGAGAGCTTGGTATGACCGGTGATAATCTTATTAACTCCTTTGAGCCGAAGGCGGATATATTCGAGAAAGCACTAAGAGAAGCAGTAAGGCAGGCGTTGGAGGCTTTGCCAGTGGAATCGTTCGCTGAGATGGACGCCCTCATAGAACAATATCTAAAGGGACCAATACGCGGTTGGGTGGACATCACGCGGGAGAATGGGATAAAACGCGAACTGGCGCAGGAGGAAGCGTCAGAGCCGACGCCCGCCAAGGACACCGAGGGGGGCGGGGGCGTGGGGCGAAAGCCTTTGACTGATGACGAGTGGAAAGAACGGCACAAGCAAGTCGAGGCGGTGCTAGAGAAGGCGAAAGGGTTGCACATCTCGGAGGAGAAAGCCTGTGGACGCCTGGGAATACCCTACGGTACTTTCAAGGATTGGAAGCGGCATTGGAGGAAAAAAGGATGACTAATAGTTAATTAACCTTTTTCATCTCCACCTTGTGATAGACTGTTGTCAGTAGTTGAGGCAGCAGTCTTTTTTGTTTCAGGGGGTGGTTATGAACCGGATAACGGTTAATCTGCAACAGGACGAGCGTGAAGCGCTCGTCGTCCTGGCTGAACAGGAGCGGCGAGACCTGCGCCAACAGGCGGCGGTGATCCTACGCCAAGAACTAGAGCGACGCGGCCTTCTCTCGCCCCCCGACCACCAGCACGTCCAGGCGCGGGCGGCTCAGGAGGTGCAACGATGACTACGACTTTGACACTCGACTTTGTTAGGAGGTGCGAGATGATTATAAGTAAGAAACGTGTTTTGTCGGCCCAGGAGACCGGGGAGGTGCGAGATGGGCAGCAGTGAAAACAGAGCCGCCCCAGACGTGGGAAGCGTCGGGGCGGCAAGTGCGGGAAGTGCGGGAAAAAGTAATTTCTCCTCTCTCCACCCTCATTCTACCACAAGGGGGACTGGAGCGCAAGGCCCGAATTTGAGAGCGGCTTACTTTCTCAATCGTCGAGCGGCGGGTGATACCGACGGCGACGCCGACGCGCTGGCGCTGATTCCCGACTTGGCCGCCGATCCCACGCCGGAGTGTTGTGCCGCTTACCTCAAACAACACCCCGAATGGCTGGCCGAGGGCCTGGGCGTGAATGTCGAAGGGCCACCCCCAGGCGGCCCCCCTCTCACGTTGCTGACCGCCGATGATATTTTGACGACTGATTGGCCCGAACCTGTTTGGGCGGTCCCTGGCCTGCTGCCTGTGGGTTTAGCGATCCTGGCCGGCCGGCCAAAGGTTGGCAAGAGTTGGCTTGCCCTGCAAATTGCCCAGGCTGTTGGGGCTGGCGGTATGACCTTGAACAGGCGGGTGGTTGGTGGGCCGGTGCTCTACCTGGCCCTGGAAGACACGCCCCGCCGTTTGCAGGAGCGCATGCGTAAGCAACTGTGGCCGTCTGGGTTGCCCGTCGAGTTTATGGCGATGGGCCAGTTTGTTGATAAGGTTGGCGACTTGCGCAACGGCGGCGGGCGTCTGCTGGCCCGTCAGATCGAGGCCCAGCGCTACCGGCTGATAGTGATTGATACACTGAGCCGGTCAATCATCGGCGACCAAAACGACGTAGCCGAGATGACCTTAGCCCTGTCCCCCCTCCAGGAGATGGCTCACGCGCACAATTGCGGCGTGATTCTGGTTGACCACCACAGGAAAGGCAGGGGGTTCGACCCCGACGCAATAGGTGACATTCTGGGCAGCACGGCCAAAGGCGCGATGACCGACACGGCATGGGGGCTATACAGAGAGAGTGGGAAAGCTGGCGCAAAGCTGGCAGTCATCGGGCGAGATATAGAGGCCCAAACCCTGGCGCTGACCTTTGATGGGCTGACCGGGTGCTGGCAATGTGAGGGCGACGCCGACAAGCTGGAAATTACGGAGAACCGGCAAATGATCCTGGACGCCGTGCAAGAGATGGGCACGGCTGGGTTGATGGACATAGCCGCAGCGGTGGAGCGGAATAAGGGGAGTGTGCACCGGGACCTGGTAGACCTGACAAACGCCGGCGTACTCGCCAGGACGGAGCAAAAAAAGTATAGGGCGGTGTGATATGCCTACCATCCCCCCCCCCTCACACACACACAACAACAACACAACAACAACGCAACCACGCAACCGACGCAACCACGCAACCAACGCAACCAACGCAACCGCAAATGACTGACTTACACACTGTAGACCTTTTGGGCCTGATAGGCCGTGACACTAACCTCAAACGAGTGGCAAGCACGAACGGCGGCGAGTACGCCGGGCCTTGTCCATTTTGTGGGGGGCGTGACAGGCTGCGAGTGCAACCGGAGGCCAACGGTAAGGGACGCTGGTTTTGTCGGCAATGCACGGATGGGCCAGACGGCGGCGGCCATTGGCTTGACGCTATAGACTATGTGCGCCGGCGCGACAGTTTGGACTATCGCCAGGCTTGCGACTTGCTGGACATCGAGGGCCAGCGACCCCAGGAGCGCCCATCACCCCCACGCCCCACGGTCCCCCAGACGGGCCAGGTGGCGATGTTCGACCAGACGGCGGCGCTGGCCGTCGTCGGTGAGTGTGAGCGGGCGCTGTGGGATGACGCCGGCGCGAAGGCGCGGGTCTGGCTGGCCGGGCGCGGTATCACAGAGGAGACGGTGAGGGCCTGGCGGCTGGGATACAACCCCAAGCGGCGCGAGGTGTGCGGCCTGGTGATCCCCAGGGGCGTGGTGATCCCGTGCTTTGTCGGTGACGCGGTACAGTATATCAAAGTGCGGCGGCCTGCTCCCCCTCTCCCTGGGCCGAAGTATCAACAGGTGAAGGGGGGAAAGGGCGCGTTGTTTGGCCTGAACCACCTGACGGGTAAGCGGGTGGCCGTGATCTGCGAAGCGGAGCTTGACGCGATCCTGCTACACCAAGAGGCGGGCGACCTGGTGGACGTGGTGGCCCTGGGAAGCAAGGGCACGCGGCCCGCGCTTCCCTGGCTGGCCCACCTGGCCGGGGCCGCGCGGTGGCTGGTGGCCCTCGACCGTGACGCTGACAACGCGGCGGACTGGTGGGGCACGTTTTCGGGACGGGTGCGCAGGGTGCGCCCTCTCCAGGGAAACGACTTGACCGACTTTGCCCAGGCGGGCGGCGACCTCCGAGCGTGGGTGATCTACCACCTGGAGGGCCGGGCCGACACAAAGCCCACGCCGAAGGTGCGCCCTGTGCTGGCTGTCAAAGCTGACCTGGTGGCGCTGCTCGACCAGATGCGCGAAGCGACCGGCTGCGACGGCGCTGAGGCCGAGCGGCTGCTGTGGCGGTGGGACGTGTTGAACGCCGAGTACAGCGCGGCGGTGGCTGGCGCTTTGGGGCTGTGATGGACACCGATTACCTGACGCTGATCCGGCGCAAGAACTTGGCCTACTATCGCCTGGTCAAGGCGGAAGTCGAGTGCCACAAGCGCCGCAAGCGCGGCCCGATCTGCGCCAACTGGCTGGCACGGCTGGCGGAGTTGGACGCCGAATACCGGGATGCGTTGGCGCAGTGGCAGGCGCAGAGGGAGATTAGCAGAACGTGACTACTACAGGTAAGAGGTGCGCGGCTACCACCAGGCGCGGGCAACCTTGCCAAGCCTGGGCGGTAGAGGGTTCGGACTATTGCTTTTGGCACGACCCGGCACGTGCTAACGAGCGAGCGCAGGCGCGGGCCAGGGGTGGGCACGCCAGGCACGGGCGAACCATCGGCACGACGGGCCAGCCTGAGCCGGTCAGTGTCCAGAGTATGCAGGAGGTGGTCAACCTGCTAGAGCAGGCCGTCAACGACGTGTTGAGTTTGGAGAACTCGTTACAACGCGGGCGAACCATAGCGACGTTGGCAAACGCCGTCATTAAGGCGCTTCAGTTTGCGACGTTGGAGGAGCGACTAGAGGCGGTAGAAATGGCGTTAAGATTGCGGGAGGCTGGCGAATGAACAAGCTACAAAAGCACTATGACAAACTGAGCGACCTGGAACGCTTCCGGCTGGCGCTGGCGGCAATCGAGCGGGACGACGAAGCCGAACTGCGGGCGCTGAGAGAGACCGCGCCGAGGGCGACGTACAAAATGACCAAGTGGGAGTACAGGGTGATGTTTGACGCGATCCAGTTTGTGGCCTGGTACGCCGTCAACGAAGTGCAAAAGGCCGGTGTGCTACTGGCCTTTGCGTGGGGCGAATGGCGGGCTGGCGAGGAGCGACACGAACGCGACCCAGACATACCACCCGCCGTAGAACGAGCGACGACGGCCGCCAACGCTATCATAGCGACGTGGGACGCCCTGGCGCTGTTCTGTGAGGAGTTGGGCGTCACGCGCGACCAGGCGCTGGTGCATGTCCCGCCGGGATCCACCCCGTTTATCGTGGAGTTTGCGCTGTCCGTTCTGCCCCTCCTTGAGGAGGACTTTTCCTACTGGCTGGCGACCGAGAAACTGGGTTACGAGGGAGAGGAGTTGTACGCGGCTATGGAAAAGCGAGACGCCAACTTGACCGAGCGGCGGCGAGCGGACGCCGAGCGAGTGGCGGCCCAGATGCGCCAGATATGGGAGGCACGATAGCGTGACGGACACCGAGGCTGTGGTGGTGTACCGCCGGTTGGCGGCTGCCATAGTGCGCCGTGCTGCGCTGGACGCCAGAGGCGGCAACGGTCATAGCGCAGAGGCCCGCCGGTGGCTAGTATCCTCTCCCTGGGCCGGTGATCTACTGGACGGCCTGGACTTTGACAGGCAGCGGGTGGTGGCCTGGGTGCTCAGTCTGGAGTCGGGACGTGTGAGTGACGATGCTGTTATCCGAGGCAATTGACGCGCTTTGCATAGCGACCAGGGCCGATGGGAGAAGCCCGCGCACGGTACAGAGTTATCGTGAGAAGCTGGGCCACCTGGCGGCGTTCCTGGGTGAAGTGGACGTGGAAGCTGTCACTACCGGCGACTTGCGGCGGTACGTGGCCGACCAGCACGACAAGGGCCTAAGCCCGTTCACGGTCAAGACCAGGGTGAGGGCGCTAAAGCGGCTCTTTAACTTCCTGGAGGCTGAGGGGGTCGCAGAAGGCAACCCGGCACAGCGCATCAAGACGCCGCAACCCAAGCGCCAGAAACCAAAGGGCCTAGAGTGGGAGGACTTTGTAGCATTGCTCAAAACCACCGAAGGGGGAAGTGTGCTAGACTTGCGAGACCGAGCGGTAATGCTTTTCTTGTTTGACACCGGTTGCAGGGTTGGCGGTTTGGTTGGCCTGAAAGTGGGCGACGTTGACCTGGAGCAACGGCGGGCGCTGGTGTGCGAGAAGGGCAACAAGACCCGCTTTGTGTTCTTCCGTGAGGAAACGGCGCGGGCGCTGGCAGACTGGCTAGAGGTGAGACCGCAAGACCGGGGGGACTGGCTCTTTACCTCGTTCAAGAGCAAGTACAAGCGATTGACAGTAAGCGGCGTGTACCACACGCTAAAGCGCCGGGGGCAGGGGGCCGGTGTCGAGGGACCGGTCAACCCGCACGCTTTCCGGCACGGCTTTGCCCGTCATTTCCTGTTGAGCGGCGGCGACCTGGGCACGCTGGCCGACATCCTGGGGCACAGTACGGTGATGGTCACAAAAGACTACTATGGCATTTTCACGGTGGGAGAACTGCAACGGAAGCACGAGCAGCACAGTCCGATTGCCAAGCTGAGGAGTGGCGAAAATGAGAAGTGATGGTATAATTACAGGTACAGGGCGTGGAACTAGCCCGCACATTGGAGAGGTGGCCGAGTGGACGATGGCGACGGTCTTGAAAACCGCCCCCTCTGAGTGTGGAGAGATGCTAGTTTCACCCCCAAGAACCGCAACTGGTGTTAATTGGGCCTTTGCCCCGGATTGGCTGACCATCGAGGAGGCGTGCTTTCTCGGTGGCCACGACCGGGGCTTTATGCTTCAGCTCATAGAGGGCGGAGGCGTAGACCTGGACGACGACGGCCTGATCGAGAAGCGATCCCTGTGGGAGTGGCAGGAAACGAGCGCCGAGCTTGCCCACTGGGATGAACCGTAGCACGTGCTACGCTACGGTTGCAGGTTGCGTTGGTTGCGTTGGTTGCGTTGGTTGCGGCAACCGGCAAGGGCCAAAACACACAAAGGGGGTGCTATATGGTAGGTCTTGCAACTATGCCCGATTATCTGACGGTCGAGGAAACCGCCCACTTTTTGGGCTATCATCCCGAATATATCCGGGAGATGGTTCGACAAGGGAAATTACGCGCCGACAAGAAAGCGGGCGTGTGGCTGCTCTACCGTGAAGCTGTAGAGGAGTACCGCGAGGCAGTCGAGGGAAAGTCAAAGCACGACCCCAGGAGGGGACAGTAAAGAGCTTCACGAAACACTTGACAAGTTCTTTTTTTTGGTGTATACTCCTTGTGTAGCAACAAGCACTTGTACACAAACAAGGACTTTCACAAAACAGACGGCCCCAGGTGGTGAACCAACACCAACCAGGGGCCTGACCCCGACGCTGAAGCGCCAGCGCAGAGGCTACCCTAAGTATATCAGAGAAGCCCCCGCCAGGCAAGCACAGCGGGGGCTTTTCGTATCCGGTATAGACTTTTCAAACTGCAGGAGGTGACGCGATGAACGAAAGGGCACGAATCATTCGGGAGTGGCGCGAGAGTGTGATGGATACGATCCTCACACTTGTAGAGTGTGAGAATCGCTTAGAACTCTGGGCGAGCTGGCCGGACAATCCAGTGGACGAGGAAGACTTTATGGCGGCCTTCTTCCGTCCACTGTTCGAGGTCGGCCTCGGCCAGTGGGCGGGCGGCAACCCGGCCGGCGGCGGGCTGGACGCGCTGAAAGCAGGTGTGTGGGGGGAGGAGTTGCCCACACGGCCCGACCTGCTAACGGCAATCTTTGGGGAGTGAGGCAATGAGCCGAACGAGCAAATACTACACCCTCAAAACTACCATAGTCCGGCTAGAGTTCTGCCGGTGGTGCGGTGCGGACTTGGAGCACAAGCACACGGGACGCCCCCGGCGCTTTTGCTCCGACAAATGCCGGGCGGCCCATCACCAGGCGGTGAAACGATACGCCCGCCGGTGCGTTGACGCCTCGCTGGCCGGGCAACCCAAACCGCCCAAAAACTACGACCAACCTGTGAGTTTTGGGCGGTACAATGTAGACACCAAGGGGAACGTCACGAAACAGGAGCAGCCGCAGTATAGAGGAACGACTAATCAACAGGAGGTGAACAAATGAACGTAGGGCTTGACGTGGGATACTCCCACACAAAGGCAGTTTCGGGGGGACGGCGAGCACAGTTCCCCTCAGTGGTCGGCACGCCAGACAAGGCGCGGTTTTCGCTGAACGGGAACGCGGCCAGCATCGTGCTGGTGGACCCCGACCACGTGCAAGTGGGTGAGGGCGCGGTTACCCAGAGCCGCTTTCTTCACCGGCGCGAGGACCGGAAGTGGATCGAGGGCGACGAATGGTACACGCTCTTTCTCGCCAGTATCACCGAGTTGACCACAGCGAAGCGGGCCGAGTTGCGCATCGTCACCGGCCTGCCTGTGGCTTTCTATGGCGACAGGGCCACAGTGCGCGACCGGCTGCTGGGCAACCACCGGGCGCAACGGGAAGGGCGCAACGCCC
>Ga0180434_10005585_pt1 | contig 14751 bp, 18 predicted proteins | sample SS_ome_7_FD_132453 | JGI IMG/M metagenome (GOLD analysis project Ga0180434, IMG submission 132453) | Hypersaline lake sediment archaeal communities from the Salton Sea, California, USA - SS_1_D_2 metaG | ecosystem: Environmental > Aquatic > Non-marine Saline and Alkaline > Hypersaline >...
AAAGCCAGGGCGTGCAGGATAGGCATGAGTATCTTCTCAACATTCATTCTGACGTCCCGGCATACCTCCTGCTTCTCCTGTTCAATCCGGGACAGGAGTATCCGCAGGGCGGTATTGGCCTCCTGGAGCGCCTGACGCTCCAGGGTCAGTTGCCGGTTGGTCTCCTCCAATTCCATCTCTGCCGATATCCGGGTGGTGATGGTGCCGATTTGCTCTGCCACGGTGTCGAGAAGAGCGCGCTCCTCCTTGAGAAAAGGCCCTTCATCGGCCGGTGGGCATTCTTCCAGGTAGAAGACGCTCACCTCACCAACCGCCTCGTGATACATGTAGATTCGCGCCGACTGCCGCCAGTTGGTCACCTCGAATCTGTCGCTCGTATAGGTCTTCCCTTCGAAAAGGATCCGAGCACAGGTGACCTCTGGATACTGCCACGAATACGGCAGGAAGTTCACCAACTCCTGGAGCAGGCCGTCGAGGGAGTGCAGATAGCGCTCAGCAAGTTGCGATATCCCGTAGAGGCAGTTCAACTCCTTGATGCGCTCGCGTAGGGCTATCTCCATTTCGCCCGTTGCGCTTTCGTCGAGAAAAGGGATTCGCCACAAGAGGGCGAGATCTTTCGACGGAAACGGCAAATGACGGCCGTCGGCTGAAGGAACACCTTTCTTCTCATTCTCCATTGGACTCCTCCATCGTTGTTGCCTACCTTTTGTAGGCAGTATGTGGGCATTATTTCCGTATTCGCACGGCTGAGCATATCAGGTATCTTAGAAGCAGTCAAGCGGACTTCCCATTGAAGGAGGCAAACATGGCGCCACGAACGCTCGAGCAAATCCTGGAAGGACGGCGCAGCCAGCCCAACCAGCTCATCGAGGTCCTCCAGGACATCCAGGCGGACTACGGTTACCTGCCCAAAGAGGCGATCCAGACTGTCTCTCAGGCTCTCGGCGTGCCGCTTATCGATGTCTACAGTGTAGCTTCTTTCTACAAGGCGTTTCGGTTGAAACCGTCCGGCAAGCACGTTCTCACGATGTGTATGGGCACAGCCTGTCACGTCCGGGGCTCCCGCCTTCTCCTCGACCAGGCCACCGGCCAGCTCGGCATCGCGCCGGGTGAAGTAACCGATGACGGCCTTTTCTCCATTGAGTACGTGAACTGCCTGGGTGCCTGCGCCTTGGGGCCGATCATTGCGGAAAACGGGTCCTACTTCCACCATATGACCCCCCCCAAGCTCCGCAAGCTGGTCGAGAGGCTTCGCCGTCAGCAAACGGAGGAGTATCAGAATGTCCAGGCTCAATAGCTTCCGCGAACTGGAGCACCTTCGCCAGCAGCTCACGAAGCAACGGCAGAGTATTGCCACGACGGTGATGGTGTGTGGAGGGACAGGCTGCCAGGCCTCGCGGTCCCAGGAGGTCGTTCGTGCGGTCAGGGACGAGCTGTCCCGTCAGGGACTCAACGACCAAGTGCGCGTGTGCGTGACCGGATGCCACGGTTTCTGCGAGCAGGGCCCGGTGATGCTCATTGAGCCGGGCAACATATTCTACTGCCACGTCTCGGCGGACGATGCCTTCGAGATCGTCTACCAGACCGTGATGAACGGGGAGGTTGTCGAGCGGCTGCTCTACCAGGACCCCGTCTCCGGCAAGACCTGCCGGACACAAGCGGAGATCCCCTTCTACAGGGCGCAGGAGCGGCGGATACTCTCCCAGAACCGTATGGTTGACGCCTGCTCGATTGAGGACTACATCGCGGTCGGCGGGTACTCGGCTCTGACGGAAGTGCTCCGTGGCATGTCCCCGGAGGAAGTCGTCAACGAGATCAGGTCCGCCGGGCTGCGCGGACGTGGTGGGGGTGGTTTCCCGACCGGGCGCAAGTGGACTGAATGCCGCGAGGCACCGGGAGATGAGAAGTACGTCATCTGCAATGCGGATGAGGGCGACCCTGGTGCCTACATGGACCGCTGTGTGCTCGAAGGCAACCCTCACCTTGTGCTGGAAGGCATGATGATCGGTGCCTGGGCGGTCGGCGCTCAGAAAGGGTATGTCTACGTCCGCAACGAGTATCCGCTGGCGGTCAAGCACTCCGATATTGCCGTCCAGCAGGCACGTGAACTCGGTCTCCTTGGTGAAAACATACTGGGCTCATGCTTCTCCTTCGATGTGGAAATCGCCCGCGGCGGTGGGGCCTTCGTCTGTGGCGAGTCAACGGCACTCATGGCTTCCCTTGAAGGCAAGGTCGGTGAGCCGAGGCCCAAGGACGTCCATACTGCGGTCGATGGCCTTTACCACAAGCCCACCACACTGAACAACGTCGAGACCTGGGCCAACGTCCCCTCCATAGTCCTGAACGGTTCATCATGGTTCGCCTCGAAGGGAAGTAACGGGAGCAAGGGCACCAAGATCCTTGCTCTCACCGGCCGCATAAAGAATACCGGTCTGGTTGAGGTGGCCATGGGCACGCCCATCAGCGAGGTAGTGTTCGACATAGGGGGCGGCGCCGTCGATGGCAGCCCTGTCAAGGCGGTCCAGATCGGCGGGCCGTCGGGCGGGTGTTTGCCGGTGGACAAGTTCGACCTCCCCATCGATTTCGACGTGCTCTCCGAAGCCGGTTCCATGGTTGGCTCAGGCGGCATGGTGGTCATGGATGAGGAGTCCTGCATGGTGGACGTGGCCAAGTACTTCCTGAGCTTCCTGCAGGACGAATCATGCGGCAAGTGCGTGCCCTGCCGGCTGGGGATTGACCGCATGCTCGAGATAATCACGGACATCACCGAAGGTCGCGGAAGGCCGGAGCAGCTCGACCTCCTCGAGGAGCTGGCTAACACCGTTTCCCAGACCGCTATGTGCGGTCTGGGAAAGACGGCGCCCAACCCGGTGGTATCCACCCTGCGTCACTTCCGCTGGGAATACGAGGCACACATCAAGGAGAAGAGGTGCCCGGCGGGGGTGTGCAAGGCCCTGATCACGTATTGGATTGACCCGGACAAGTGCACCGGGTGTGGGGTCTGTCTCCAGGCCTGTGCGCACCAGGCTATCACCGGTGCGAAGAAGGAGCCTCACGTTATCGATGTGCAGCGCTGTCAGAAATGCGGAATCTGCCGGAGTGAGTGCAGATTTGATGCGATTCAAGTCGTGTAGGAAGAACGAGGTGTCAAGATGCCACAATACGTCGAACTCAGCATAGATGGGGCCACTGTTCGCGCAATCAAGGGCACGACTGTCCTCGATACCGCTCTCGAATATGGTATCTGCATTCCCCATCTGTGTCATGTGTCCTATCTGTCCGACATCGGCGCGTGTCGGCTATGCATTGTCGAACACGTAGTGAACGGCCGCTCCAATGTCACAACCTCCTGCACCTTGAATGTGCAGGATGGCATGGTGATACTGACTAACACGGATAGGATACGGAGACTGCGCCACAATCTGGCCGAACTGCTGGTAGCCCAGGCCCCTAACTCCCGCGCCATTCAGGACATCGCCCTGCGCTGTGGGGTCACCGAAGTCCGATATCCCTTTCGGAATGAGGACTGTGTGCTGTGCGGGCGTTGTGTGCGGGTATGTGCCGAGGTCTGGAAGGCCCGGGCGAAAGGCTTTGTCGGCCGTGGCAAGGACCGCCGTGTGGACTACCCATTTGGCGTCCGCCCCGACTTCTGCAAGCAATGCGGTAGCTGCATCGAGCTTTGCCCCATGACCATCACTCCCTGCGACGGGCCGATGAAGCCCGGGGAGGAACGGCTCTGTGGCCAGTGTGAGTCGCAGCTCATCATCGCCGACCAGACGCCGGGAAGCTGCGTATGGTGCAAGCTTGGCGAAGGCTTCGGCTGCGCACGCTATGCCGCCTAGCAGTCCGGTCTTGCATGAGACAGCGGACTGCGTTCCGGAGGCGGCCTACACAGGCGTCCCGGACCCCATCTGGGGAGAGCTGCCTCTTGGTATCACTAAGCTGGTGCCCGGCGCGACGGAACACGAGGACGACATATAGGCGGATTCCTCAGAGCTGAGGCTGGAACTTCCCCTGATGGCATCCCATGTGGCGTGACCCGACTATGGCTTTCTCAAACGGGCACCGACATCCCTGCACCCTTCCCGACACTCGATTCCCGGAGGACCACTCTTCAGGGTGATGTGGCCACCGGCAATTGGACCCGCATGGGCGTTCCGCGAGATCCGATTCCCACCCTTGACATCGACAAGGAGATTAGGGCAGGCAGGAGCGAAGAGAACGCCCCATGCGACGGCAAGTTCACTTTCTTGGCAAAGCGTCTGTTCCCCGGGCTGGTTGATTTCATAATGAGCCGGGACGTAAGAAAGGCGGAAAGGCGTAGGAAGGCGAATCGTGAAACGGCAGCGCGCCCGAGGCCCCCAGGCAATTCCACTCTCGTCACCTCAATGCTGGTAGGACCTTACCCATTGGCCTATCGAGAGACAAGCCGTTTGCATCGGCGCACCCCAAATAGACGAATCTGGGTGTGCCGCCACGCTTCCAAGCCCATAACCTCTGCATGACCAGCACACATGACTAGGATAGAATCGACAGCAAGCCAGATTATGGCCTCTTGAGCAGTTGAAATACGAAATCGCGCATGCGATAATAGGCCGTAAAGCTGAATAAGTCCATAGGACTGTTGGATAGGACTATAGTAGGTGTTATTGAAGCCAGCTCATTCGCTGAAAGAGATCTTGCACCCCAAATCGATCGCGGTCGTTGGGGCCTCCGGTGGTGGGGGACGTGGAAGCGGTTTTGTCACTCCCCTCCTGGAGCTCGGCTTCAAGGGGGAAATATACCCGGTGAATCCCAGATACTCTGAGATCGCAGGTCTGAAAGCCTACCCTAGCCTCAAAGAGATACCCGGTTCCGTCGACTACGTCATCTCGGCTGTGCCAGCACCAGCGGTACTGTCTGTGCTGGACGATGCCTCCCAAAAGGGTGCCAAGGGCATCCATCTTTTCACGGCTCGCTTCAGCGAAACGGGACGTCCTGAGGCTGCCGAGCTGGAACAGGAAATACTGAGAACAGCCAAGGCACATGGCATACGCATCATCGGCCCCAACTGCATGGGCCTTTACTATCCCAGTGAAGGTATCTCCTGGAGTGAAGACTTCCCCAAGCAATCCGGCTTGGCGGGATTGGCTTCCCAAAGTGGCAATGTGGCTAGTCAGATCGTGCATACCGCCGTCCCAAGAGGTGTCCACTTCAGCAAAGTCATCAGCTATGGCAACGCTATCGATTTCAATGAGTCCGATTATCTGGAGTACTTCGCTCAGGATCCGGAAACAGAAGTGGTCCTGATGTATATCGAAGGAGTCAAGGACGGTCGAAGGTTCTTCAAGACCCTGTGCCATGCAGCCTCCCTCAAGCCGGTCGTGGTCTTGAAAGGTGGCCGAGGAAGGGCTGGGGCCAGAGCTGCTGCTTCACATACCGCCTCCCTTGCCGGGGCCGTGGAGCTATGGGAGACCGTGGTGTCTCAGGCGGGGGCCGTTTTTGCAGAAGACCTCAGCGAGCTGATTGATCTGGCTGCTTCATTCTATTTTCTGCCCCAAATCACTGGTCGAAGGGTAGGAGTGGCCGGGGGGGCTGGTGGGACTAGCGTGCTGGCTGCTGACGAGTGTGAAAAAGCTGGGCTTGATGTCATCCCTCTTCCGGCTGAGCTGCGCGAAGAGCTAAGAACCAGGGGTGTTGCCATATGGGACTGGATTGGAAACCCGGCTGACATATCTATCAGGGTAGATGACGATTTCACGCCCGGTTACATGCTGGAGATAATGTCCAGGTATCCCCATTTCGATTTCTTGATTCCCATTATGCGCCGCCCGCACCGCAGGCATCATGAAGGGACGGCGGTCGATAGCTACCTGGAAGAGTATAGACTAAAGGAGAGCAGGCGGAAGCCGCTTCTGGCGGTGCTGGCAGACAGGGAGCCGGATACGAATGAAGATGACGACGCTTGGAGTTGGCAGCTAATGCGCTCAGTAAGGGCGCAGCTAATCGCCTCTAGTATCCCCTTCTATCCGAGCATCGGCCGGGCAGCCAGGGCAGCAGACAAGTTTGTTGACTACCACCAGAAGAGAGAATAGTACCGGTGCCAACTGGCCCGTGGGAAGAAGTATTCCAGCGGCAATCTGTTGAAGTGATCGGAGAATCCCAATTCAACAGGGTTGTGACTGGTCAGCGGCTTACCCTTCCTTCAGTAGGAAACCTTCGCGCTTGCTGCCGGATAGGCAGCAAATCTTTTGAAAGTGCATAGACTTGTCGAACAAGCAAAGCGCCATTTTCGTGAACCGTAACGACATTGCATGATGTCACATGATTACACGATCTGGCGTTTCGTGTAGAGACATCCTTGTCCGTCTTTCGGAGCCCCCCAGTTGCTCTTCGGAGAAGTGGACCGTCGCCTGCGACCTGCCCCCCCCACTCGCTTCGCGATCACGAAGCCTTCGAGGTAATAACGTCGCCTACCCACATCTGAGCCCTCGAGAATAGTGTGCTCTGGCACGGCGTCGGTGTTGATTTCTCAGCCGACTCAGACATGAATTGAGCCGTCGGGGATTCGAACCCCGGACACCCTGACTAGGAGTCAGGGGGGCGTGGTCGTTCAGTTGAACGAAATGAGTGTATGTTACATCCGCCCTCGAAGAATCAGGCCGCTTCTCCCAAAACACCAATTGGTGAAGCAAAGTGGATTGCTCTTCAAGGTCTTCGACAATCGATAGACTGTGGCGTCGTTGCAGATTGTACCCGAATGCGGCTCAATCGTGTGAGGCAGTGTTGCCCGGCTGATACCGCCAACAGGGCAGACTAGTATGGCGTGCCTGAACCCTCGGACTTGGCGTCGTTAAGAGGAGCTCTATTCTGGCGCATACCCAATATACAGACCCATGAAGGCTGGCGGTGGAGCATAAAGAGCGAACTTGACCGATTTGGGGTGGGCAAACTTGTCTGTTGCCTTATCCCAACCGTCTCTCTCCGCTCTCTTTTCAAGGACATTCCTCTTGACTTTTCTCGAGCAATACTCCAGACCTTCATCGGTTGCAGCGAACAGAGTATGTTTGCACCTCGAAATACTTCCTTTTCCAACCCCATACGTCTTCCTGCCACAGAAAGGGCAGTGAACCGGACCTTCATAGAACTCTAGATCGACTCTCTGCATGTCCCTCCCTCCCAAGAAACAACGTGGAAATGCATACTAGCTAAGATGCTGACATCAGTCAAACTGGGCAATTCCTAAGTGCATAGGCGTAGCAGGAAAGACTTGCCGTTCCTGATGTCGAGGGGGGCGAGAGCTCTAGCTCATTCCCCGATTCTTCCTTATGCCTCACCATGTGGTGCACAAGGACTGCACAAACGTCAGTTTCGTTGGGTGAAATCATGCCGCAGCCCCGCTTACACTGCAGAGAAGCACGCAGGGGCAGACTACGAAGTGCTAGGAGATTAGCTCCATGGAGTACCGAAGAAGCAGAACTTCATGCAGCATGTGGCAGCAGGGGAATCCGTATCAAGAAGCAGCTGCGACGATGGAGAAGCAGGAAGGAGCAGCCTACGACCTGCCAGAAGCTCAGCGTCATGAAGCAGGCGAGAGGCAAAGCGCCATTCAGCATGGGGGACCATGCGGCAGCAGACGCACCCAGGGCCGGCCTACAACGTGGCACGAGCCTAGCTGGATGCAGCACGGACGGTGCACTTTATGGCTTCTTGTGGCTCCGCTACGCGGCCGTAAGAGGAACGGGCAGGACAAATTGTCCTGCCCGTTCCGATCTTCCTCCCAAATGCTACATGCCAGGTCTAATGGCCTCTGGCTTTCCCTTTGGGTACGATGTTCACTCAGTCCATACCGCTGATGTGCGGGTCTATGGGATCAGAGGTATCGCCAGCAAGCGTGGCTGTCGTGCGTCTCGCCATTCAGTCCCAAGTCCTGCATCTTGAAGTGGAACAGCATGTCGAGATCCCCGTCGCCATTCACGTCCTCAATTGTCCACCGAACTCGATCTGCACCAGCAAATACCACGCTGTCAGGATCGATGGTGGCAGCATCGAAGTCGTCGGCAGTAAGGATGGCTACTGGGACTACATTGACCCTTTGCGTCAGGAATCCCTAGAGAGGTCAATGGAAATATCATACTTAAGCTTAGAGCAAACTCTGGGTCCTCTGAAGGCACCACGGACAGGCGCTGCATCAACCGGGTTTGCCGCGGTGGCAATGGCGATATGCCGGTCGGTTACAGCGAGCCCAGTACTCGGGTCGAAGCCCCTCCACCCACCACCGGGGATGAAGACTTCCGCCCATGCGTGCAAATCATGTTTCTGCGGTAGCTCTTCACGCCACTTGTATCCGCTAACGAACCGCGCCGCGAGTCCCACAGCGCGGCATCCTTCCATAAAAAGAACAGCCAGGTCACGGCATGCACCCGTGCGCCGGGCAATGGTCTCATCCGGTGCTAGCGGAGATCCTGTTTCGCGCTCCATTTTGTCAAACTGCTCATATATAGATGAGGCGAATTTGGCCAAGAAAGCGGTGGTCTGTCCACCAGCCTCATCAACAACTGGCTGAACAAAGTCATTGATATGTGAGCTTCCACCCCTACGCCTCATATATGTTTGCAGAGAACGGCGGTAGGACTTCGGGTAGTTGGCTGGTAGTGTCAGTGTAGCGGTTTCTGTTATGACAAGATTCAAGGGATCAGTTGGTATAACCTCCACCTCGGACCAGGCAGAGATTGAGAGTGTTCTGTGCCTCCCACTGAACCACAACGTGGCTGCATTATTACATTCTTGGTCAATATGTTCGGTAATACTCTCCGGTATCGGCACCACATTTAGCTTGAAGCTTGTTACTTGCTGTATGCAATCACAGCGTGGACGAAGCCTCACCAGCAGTGGCAAGAGAATAACGGGCTTGCTGTAGCTGTAGTCGAGGCTGTGTGAAATGCGATACCGCAGTGTCATCAAGACTCCTTAAACTCCTATTGACCCTACCCCGTAATTTGTAGCACCGGTGATTAGAGTCCAGCTGCTGCTTAAGCATACTGTTTCGGCGTACTCCTTTTCAACGAGCTCTGCGGTGGGACTTCATTGTAGTCCTTGCGCCAGACTTCAAGGGTGTTCCTCGTGTGCTTGACGTTCATGAACCACTTCGAATTCAAGCACTCATCCCTGAGCCTGCCGATGACGCTCTCGGCCAGCGCGTCTTCTGTCGGCTTCCCCGGACGGATGAGATTGAGCTTGACCCCGTTACGGTAGGCCCACTCATGCAGGGCGCGTCCCGCAAACTCTGGCCCGTTGTCCATGGTGATGACCCGGGGCATTCCCCTCACCTCAGCCAGTCTCTCCAGTACACTCACTACCCTGCGCTCTCCCAGCGAAGTGTCCACCTCTCGATCGCCGGGCATTCCCGCGAATAATCATCGACAATCGCCAGAGCGCGGAACCACCTGCCGGTAACCAGGCTATCGCTGACGAAGTCCATGGACCAGCGCTCGTTGCTGCGCTGTGGTGGGGGCATCACCACCCTCTCCCCAGCCGCTCCTTTCCTGCGGCGCTTTCTCCTCAGTGCCAACCCTTCTTCCCGATAGACCCTCTCGGTGCGCTTGTGGTTCATCACTAGGACCTCTCTCTTCAGCAAGATGTGCAGGCGGGGACCTGCAAATCGCTTACTCTATCCAGCCAGCTCTCGCACGCGCTGACGCAAGACGCCGTCATTATCCGGTTTGGGACGGTATCGGTATACCGAGGGCCAGATGTTCACCAAGAGGCACGCCTTCCTTCCGCTCAGCCCAAGGCTCTCCCTGGCATGGGAGACCGCTAGACGCTTGGCCTTGGGCTTCACAGGTTTTTTGAGAGTAGTTCGTTCAGCGACGGATATCCAGAGCTTGGTCAGCCACGACCTGTTTCAGCCGACGGTTTTCATCTTCCAGTGCCTTCAGCCTCTTCAATTCACTGACGGTGAGCCCGGCGTACTTGGCCTTACAGTTGTAGTAGGTGGCATCACTCATCCCGTACTTGCGGCAGAGATCGCCGACCTTGGCTCACGCCTCTCCCTCCCGGAGCACAGCGATGATCCGCTCTTCAGTGTACCTTCTACGTGCCATGTAGAGTCCTCCTATCGTGCGCATAGTGGCGGAGAACTCCAATTCAGGCTATTGCTGTTTTCGGGGGTAAGGTCAATTCGTGCCTAACTCCTGCGCTCTGACCATTAAGGGGGCAGTGACAAATAGTAATGCCAAAAACTCTCAGTGCGTTAGCCACCCCACTTGTCGATCTGCCGCACTTGAACCTTCTGTGAAGTGGGATAGACCGCGGGCCCATACTGATTATAGATCGCGACATCTGCAGCATCACGACCGTACCCTATTACCACGTACCCGCCTTTCGGCTCGGCCTGAGTCGCATCGAACGTATACCAGCCTCCAGCCAGGAAAACCTCAAACCAAGCGTGCAGATCCATGGGCTCAAGCCCGTAGAGATAGCCCACCACCATGCGCGCCGGAATACTGAGGCTTCGACACAACGCAATTCCGAGATGAGAAAGATCCCGGCAGACACCCCATTGCCTGGTACTAACCTCCACTGCTGACAACGGGATGTCGCTCGTGCTGGGATCGTAACGGATGGTAGTACGTAACCAGGCCTTGATGGCCGCTACCTGATCGTAACCCAATTGCTTGCCTGCCGTGATTGAGATCGCCATCTGGTAAAGGCGGTCCGACTCACAGTAACGACTGGGCAACAAGTAACCGAGCACGGCGTCGGGCAGATTCTGAACCTCGACAAACGGAGCCCCCGGCGCCTGATCCACGTGATCCGCGGTCATTACTTCGGCAGCGGTGCGCACTGCGAAGGCCCCAGGCGGAGCAACCAATCGCTGACATAGGTTGCCGTAGCAATCAGTGAATTCGAACACCGGTACGCTTGGCACGTGCTCGTATTCCTCGCGTACCACCCGTTGTTGTGCGTCCCTGCGCGGCCTCAGCATTAGCACAAAGGGCGTCGGCACAGCAATATCAAACGCAAAATCACAGCTCGTGTGTAACCACATACGGCAAATCCTCCGGAAAAGATCGTTGGGTGTTTAACCAAGCCATCTTCCGCTAGACTGTGCTTCAGATTACCATATCGCTCATACGTTTGTCGTTACTGTAGACCTAGAAGCCCGCTATTCTCTCAAGGCGCCGCGCAGTGTCTCTTCTGCCTGCTTGGGTGCGGTTTCTTCTCTCCTGTTCTGTATGCCCGAATCCAGATAGACCTGCATCAACTTGTGCAGGGTGTCCAACCGGCGAAACACCTGCTCACTGACGAGGGTTCAACAATCGTCAGTGTTGTTCAGCAGTGTCGGATCAACTGTTCTTAGACCAGCCGACAATTGAGCCGGGACAGCGCATGACTAACAGTCAGGGACTTCATGGGGCCACCCCCACATGCGTGGGTAATACTTCGTACGATACCGAGAAGTCTTCCGAGGCCTGGAACAGAATTGGCCACGGCAGTGACGTCATCTGACAATTCTCGGTTTCTTGATTCGCTGGGACTATTAGCCCTGTTTCTTCTAGCTATCAAAGAACCATCAGTGCATAATACGGGCGTGGTAAGGCTTGCATCTTGAGGTCACGAGGAAAGAGGAGATGGAACGACTGTGGTGGGGAGACCATCCGATGGGTCTGGATTTGGAGGAGACGAAGTGCGAAGACAATCCTGGGAAAACAAGCGCCAATGGTTACGATTCCATCAGCGATGCCCGCTATTGTGAGGTGAGCCAGTGAATATCCTACGTATACTCACGCTCAACAAGCACGGCGATTTCGAAGAGGTGTTATTCTCATCACTACTGACTTACCTTCTCGGCCCTCGTAACGACCATGGGCTGGGACACATGTTCTTGGAGAAAGTAGCACAAGAGGCATTCCCCGAGATGGACAAATCGTTGCTTGATAGTGCCGAAGTTGCGCCGGAGCAACCGCTCGGCAACGCTGGCAAGGTAGACACCCTCGTGACCATCGGCGACAAAGTGTTGGCCATCGAGGTTAAGATCTGGGATCGATCGGCCAGGAACGCTGGCACAAAGCGGGTGCATGCATAGGAGTACGTGTCCCACCCCATGGGCGAAGTGTCCTCTACAGGTCGACAGCCCCTGACTAGGAGTCACGGCCAATCTGGTCGTTCGACTGAAGAGAACCGGCCCTTGAGCAACAGCGGGAGGCCCTTGTGTGTGCGCTACGGACCTCGACGATGCACAGAGACTGCAATGAAGTCGGACCGCACAGCTCGTTGAAAGGCGGTCCGCCGAAGGAGTATGCTGAAGCAGCGGCCGGACTCTGATTCCCGGTGCTACCGATTAGGGGGGAAGGTCATCATTGGCTTGATGTCTATCCTCAACTACGGGAGTCTTATCGACCCTGTCTTGAGGGATCTGAGAAGATTTGCTGTGGAGTTCTCTGGCGTCAAGCCTGGAGACAGCGTGATAGATGTCTGCTGCGGAACGGGAGCACAAGTTCTAGAGTTTGCTCGACGTGGAGTTGCTGCAACCGGACTAGATATAAGCGAGGCTATGCTCAAGATAGCGACACGAAAGAAGATGAAAGAGGAGGCGTCGAACGTATCGTTCCAACTGGGTGACGCGAGTGATTTGCTTTTTCCAGACGATTACTTCGATTGTGCAATGGTGACTTTCGGATTACACGACAAAGAGAGGGCTGTCCGGCATAGAATAGTGTCCGAGATGGTAAGAACTGTCAAGGAAGGAGGAAACCTCATCCTCATTGACTTTCAGGTTCCATTACCAAGGAACAAGTGGGCCCTGATTGCCAAAGTCGTTGAATTCTCTGTCGGCGGCTCCCACTACCGGGGTTTCAGGGAATACCTTGAATCTGGCGGACTCGAGGCCATACTGAAGGTCTACGGTTTAAGGGAAGTGAGCAGAGCATATCCTTTGAGTGGACTGGTGACTGCAGTAAAGGTAAGCAATGACTAGGACCTCCAAGAAGACAGCACAATGTCGGTCTGGATGCCAGCATCAGATTTTCGATAGCCCCGATGCTTCGGTATGGGTAACTCCGGTAGCGAACGGCGAAGACCTACCCAGTAACGGACGGGCGCAGATGAGCCTTTGATTCCCTCTCCCGCCGTCCTTCTGAGTGATTTACGTTCGTCCATTTGGTCCGAGGGGATGACTACAACACGATCACTAGATGGCAGTTGCCGGACAGCATGCGCCTCTCGGTCAGGGCGCCCGTGACGGAGAGTCCGGTAGCTCTCCCGCCAATCCGGCACGCTGCTGCTGACCAACTCCATACCGCCCTGACCTATGAGGGGGAAAAACCCTCTGATCAGCCAGCCTTTACAGCACGTGCGAGCGTGTACCCAAGCTCCTTGCACGTGGTCAGGTCCTCCACCTTTGGCTGCCACTTGGCCTTCACACCTTCGCCAACCACGGAGATTTTGCAGCGGTCCAGGTGCTCACCGATTAGCCTCACCGCCTCTCCACTCCAACCGTAGCACCCGAACGCGGCACCGATTTTGTTCTGGAACTTGAGGCCCCTCAGGTCCTCAAGAATAGGGGTGATGGTCGGTAAGGGGCCCTGGTTGAATGTGGGCGAGCCCACAACCACAGCCTTTGCCTTGAAAACCTCCGCGACGACGTCACCCCTGTCCGAGACGGCCATGTTGAACAACTTGTAGGGGACTCCTTCAGCAGCCAGACCGTCACCGATGGCCTCCGCCATCCTCCGGGTGCCCTCCCACATCGTGTCGTACAGAATCACTGCGCTCTTCTCAGGCACCTGCGCAGCCCACTCCTGGTACTTCTTGACGATCTGTAGAGGGTCCTTGCGCCAGATTATGCCATGACTGGGCGCAATCATATCTACTGGCAGGCCCAGTCCCATCAACTCTTCGATCTTCTTCAAGACGAGACTGCTGAACGGCGTGAGGATGTTGGCGTAGTACTTGAGAGCCTCCTCGTACAGCTCTTCTTGGTTCACCTCATCATTGAAGCGGAAGGCCGCCGCATAGTGCTGGCCGAAGGCATCGTTGGGCATGAGGATGTTGTCACCGGTGAGATAGGTGAACATGCTGTCCGGCCAGTGCAGCATGGGCGCTTCAATGAACACAAGTTCACGTCTGCCTATGGAGATCCTTTCCCCGGTTTGGACGGCCTGGAATTTCCATGGTTGATGGAAATGCCCCTCAACGCTTTCCCTCCCCCGCTTGGACACTACCAACGTGGCGTTTGGAGCATACCTCATCACCGCAGGCAAGGCACCGGAATGGTCGCTCTCTGCATGATTCGCGACGACGAAGTCGATCTTGGCCGGGTCGACGACGCCCCGGATATTCTCGATCAGTTGATCCTGAAAGGGTCCCCACACTGTGTCTACCAGGGCTATCTTCTCATCCACAATCAGGTAGGCGTTGTAGGAGGACCCTCTGTGCGTCGACAACTCGTGACCGTGGAAAAGCCTCAGCGACCAGTCTACGACGCCGACCCAGTAGACACCTTCGGCCAACATGATCTCGCTCATTGCTGTACACCTCCCTGTGTTCTTAGTCTCACAGCAAGTCTTCCTCACGGGGAGTTGTAGCACTCGCTTTGCGCTATGTCAATAGGGTATTCTGGAAGCCACACCACAAAGGGGTGCCCGAGAGACAAGAGCAGAGGTAGCTTGCCTTTCAGTTTCATAGATTCGATCGTGAACCGGCGAGCGGTGAGTGTGTCAGTAGCGCAATTGGTCATTTCCAAAGTCGCGGGGCTTCTGGCCTCCACGA
>Ga0180434_10005586_pt1 | contig 14751 bp, 11 predicted proteins | sample SS_ome_7_FD_132453 | JGI IMG/M metagenome (GOLD analysis project Ga0180434, IMG submission 132453) | Hypersaline lake sediment archaeal communities from the Salton Sea, California, USA - SS_1_D_2 metaG | ecosystem: Environmental > Aquatic > Non-marine Saline and Alkaline > Hypersaline >...
GGTGACGCCGTCCCAGCGAATCAGAATCGGAGAACGCAGGCCGTCTTCAAAAGGGGAACGCTTGCTGGCTTTGGTGTGATGATAGTTCTCCCGCGGCTTCATCGGTCGCTCACCGGGAGTCCAGCCATTGTCAATCACAAACAGGAACAGGGTATTTTCCCTATCCGCTTCCCGTTCGATAAAGTCAATCAGATTGCCGACGGTATCGTCGAACTGGGAACAGCTGGCATAGTAGGCGATTTCATTTTTGCTGACACCTGGCTGCTTCCGGTAGAGGTCGAAATATTTCCGGGGAGAATCATGAGGCTGATGCGGCAGATAAGGAGCATACCAGACGAGCCAGGGCGTCGATTTCTGCTCGCAGTCGCGCACGAAATCATAGATCGGCTGCATGGTCTCACGACCGATTTTTAACCCCCAGTCGCCGTTGCCGTGCGCTGCAAGTTCCCCGCCTGCCAGTCGACGATTACCGCCAAACGTCTGGCCGGGCACGGGCTCAAAAATCGTCATCCCCTCGGTGAAGCCGGCGTTTTTGTAATGCCCTTCCCAGAATTTCCCCGTCTGCAGGCAACGATAGCCGTTTGCCGCGAGCAGTCGAGGCAGTGTGTCGACCGATTGAATCAGCCGAAAGGCGCGACTGCGGGTGGCTTCGTATTCTTTCCGCGAGGTCATCCTGTTAAAGGCACTGTTACCTGGTGGCGGATGGTTGTAGTGAATGCCGCTCTGATGCGGATACAGGCCTGTCAACAGTGTGGCCAGTGAGGGACTGCAGACGCTGGTTGGCAGATACCCGTTCGCGAAACGGGCCGACTGGCGGGCGAGCCGATCAATGTGGGGCGTCTTGATGTCTGGGTTTCCCATGAAACCAAAGTCGCGATAAGTCTGATCGTCGGAAATGATCATGACAATATTGGGACGGCGCACCGGTTTCGCCTGCGGAGAATCTGCCTGGATTGTGTTCCCGAAGAAGGCGACGCAGCAGACTACGAGCAGGTGAGAGAGCGTCGGTCTGAGGACAAACATTGATTGATCAGTGCGGCGCGCCATGATTCCGGATTCCCTCTACACCTCAAATGGATGAACTGCTACAGTACCCTCAGCATAGCCGCTTGGGAAATGCTTGTCATTCAGGATTTCCGTGTTTGATTTCTGCTTTAGCTGCAGAGCCATTCAGGGAGTCGGAGAATGTGAAGAAACGAATTATTCAACTCTGTCGGGAAAAGTTGGCAAAACGCAGATTACAAATTCGATTCTGTCGGTTAACATAGCGTCTGCTGCAGGATGAGAACGGATTGGAACATGACAATCTGCAGTGCCTTTCCCCCGTTCAGCTTAAAAAGTCAATCGCGCATCACAGGTACCAGAAAGGGATTAATTCAGTGAGCATCGATCCATTGACCTATCAGCCGGGAGGCGACAAAAAAAATTCGGAGTTCTTTGATGAATACCGAATGAAGATCTACGAACGTCGTCAGTCCAGCGGTATCGAAGACCTGCTGGGGACCATGCGGGGGATCGTATTACAGGTCGAAACGGGAGAAGTTCTGCCTTATCTGCATGAACTCTATCTGATGGGCCCCTACCGTTTTTCGGCTGCATTCAAAAATACAACGCACAATGTGTATGTGCTCACGTCGCATCCTGAATACCCGCGGCTGTTCATCCTGGAGCCGCTGGAGAAGGACTATGCCGACGAAATTACGATGTTCAATCGGCTCTACCCGCTCTCCAGCAAAAAGCCCAATGCCCGTTACATCGGCGAAATCTTCAGCACAAAAGATGTCACTGAGACGCGGAGTACACTCGAATCGCATAGCGTTCGTTTCAACTATCACCACGAAACCAAAAACCCGTTCTTTACCGACGCGCATTTTGTATTCACCTTCCCTTCCGATTTCACCTGTAACCGCGTCGGCTACACACAGGAAGACATCGACGACTATGACGTACTCCAACTCGGAAAGCCATTCGAATTGGATCCCGAGGTCATGGATTCGCTCAACCAGGTCCTGGCATTTGGCGAAGCCCACAAGCTGAATAAACTTGTGCTGGGGGTCGATCATCTGGCTACCCGGATTCTGGCCGGCGAGCGGGAAGATGCCATCCTCGAATTTTTGACCATGTCCAACCACTACTTCTGGGGCGCGTACAATATTTCCGAGATGAACTCGTCCACCAACGTGACGCGGAACGGCTACGTGGACAACGACAAAAAATCGCCCGCCAAGGTCTTCACGGCCAACAACACACCTTCCTTCGTGAATTCCTTTGAAAATCTGCCGATGCCTACAGAAGACTTCGTTCGCAACTATGGACGCCGATTGCACCATATGGCCTATGAAGTCCTCGACGGCAACCACCGGGAAGGCGAAAAGAACGTCGACTACGTTGTGCAGACTCTCAAAGACAAGGGGATTCCCTTCCTGGCGCACGTGGTTGGGGAGTGCCTGGACGAGCCGAACCTGAAACAGATCTTCTCCAAGCATTCCCAGTATTCGATTCTGATTACCGAATACGTAGAACGCTGTCACCAGTACGAGGGCTTCTTTACGAAGTCGAACGTTGCTGCTCTGACCGAAGCGGCCGGCAAGGACGAACGCTACGATCACGGGCATGTCTTCGACTGAGCAGAGGGCTCTGCCCTGCCCCGTCATGCTGCGCTGCTTTCTTCACACCAGAAAATGAGATCAACATGAATCAGACTTCTTCGGACCTGCCTCGGATCGTCATCATCGGAGGTGGATTTGCGGGTATTAATGTAGCCAAGGCGTTCAAGAACTCCGCAGTCGAAATCGATCTGATCGACAAACGGAATTACCACCTGTTTCAACCTCTGTTGTATCAGGTGGCCACCGGCGAGCTCGATCCTGCGAACATCGCGGCTCCGATTCGTAAGATTCTCTGGAAACAGAAAAACGTGCACGTGGCACTGGGAAAAGTGACCGCCATCGATTTCGAGAAAAAACTCGTGCAGTTCGACGGGGGCGAGATGGACTACGATTACCTGGTGATCGCCACCGGTGCGCAGCAGTCTTATTTCGGTCACGACGATTTTCGTGTGCACGCCCCCGGGCTCAAGTCGATCGACGATGCCCTGGAAATCCGCCGCCGACTGTTTCTCGCCTTTGAAGAAGCCGAATGGGAAGCCGACGAGGAAGCCCGCCGGAAAAAACTGACCTTTGTGATCGTGGGCGGCGGCCCCACGGGCGTCGAATTGGCAGGAGCCGTCAAAGAGGTCGCCAGCGAAACGTTGCCCAAAGAGTTCCGCAACATTCACAGCAACCTGGCCCGCGTCATTCTTGTCGATGGGGGACAGCGACTGGTCGGTCCCATGCCCGAGGATCTGGGTAAGAAGGCGCAGGAAGTACTGGAGAAAATGGGCGTCGAGATCCATCTGCAGGTGCATGTGAATGAAGTCACCGCGGATGGAGTCGTCGTGGGCGAAGATACGATACCCGCCGAGAACGTCTTTTGGGCTGCGGGCGTCCAGGGGCAGGACCTGGCGAAAGAACTGGATGTCGAGACCGACCGGGGCAGCCGGATCGTAGTAGGCCCCGACATGTCGCTTCCCGGCCATCCCGAAGTTTTTGTCGTCGGTGATGCCGCTCATGCGACGGACGCCAAAACCGGTAACCCGGTCCCCGGAGTCGCCCAGGGCGCCATTCAGACCGGGCGCTTTGTCGCAGAAATCATCAAACAGGAAATCGCGGGCAACGCTCCCCAGGAACGCCCCGCGTTCAGCTACTACGACAAAGGTTCAATGGCCATGATCGGCCGCGGCAACGCGATTGCCGCCATCGGTAAGGTTCATTACAGCGGCATCCTCGGCTGGATCTCCTGGAACATTCTGCACGTGATGTTCCTGGTCGGCTTTCGTAACCGCTTCAAGGTCATGCTGGACTGGCTCTGGAATTACATCTGGAAAACCCGCCGCTCAAGACTGATCACCGGCGATCCCCAGGTCCACATCAAACGCCTCTACTCCGAACGCCAGAAACGGGAAGAAGAGAAAAAACATCGCTTGCTGTACCGTCATAAGGACACAGAGCAGTAACCGCTAATGCGGCGCATCCATCAACAGGTCGGTGGAATCTTCTTCGGGATCGCGGGACTGCTCGCTCTGGCGTTTAAGGTCGCTGAATTCGCTGGTCAGTTCTCCTTCCGCTGCTGAGACCGATTCCTCGTCCTCCGCGATTGATGACCTCGATCGTTCTGCTTGCGGGGGCCGTACCGGTTTCGCAGGGATTGTCTGTGCGGATTCAAGCATCTGTACCGGCACGCCGTCCGGGAAAATGACTTCGCGGGCGTCGTCGGGCATGGAGAAGCCCTGTTCCTCGAATGCCGTTTTTACCTGTCGCATCAGGGCGGAATTCACTTTCAACACGCTGTGCTTGTGCCCGTCAATCCAGTAATACAGCCGCAGGTTCACGGTCGAGGCAGCCAGGGTTTCTACCAGCACCGTAGGTTCAGGATCGTCGAGCACGGCTGGATGCTGCACCATCGTTGCTTTGGCCAGTGTCTGCGCTTCGATCAGCGGGACGTCATAGCCGACACCCAGCAGGAAATCGAGTCTGACTTTCGGATTCGACGTAAAGTTCTCAATCTTGCTCTTATAGATGATCGAGTTGGGAATCTGCACATGATTTCCTTCCAGCGTCATCAGCAATGTGCCGCGCGTGTTCACACGTTGCACATACCCCTCAACTCCTTCAACTTCGATCAGATCGCCATACCGGAACGGGTTCTGCATACTGATCAGAATGCTGGCCAGAAAGTTTTCTGCAATATCCCGAAAGGCAATCCCGATGATCAGACCGATCAGCCCGGTCCCCCCGATGACAGTGGTCGCCAGGCGGGTCAGGCCGGAGATCTGCAATACCAGATAGACGCCGAACAATAGAACAATCAGCAGCAATGCTTTCCGCAGCACTCCCTTCAACAGCCTGTTATCAACGCGTCTCAGAATTGTGCGGTCCGCGAGCCAGCCGCAGAGCAGCATACTCAGCCAGGTTAACAGCAGTATGCACAATGCCACGATGATGATCGGGATCGAGCGGACAGCCTTCCGCAGCATCTCCCGCATCGGGACGAGCGACCAGCTCATATCCCATAACGGCGGCTGTCTGACCTGAATGCGGTTGACCACCGCGACCACATCCTGCGTGTTGCGGGCCAGTTCCCCTGCCCAGGTGCGAAACTTTTCATCGTCGGTCGTTCCCGTAATAAAGGCGACACCCTCGTCCACGTCGACTTCAGGATCGGTGTACCAGTCGGTGGCTTCCAGTATATGTGTCAGGCGACGGGAAATTTCGGAATCCAGGGCAGCAGGCGTGACATTCACCGCTTTGGGGGCAGGCACTGTTTCGTCTGTCTGTTTCGGTTCGGCATCGGTTTCTTCTGCCGGCTGCTGCTCCTGTCCGATAACGACAGAGGGACCTGCTGTGGATAGCAGCAACAGTACAAAGAACAAACGAATCGGTGAATGCATGGGAACTCCCATCTGAGAAGGGAAGGTTTACTGCTGGTTCCTGTTCCGCTCTGAGAGACCGGGGTCCCGGGAGCGGTACCTGTTGACTGAGAGTAATGCACATGCCGTACCAGATGAATTGTCAGGGAAGATACCCACGGGAACGGTTGGCGAACGCGCACATTGATCGATCAGCGGACATTCAGGGGACTGTATCTGAACTTGGGTGAGTTCAGGTTTGCTGAAGTGTGTGGTTCATTTTCTCTGACTTGAGCCAGCGAAACAATACAATCGAACAGGCGACTGTCAGAGGAGGCAGCAGGATAAACGCGAAGTCACTTTGGTCCATCGCAGGAGCGTCGACCGGTCCTTTATGCATGGGGGCTGGCCAGAGATGTAAAATCAACACCGAGAGAGAAATTGAAATCAGAGACAGGAGTCCCAGCGTGCGGATAAAACGATATCGTCCGGGGGGGTATACGTGGCCCAGGCACTCAGCCCAAAGTAGGCCGCCATCCCGATGAGGGGGCCGGCTCCATATTCCCGCCAGTATTTCAGATCGGCTTCCCGATCCATGGCCGGAGAATCATGCCAGAGCCAGTAGAGCAGCGTGTATCCTCCGATCCATACAACGGGAATCAGAGCGCCTGCGACCGTACCTGCTATACCGGCGATGAAACCCCGTTTGAAATTCATGCGGAATGCCTCAGTCCAAAGTTTACTTCATCTGACTCAATACAATCTTATCAAACAGTTTGTCGGTCAACAATCGCTTGACGCGGGGTAGCAGCCTGGCGTCCATTGTGGTGGCATAGCGGGTCTTCGGGTTTTTGGCTTCAATGGCTTTGACGACAGCACGCGCCGTGCTTTCCGGGCCGGGACTTTGGGAATAGAGTTTGCCGGTGTACTTGCGGAAGCCGGCGACCAGCGGCTTATAGTCTTCCGCGTGATTCAGGCTGTCCAGCGTCGCAAAGGCGACTTCGTCGAATTCCGTTTTGACGGCTCCCGGTTCGATGACCACGACGTCGATCCCCAGCGGTTTGACCTCCATCCGCAGAGCATCGGAAAACGCTTCAACTGCATGTTTTGTCGAGGCATACCAGCCGATGACTGCGGTTGAAACGTGGCCCACCACCGATGACGTATTGATAATCCGTCCCGAACCCTGCTTTCGCATTTGAGGCAGCACTGCCTGGATCAGTCGTCCCATGCCGAACACGTTCACATCGTACTGGCGCTGAATCTCATCCAGGGGGACATCTTCAATCGTCCCGTAGGAGCCGTAACCGGCATTGTTAAACAGCACATCGAGCCGTTGTTGTTCGTCCAGGATGCGAGCCACCCCTGCGCGAACCGAGTCGGTGTCCGTCACATCCATATGCATCACATGTGCCCCTTTGGCCTCCAGATCCTGCATCCGTTCCACCCGGCGGGCCGCTGCATAAACGGTGTAGCCTTTCTCCAGCAGCTTTTCCGCGACCAGTTTTCCAAATCCTGCTGAGGCTCCGGTGATCAAGACGATGGGCATGGTGTTCTGACTCCGTTCAGTGAAATTGATAATAGGATGACGCAAAGACTGGTCCAGTAAAGACTTTTACCGTTTGCGGGAATCGTATCAAACTCCATGAACGTGTCAATTGAGGTCTTGGTCACTTGAGGAGATCTGCAGGCACTTGTTGAGGCAGGCTGGTTGATGAAACAACAGACGCAATCAGCGTTTTCAGCAACCAGATTTGGCTTCGGTTTTGTATGGATGATCACTCATTAAATCCTGTAAATGTAATTTATGTATAGACTGTATTGATGTAACCACCTGAGTGTCTAGATCTTCCGACTGAAATTGATAATTAAAAGTGAGTCATGCCAGTAATTAAGTATTTCAGTTGGAAACTATATAATAAATAAAAATAATAAAATATATGTGAAAAATTTTAATGGATTTTATCGGTACTAGACCCTATGATTTGAGTGCTCGCTATTATTTATTAATGTATATTAAGGAACGAGATGATGTTGAGACGAAAGACGGGACGAAATGGATTTACTTTGATCGAATTGCTGGTGGTCATTGCAATTATCGCAATCCTGATTGCGTTATTGCTTCCCGCAGTTCAACAGGCACGCGAAGCGGCTCGCAGAAGTACCTGTAAAAACAATATGAAACAGCTCGGGCTGGCGATGCACAATTACCATGATACGCATCGTTCATTCCCCATCGGAGCACAGTACCCCTACTACAAAGGCAACTGGCGTTTCAGTCTGCTGCCCTTTCTCGATCAGGGACCGCTGTACGCCCAGCTTACCAAATCGCATCCCACTTCTGCAGATGGATTCACCGGGGGCTGGGGAGTTGGTTACTACGGCACAAACTTCGGGATCCTGGAAGGTTTGACGGTTCCCGTTTACAAATGCCCTTCCAGTGCGCTCTCAAGTAACAATAACCCCAGCAATTATAATGACCAGTTGGGGCAGACGCATGATTATGTGGGCATCATGGGGTCCTATCCAGGCAATGGTTGTTCTGCAGATATCTCCGGCCGCGGCAGTGCCTGTGAGAATGGCGTGCTATTCTTTAATGGTCACACCACCATTCGTGACGTCACCGATGGTACATCAAACACCATTTACATCAGTGAGCAGTCGGGGATGGTCAACAATAGAGACCTGCGTGCGAACTATCATGGTGGCTGGAGTGGTTTTTATAATACGACTCAGCGACCTTCAGAGATCACATCGAGTTCGCATTTCGCAGCTTCGATTTCAACCATTCGCTATGCGATCAACCTGAATACTTCCAGCCTGCCGAACGGAACCGCATCGAGCTGGCATTACAACACCATCCTGAATTCATTCCATACCGGAGGAATTCACGTATTGCTGGGAGATGGAGCCGTACGCTTCCTGGGAGAAAATATCGACCTGGAAACGTTCCGCAGACTGGGGGCCAAAAACGACGGGCTCGTTGTTGGCGAATTCTAAATCATAATCGTATCACAAGTGCGTTTGACCTGTCATTGTTTCTGGTATTCCGGTGAAGGTGCCGAAGTCAGATGACAGGTTCTTTTCCGCACGATGCGAAGGCAATTTCTTTTCAGCACCACTTACAGGATAACCTCAGATAAGTGGTGCTGAAATCTTTCCCAGTCAAATCATTATGTCGCATACATATCGAAGAGAAATACCAGGTTTACAAATAATGAAATCAAATCACCTTCATAAATCATTGATTCCCTCTCGCGATGTCTGTGAGCGTCAGACAGATCAGACAAACCGCGAGCCGATTAAAAGCGTTTTACTGCTGATGTTGGTCAGTGTTGCTCTCATTTCCGGGTGTGGCGGCGATCCTCGTGGCATTGCCCGAGGAGACATTACCGGTGAAGTTACATTTGAGGGGGCGCCTGTCACAGAAGGATCTGTGAATTTCTTTTCCGATAAGACCGGCATTGCCGCTGGTGCCAAGCTGGACGAGAAAGGTTCCTTTACGATCCCTGATGGCATTGAAGTCGGTTCCTATATCATATCGATTACTCCTCCCTATGAAGAGGAAGAGCCCCCCGGACTGTCGACCGAAGAAAAAACCAAAAAAGAGTACCCCGATATCCCGGCCAAATACCGTTCCGGCGAAACGAGCGGACTGAAAGCCGAAGTAAAAAACGGGGAAAATCACTTCGAATTTAAAATGGTGAAGTGATCGCAATCGGCCTCCTCTAACCCCTTCAGAAGCCTGTAAGAACCATTGAGGCTTCTGAATGTGGGAGGAGGCAACTCTCCCTTCTCCATAACTCCTTTCCCAAGCCGCGTCGCAGTTTTTCAAAAAGGAGTCTCTCACTTGCTGCGCGCTGTGTGTGCGTATCTTACAGATCCTCTTGGCAGATAAAATAACGCGCATAAAAAAACGCTCGTAGTCATTTCTGACAACGAGCGTGTAAGCGAGGCCGACGGGACTTGAACCCGCAACCCCCGGATCGACAGTCCGGTACTCTAACCAATTGAGCTACGGCCCCTTACAGGTGGTCGGAAATGATAGGCGATCATTTTCCTGATTGCCACTCATTCGACACAAATTTCATGAGAATGTTCGAAAATTTTCTCAACGAAATTCAGGCGATATCCAATCCCTGATGACTTCAATATAACGCGACTTCTGGCAGTCGGCAAGTCTCATGAGAGTCGTATCTTAGGAATCGGAATTCTTCCCCGCGGTCATGACAGTTTCGTGTCGGATTCACTCAGAATTTGAAAGTTCAGGCGATCCGACTGGTCAGTCTGTAATCGTTGTGCGGTAAAAATCATTTGCAGCGGCTACACTTGTCCCTGGAGTGAGCTCGTAGCCGGCGAGCAGCAAGCATTGTTCCAGAGCCGCCAGGAACTGCAGTACGTTTGTGTTACTGCTGCTCTCTCCCATCAGGCCAATCCGCCAGGTTTTCCCTTTCATCGGTCCCAGTCCGCCGCCGATTTCGATGCCGAACCGCTCCAGCAGCTGTTTGCGGATCGCAGCATCATCGATGCCTTCAGGAATTTTGACGGCATTGAGCATGGGCAACTGGTGATCTTCAGCGACAGCAAACGCAATCCCGATCGCCTGTAACCCCGCCTTCAGGGCACAGTGATTCGCATAATGGCGTGAGAACCGGTTCTCCAGTCCCTCTTCCAGCACTAATCTTAATGCCTGATGCAGACTATAATTCATGTTAATCGGTGCAGTATGATGGTAGGCCCGGGCGTCTCCCCAGTAGGAACGCACCATGGACATGTCTAGATACCAGCTGGAAACTTTTGTTTTGCGGGTATCCATGGCGGCCACCGCACGGGAACTGAACGTGACCGGTGCCAGGCCGGGAGGGCAGCTCAGGCATTTCTGGGTTCCACTGTATGCGGCATCGATATCCCACTCATCCACTTTGACCGGCATGCCACCCAGAGAGGTCACACAGTCGACCAGCAAGAGGGCGTCGGCCGCATGAACTGCCTCTGAAATCTCTTTGAGCGGCTGGGCGGCTCCTGTAGAGGTTTCGGCGTGCACGATTCCCAGAACTTTAGGTTGTTCTTTTTCCAGGACTTCCTTGATTTCTTCGACGGTAAACACCTCGCCGAACGGCCGCTGGATCTGAACCACTTCCGCACCAATTCGTTCAGCCACATCGGCCATCCGACCTCCGAAGACCCCGTTGGTGCAGACAACTATTTTATCCCCGGCTTCCAGCAGATTCACCACACAGGCTTCCATCCCGGAACTGCCCGTACCACTCACTGCCAGGGTGAGTTCGTTCCGCGTGTGGAAGAGCTCCTTGAGCATGTCCTGGACTTCATCCATGATCTTCAAAAAGTAGGGATCCAGGTGACCCACCGTTGGTGCACCCAGCGCCGCCAGCACACTGGCAGAGACGTCACTGGGGCCAGGTCCCATCAGGGTACGACGGGGAGGATGAACGGGCGAGTGCTGATGGTGTTCGGTAATCATGATAGGTGCTCTTATAAATTAAATTGACTGTGATTCAGGTCTTGTCATCACAATACCCGGGGGAGTTCAGGTTTTTCCAGTCACCAGACGACTGATCTGCTTAAATTCCTCGGTGCCTGCCACATCACACCATTCAAACAGAATGGATTCCGTCGTTGTTATACTGGCTCCCGAATTTTCCATGCGTTTCAAGGCAATTTCCCAGTCGAGCTGATGGCGACTGGCAACGGCATCGACGGGGATCGTCACTCGATATCCCAAAGCGAGCAGATCCAGGGCCGTCTGCTGCACGCAGATATGAGCTTCTATGCCGGTCAACACGACTTTGGTTCTGCTGTCCGTCATATTCGCGGCAGCTCCCCAGCCCAGGCATTCACTGGCACTGAAAAAAAGTTTTTCTTTCGGAGCAGGCAGGCTCTCCGCCAGTTCAGGGACCGTCGGTCCCAGCCCTTTGGGATACTGTTCTGTGCAGCTCAGGGGAATCTCAAATAGACGAGCCGCTTGGGTCAACTGTTGAATCCGCGCGACCAGCTGATCTCCCTGAGGAATGACCTGCAGCAGTTTTTCCTGGACATCCACCACGACCAGTTGACATTCCTGGTGCGAAAGCAGATCGATACTGCGCGGAAACAAACGGGTTGATTCTGTCATCGAAGAACCTGACTGACATTGAAAAAGACATACCGGCAACGAAAGCAAACCAGGCGAAATCCCGGCTCCACTTTCAGATTCAGTCCAGTACTGGTAAAATTCAGACTTGAAAAGTGTACCCTAACAAAATCCCGATCTGTAGTGAAGCATATGACTCTTCAGAAAACTTTCAGAGCGTTTGTCTGTCAACCGGTTCTTCGCTATGCATTATTTGCAGCACTTCTGAGCACGCTTTCTTTCCCGGCCGGAGCGCAGCAGAACAGGAATCCGACCAGACAGTATGGAGTGACTGCCAGTTCCGATATGCAGGAAAAGAACGCAACGTTCGAAAGGAGCAAGGCTGCTGGCAGAGTACGTATCAAACAGGGGACAGTGGTCGAGCGTGAACCTGCTTCGGTACGGCGGCAACGGGGAAGTGTGAATAAGGCGCTGATTGAGAGACCCCGATTACTGAAACAGTTCGTCGATGAACTCGTGCTGATTACACCCGGTAAAGGGAAATTCCCCAAATCCTTTCAGATGGGGTCATCGAAAGGGGGACCCTCCGAGCAGCCCGTGCGTGAAGTGACGCTGACTCAGGATTTCTGGATTTCGAAATATGAAGTGCCGCAAGACCTCTATGAAGCGGTGATGGGGAGAAACCCGAGTCGCTGGAAAGGTCCCCGGAATGCGGCAGAAATGTTTAACTGGAACCAGGCGAACGATTTTTGTCGGCTGCTCACAAGTCTGCTGCGAAAAGAAAAATTAATTGGTAAAGACGAACTGATACGTCTGCCCACTGAAGCAGAATGGGAATATTGCTGCCGGGCCGGGACCAGCACCGAATTCAGCTTTGGCGACAATCCACGTAAACCGGACGATGCAGGCAACCAGGCAGCGGTATTAGACGAATACGCCTGGCACACTGGAAATGCAGCGGGAAATGATCCTCCTGTGGGGGCGCTCAAACCAAATCCCTGGGGGCTGTACGACATGCACGGCTATCTCTGGGAGTTCGTCGCGGATCCCTGGCACGACAACTATAAAAATGCACCCTCAAACGGTGCCGTCTGGGATTCGGACACCAATGATCCCCCGCGAGTTGCGCGGGGAGGAGCGTGGACAGATCGATTTGATCACCTTCGATCAGCTTTTCGAGCAAAGATCACATCGACAACAGTCAGTCCTGCACTGGGTTTACGTTGTATAAAAGCAAAAGTGAAAAAATCGGAAAACTAGGCTCTGCGAATTGCAGGGGCACTCAAGCGGTGATACCCTTTTAATTAATTGGGATCGCTGGCATGCATCATAATGGATGTTTTCACTGTGAGCAGGTCTCTGCCTGTCTCACAATCGGCAATCCAAACTGATTTGTGACTAAAATTAGAAGCAAGAAATTAGGCGAGAAAGTTTATCTCCCATGAGTTCAGAACAACCATCAACTGAAGAAATCAAAAACAGCGCAGAGTCTGCCGAAGCCCAGGCGCCAGCCGAGCAGGAGCAGACTGCTGAGAATCCTGCCACGGAAGCACCTGAGACTGCCCCGGAGACAGAAGCTGTTTCTGAGACTCCCGCACCGGCTGAGAATCCGAAATCGAAGGAGAAGCCTGCCGAAACAGCAGCTCCAGAGCCTGCGAAACCCGAACGAAAAGTTCAGTTGAATCCCAAGGTTGATCCGAATCAGTTTAAAGCCGTACCTTCCGCTGGAGCTACTCCTGCAGTGCCTCCCAGGAAGTCGGACGACGAATCGGCAGAGTCGCAGGAACCTTCCCAGGAAGAACTTCAGGAAGCAGCGATGCTGCAGATCGCAGAATCAGCGAAACCGGTGGACATTCCCGACGATGTCGAAGAGTTGGGTGACGATCTGGAAGCCGAACTGGCTGCCGCACTCTCCGGCCAGGGGGCAAAGGAATTGCCAAAGACAATCAGCGACGAAGAAGCTGCTGCCGAAGCGGCTGCAGAGTCAGAGGGCACATCAGCGACTCCTGCTACACCAGCCGAAGAGGGACTGGCAGAAGGGGATCGTCTGAAAGGGATTGTCGAATCGATCAATAACGATGACGTATTCATTGACCTGGGCACCCGGGCACTGGGAACCCCCGGCATTGTGCCTTTAAGGCAGTTTGGTGATAAAACCCCTGAAGTCGGCCAGGAAGTCGAAGTCAAAGTGACCGCCGTTAAAGAGTCGGAAGGTTTGATTCAGCTTTCATTACCTCGCGGACATCACAAGCCGGCCGGTGACTGGGATGCCGTTGCCGTGGGTCAGGTTGTAGAGTGTGTCGTCAATAAATCCAACAAAGGCGGGCTCGAAGTCAACGTCGGCAGCTTGCGGGGTTTCTTGCCGGCCAGCCAGGCAGACCTCTATTTTGTGGGCGATCTGGAACCATTCGTCGGGCAGAAACTGACCGTACAGATTACGGAAGTGAATCCCAAGAAACGGAATCTGGTCGTCAGCCGTCGCAAGTATCTGGAATCGGAACGCGAAGAAATCCAGAAAGAGCTGTGGGAAAAGCTGGCCGTTGGACAGGAACTGACGGGAACAGTCAAGAATATCAAGGACTACGGTGCTTTCGTAGATCTGGGAGGCATCGATGGCTTCCTGCACATTGGAGAAATCAGCTGGAACCGCATCAAACATCCCAAAGATGCACTCAGCGAACAGCAGCAGATCAATGTAAAAATTCTCAAGCTGGACAAAGAAAAAAGCCGCATCAGTCTGGGAATGAAACAACTGCAGCAGGATCCCTGGCAGTTGGCAGAAGATCGCTATGCGACAGGTTCAACCGTCTCGGGTAAAGTCACACGTACCGCTGATTTCGGTGCGTTTATTGAACTGGAACCCGGGCTGGAAGGCCTGGTTCATATCAGCGAACTGGATCACCGTCGCGTCAAACGGGTGACTGAGGTTCTGACAACAGGTCAGGAGACCTCGGCGAAAGTGTTGGAAGTCGATCCCAAACGCAAACGCATCAGTCTCTCATTGAAAGCTCTGATCGACAAGCCGGAGGCTCCCGCTGAACCGGAAGCACCAGAACAGCCCGCTTATGAGCGGAAACGCAAGGGGCCTCTCTTGGGAGGCAATGCAGATGATACCAGCGCCGGCGGTGGTCTGTTCGGCAATCCGAATGATTATAAATAACCGGTGTCTCACGACATCAAATCTATAAAAAACGCCGTCTTTCCCGATCAGAAA